>Ga0307517_10002838_pt1 | contig 27526 bp, 10 predicted proteins | sample 23_EM_MG_FD_194515 | JGI IMG/M metagenome (GOLD analysis project Ga0307517, IMG submission 194515) | Populus trichocarpa ectomycorrhiza microbial communities from riparian zone in the Pacific Northwest, United States - 23_EM | ecosystem: Host-associated > Plants > Roots > Unclassified | place... | reverse complement strand
TAATTTTTATTATTATGGTTTTAAAATATAGATTTATAAAATCTATAAACATAAGATATAAACACTTTCAAAATTATTATTAAATTAAAATACAATTTTTATTCCATCCCACCATGCTCTCAATCAAAATCAAACAAAGAATCAATTTTTTACAATCACTTTTATCAAAACTTTAAATCATTCCTTAATTTTTGGGATCATGACCTACTGCCATAAATCAAAACACATCAAATCATCAAGAAAGCTTTTCCCACGAGCCCATGCCTAGATGTTTCAACTACATGAATTTCCCCAAAAACAATTTTCTCCACCATTAACCAATCATTTTGTTTCCTTGGTATATTCTTCAGCAGCCTAGAAAAAATCCCTACACCTTGAATATATATGTTGGACTCTAGCATGTAAAAAGAAAAATTGATAAAATAACTGTATTAGTTTAGAAAGTTACAAATAACATCTGTTATTTGTGATTTACGATTCTTAAAGACACATATTCAATAAGAAGAGAAATAGAAAAAAAAAAGCACACAAAAACTCCGATGATGATATCATTGGTAGCGTTAGAAAAATATTGACAAAACGAGTCCAACGACACCAAGAAAGGTTATCAATGGTAACCGGAGTGGGCCACATAAGCGGCCCAAAAGCAAGCGAGCCCCAACATTTTTGGACAACTCGTGTTGCCAACTTTGTTCACCATTTGTGACCTTATTTGATGTCATTGGACTCGTCTCATCGAGATATTTTCAACAATACTAATGTTGTCATCATAAGAACTTCAGTTTGCCTCAATGATCTTTTTTTTTACTTTTCTCTCTCTCTCCTATCTCTTCACAAATTACAAGGAGGAGATAGGAGAGAGAAAGAAATAAAGAAAAAAAATGTCCTCGGAAGCACACCGAAGTTCCGATATGATACCATTGATACTATTGGAAAGACCTCTGACTAGTCTAATGACACTAAAGAAGGTCACAAGCAATGAACGGATTGGACCACACAAACTGTTCAAAGGTATCGGAGCTCACTTACCTTGGAGCCGCTCGTGTGGCCCACTCTAGTCACCGTTGACACCGCTGGTGTCATTATCGGAGTTTTGGTGTGTCTCCGAGGTATTTTTTTTTCTTTATTTCATTTGTTCTCTCTCATTTCTCATAATTAAACCATGTGTCTTTCAAATTTTGCAACTTGAAAGAGTCGCAAATGACATTTGTGACTTATGAATAGTAGATATCATTTACGACTCTATAAACAATATTATTTTTCTAAATATTTTATTAAACTATGTTATTTTATTATATTTTTTTTCTTTTAGAATGTTCGAAACCAAAAAAACTCGAGAAAAATATCCTAGGGATGTAAGACAAGACAAGATGTCCTTTTGCTAGTTCATATTTCATAGCCAGCGGTCACTTTAGCGTTAGCCACTAAACTAGTACGGTGTCAACAACCCTACCTACACGGCTACACTATAGAAAGTAATACCTCTACTCTACTAAGGTAAGAAGTTAAGAAGACAATAAAAGTGAATGCAAATATCATAGTTACCATTCATCCATCACACTTAGTCATTATATGCCACGTGCGGGTTTGGCGAGACTTTGTTTTTCAATTCAACTCGATTTTGTTATGGGTTTTTGTTTTTTTTTTGATTTCATCATTTAATATTATATTGACTGAGAAATTGAGTTTCATAATTTGTTTTTATTTTTTTATTGCATTTTCAAAAACAATTCTGGTATTGGGTTGATGTTCAATTTTTTAACAATTGTTTTTCATCATATAGTTAAATAAAAAATAATTTTGAAAAAATAGCTATTAATCCAAGTAAAGTCCATGACTTAATTAATGAGTTGGATGTGTTGACTTAGGCTACTTGATTTATGGGTTTTGTTCGATGAGGGGAGTCTTATCTAGATGTTATTTTCCATTCCTATCTCCTACGATGGTAGATCTGTGCTTAAGATGTTTATTTTTTCATATTGATTTTGGGTTTGTGGGTTATTCGAGGTCATTGATAAGTTTATTAAAGTTTATAGGATGTTTTTTAAGTGTTTTGAGGTAAAAAAAAATCAAGCTTTTTGATAAAAACAATCGTGGCTCAGTTTATTAGCAATCCTTCAATCGCTTGAAACTAGGTGCATCGACTGCTTTTCTTGTTTTTTTCAAAAACATAAAAGGTGATAGACAAGCATGTTGCATGCTTTTTTTTTTCAAAAAATAAAGGGTAGATGACAGGGGCACATACCTTTTAATAAAAAAAAAAAAAAAATCAACCCAGGTATGGAGCCTGTGCTTTTAAATTTTTTTTTAGTCATTTTAATTTTTTTCTAGTAATTTCATCATTTATTTGTTATTTATTTTTAAATTTTAATAAAATTTTAACAAAGTTTTATGATTTTTTTAATAGAATATAATTTAATTTTTACTTAGTTTATAAATAAAATATTATCATTTTTTTCTTATGCCAGGAGGCATACTTTCAATGCAACCTTGCTTAAATTTTTTTTTCTTTAATGTTATTTAATTATTTTTATTTGTATTTTTTATTGTTTCTTTAAATAAAAAAATAATTTTAAATAGTAATGTTATTAAATATAAGAGTCTATGGCTGTTTTTGTTATCAAATTTGTACAATCACATTTATTTCTTAACTTTCTAATTTCATATTTTGTTAAATATAGTTTAATTTTTATTTGGTTTTTACATAAAATTATAATATTTTTTTTATAATATATGCAACTTTACATAATATATTTTTTTTATTTGATTTTTTTTAATTACTTATATATATATATGTGTCTGTTTTTATTATCGTTTGATTCTAAAAATTAAAATTATTAAATACAACCAACTATATAACCATGACATAAATAATTTTAATCTTATCTCTTAATTTTATTTTAATTTAATCTCTAACTATCATTAACATTTTTTTTGGATTCATGTATGTGTGTGTATATATATATTATTTTTTTTTGTTAAAAAAAATCCAACGGACGGGTAAGATAGGCTACTTTATATAATGCAGTGTTGCAAGTATAGGCTGACGGTCGAAAGGTGTGCAAAACAAAACAAAGAAGGAAGGAAAGACCAGTCTTCAACAATCAAATTCTCTCTTTCACTCACCATTTCAAGATCAAAATGTGAAGAAAACCAGATCTAAGAAACCGATAAATCCAAATACAACACAACAAGAAAACACCGACAACATCAAACACCACTGTAAGGAATTATAAAGTTTGGTTCTTTATTATTATTTTTTGTAAAGTTTTAATTTTTATTACACTTTGTTGTTGTCTCTATGATTTTTTTTTGGGTTGTTTTTTGTTTTCCCCGTAGTGATTTTGAGGTGGGTTTTGTTTCTTTTAGCTTAGTCTTGAGTCTTTGTATTTTTATAGCACTAAAAATGGTTTATTTGTTGTGTTTTTCTCGTGTTCTGCAGTTGATTTTGAGGTTTGTTAGAGAGAAAACATCATGGCTGTTGGAGAGAATGTTAGTGTTGATTTGGGGAATTTTAGGGCGGAGTCAAGTGTATCATCATCATCAAATGATCAGGATCATCACATCCACAACAACAATGTTCTGATTCAGCCTCTGTACATGAAGGTTTCCCAGGTGGGCCATCATCAGGCTCCTCCTTATAATCATCATCATCAACAGAGATCAAATGGTGGGGAGAGTTATAAGAGGGAGATTAGAGAGTTGCAGGAGTTATTCTCTAAGTTAAACCCCATGGCTGCTGAGTTTGTGCCTCCTTCACTTTCCAACAACAATAGTTTCGGTACAGTTAATGGGCTCAATGGAGTTAATGGGGGTTTTTATGGCAACAGCAGCAGCAGCAACAACTTGGTTGTGAATGGAAATGGCTTCGACAGAAATGGACAAGTTAATGGAAATGCTGCTAGAAGAGTAAAAAATGACTCTGCCTTTTTAGCTGATTAATTAAGTATTTTTATCATAAACTTCAAGAAAGAAAAAAATAAAAGGAATTTTGAATGCTTTTTTGGTGTTGTGTTTTTTTGGGTTAATTGAATTGACAAGGTTTAGTTGAACTAGGACAGACCTAGTTTTGAAAAAGATGAAACTATGTGGTTCAAACGCTTGTTTTATGTTGGTTTTTATTTTTTTAGATAGTTTTTCTGGCTGCCTAAATTAGATATTTTGAACATGAAATATGGAATTGGAATCTTGTGTTTTGTGGTTTTGGATTATTCAAGTAGTTTTATTATCTATTTGGTTTAGCTGAGTGAAGGTTATTGTTCAAGTGTGTCTAAAATGGTCAAATTAAAAATAAGAACTTTAATGAGAAGTTTTATTTGATTTTAAAGAGCTTTTATTATCCCTTCAGGTTAATGAACTTTAAAGGGCTTAATTTAATGCCTATGACTTCTAGAATTTGTTGATGGGTATTTTTGCTCGTTTCAGAAGAAAAATTATGGTCAAGTGAAACGTAGAATCAGTAGCAGGACAAGTATGGCTCAACGGGAGGATACAGTTCGCAGGACTGTGTATGTCTCTGACATCGATCAACAGGTATTTGCTTCTCTGCGATTGTTACTCTTCTTTTGATTTCTATGTTGGTTTCTGCATGCATCATCTATTTGTATTAACTACTGATTTAATGGCTTCTTTCATGGAATTAGGTTACTGAAGAGCAACTAGCAGCTCTATTTATTAATTGTGGACAGGTAATGGTAATCTAGCTGCTTATCTAGACAGCTTTCATATAACTGTGCTTTTGAACAAGTTCCTTTCCCTTGTGCAGGTTGTGGACTGTCGTATCTGTGGCGATCCCAATTCTGTACTTCACTTTGCCTTTATTGAGTTCACTGATGAGGGTAATGCTAGTCATGTGTGCCGCAATGACTCAATACCTACCTTAGGATTCCATTGTGTGTGTGTGTGTGTGTGTGTGATGGTTATGTGCTTATGTATGCTTTGGTGGTTGGCTATACAGAAGGTGCACGGGCTGCCTTGAGCCTGTCTGGGACGATGCTTGGATACTACCCTGTTAAAGTGCTACCCTCCAAAACAGCCATTGCACCAGTTAATCACACCTTTTTGCCCAGGGTGAGAATGCTTTGCTATATGGCCATTGAATCATTCCAAATTTCCGACAATAGACATTTGTGTGTTAGTTTGATTCTATATACCCTGCTGATCAATTGTTTCTCCAAGCTTAGAATGATGATGAGCGTGAAATGTGTGCAAGAACTATCTACTGTACCAATATTGATAGGAATGTGAGTACCTGGATTACCATCACAAAAATAATCCCTTTTTTTCCTGTGACAAGTATTGTAATTGATGTTAATTTCTGCGGCTAATTCGACCTAATATTCTGCAGTTTACTCAATCAGATATAAAACTCTTTTTTGAATCACTCTGCGGGGAGGTTTGTTATTACACCTGGTGAACTTGAAAGCTCCTTTTCTTTTGGATGTTACAGCACTGTTAGTGTGATTTTTTCGGTTTGGCTTGTTTGATGCAGGTTTATCGCCTGAGGCTGCTAGGAGATCATCATCATCCAACTCGTATTGCTTTTGTGGAGTTTGTGATGGTAATTGCTTCACTCTTTATTTCTAATGCTGAACTTTCTCTCTCTTTCAACATCAAACAAATTTAGGCGGAGTTTAGTCTAGCACTTGGCAAGGTAATAAAGGATTCTAGGCGACAAGGTTGTTTTGAGGCAGGACTCTAAGCTCTTGCAGATCCTAAAATGGCCATATGACTATTTATTAAGTAATACTCTAAAAGGTGTGGGGAAAATATTGTTCCCCATTCACCAAGAAACAAATTACTATGGATTGTCATAGTATTTTGTATTTTTTAGCTCCTCTTTTTTATTTTTTTTTTATTTTAATGCACCTTTATAGACTCAAATTGATGCCCAATTAAACCATATTTATTAAGGAAGGGCAAGATTTAAAGATAGGGGATTAAAATGAAAAACACGACAAAAAGAGATGGTTTTGCTAAAATTGAGGCAAAACATACACTTTAGTTCTCAAACTTTTCAGATTATAAGCTTCAGTCCCTAACAATTTATAAAATTAAATTTTGGTCCAAAACTTCATGTTTTTTTTTTTTTGGTTTCTGGTTTGAAAAAGAGGAGGGAGAGTGGCCAAATTCTGGTGGTAGAGAGAGAGTCTTAGTTGAGACCGATTTTGGCCACAAAAATAGGTGATTTTGGTTTCAATAGGTTCCGTTTGATGAGTGGAGTTTAGACAAGGTGTTGTTTTTCTCTTAAACTTGCATGAATGGTGGATTTAAACCCGAAAAGAATTTTGATTTCAGGTTGATTGTGGGTTTTAAAGACAATTTTTAGGTTGTTAAAGGCTATGAATATGTTTAGAGTGTTTTTATGGTTTTTTCAGGTCGAAATATGATTCAAAACAAGTTTTTCTTGGTCTGAAACAGACCAACCTAATATTTTTTTTCAAATCATTAAAGGCCCTTAAGAAAATTAAGAAGAAAAAGGCCCACAAGCTATGGGCCTTCCTAGCCCGAATGATTGAGCCATTTTCTTTTTAAATTATTATTATCTATTACAATTACATTTGTTTTTTTAATTTTTCTTCCTTATTTGTTTTTTCAATTTTATTATTTATTATTTGGTTTATTATTAATTGGATAACATAATTTGTTTCGATTTGATTTTTTTTCCCAATCACTTTGATATTTTGTTGGTTCTTAATTTTATAGGTGTCTATTTTAAATAAAAAATTATAAAAAGATAATTGTTGAACCCAATTAAGTTCATGACCTAGGTCCTGAGTTTGATTGGTTTATTTTGGCTGGGTAGGGATTAGGCTTGATAATTTTTTTATTGTATACATAATTCTCAATTTATTTAATTAGATGCATGTATAAATTTTTGAATTCTGCTTGAGATTTTTTTTGGATAAAAAATATCATAAATAGCTAGTATAGACCAAAACTAGATTGGTGGCTCGATTGACACCGCAAACCAGACCCAATTTTTATTTGAAAAAAAAGTTAAAGAGACATATTTTTAAAGAAATAAGAGAAATTCGATAATCATGTTAAATATTGATTAATTTGATAATATTATAAAAATATGAGGCAACAACAAAAAAAGAAAAAAGTAAAAACAATATTGAACAATGATTTTGCAAAAAAAATAAGATAAATATATTTCAATCCCTGCTAACTTTTTAAACATTGACCCAAGTTATTAGACTGAAACTACTATACATAAAAAAATTATAAGGGTTAAAATTACACAAAAAACCCAAAATAAAAAATAATAATTAAAAGAATGAAGGTTAAGATTGCAAAAAATATAAAATAAATCAGAGGGCAATAATAAATTTTCAATTTAAGAGATAAATTGTAAAGAATAAAAACATTAACAAAAGGATAAAAATCAAAAGAATGAAGTTTAAAATAAAAAAAATACACTATAAACTTGGATTGAAAGGTGAAATTAAAAACAATGAAACTTCTATAAAAGAATCAAGGAAAAAAAAATCAGAAATCATAAGAATAAGGATCAATCTAAAACATCAAAACATAATAAAAAAATCGAACAAGCAAAATTTTTCAACGTCTTTTTTTTACATATAAAAAGTCCTAGATGTAAATTGAAAAGCTTATGCACGGATCTAATTAAACAAATCAATAACCATTGTGTAAAGAAATAATTAAAAAAAAACAGTCATCAACAATAAACAAAAATGAAACTAAAAAATCTAAGATGTTTCGTTCACCCCAATCATTTAAAAAAAAAGATGTGTCGCCTACATCAGTAGACGATGTGTCGTCTGTGAATCCCTAGAAGCCGGCCACTGTGGTGGCTGGAAAAACAAGGTCCCAAAGTTTTTGATAAATAAACCTATTTTCAAACCTATTTTTTATCCAAAATACCTTGAAAGCACTTCAGGAACTTTGCTAAACCAATCCATGGCTTTGAAAAACATAAAAAAACCAATTTAAAACCTAAAATCAGCCCGAAAACCAAAATCTTCCCAAGCTCAGATTTGAGTCAAGGAACCAGTTGACACAAAGAACGACCATTTTGGTGGCTGAAATTGTCACCAACAACTTTCTCTCTCTACACTAGAATCCGATGACTCTCTCTTCTCCCTCCAAAAAGGGATTGAAAAATGAGAAAAATGAGGTTTGGTACCAAAATTGAATTCTTAAAAATTACAGGGACTGATTAACCTAATAGCTCAAAAAGATAGAGGATGAAAATGAACTTTTAATACAAATTTCAAATCTGTATCCTAGTCAATCTGTCTTTTTCACTTCAGTCCCCTGTCTTTCAATTCAACCCTCCCTCTTTTTCCTACTTTGTCTAGTTTCACGACTAGGAAGATTAGGCTTGTTTCACTTGGCTGAGGAGGCGCCGATGTAGAGACTACAAAACCTTTTGTTGGTGAAGTCAATAGGTGTTGGTCCCTCTCAAGAGACAACATGTCATGATTCAATTAGCTTCTAACCCCCATCATCATTAATCCTTGCCCTCTCAGCATCAAAAGGTTCAATTGTTTTTGCAGTAACCTGTAGTTTTAACCGGTTGATTGAATCCTCTAGAGTTTGAACTGGTCGACCTTTTTCAAGGACAATAGCTCTCGGGACTCTGTTGTGTTCAACCGGTCGTCCGGTTCATGGGGTGGTTGAACTGATCAACTAGTTCCACCTAATCTGTCTGTCTGGGTTACTGATTTTGCTGCAACATTAGCAATCGAAGAAGATGTAGCCCCTTCAGTCATAATAATTAGGGAGCTACAAACATGGAGAGCATCCCCTCCAATTTTTTTTTTTTATTATATCTTGAGCATGTCTTCCACCAACATGGTTGGGACCTCAACCAATGCCTTGCATAAGCGGCCAATGACTTTACAAATTTCAAAAGCTGTTGGTTTCCATTCATAATCAACCATAATTGTGATGGGCTCTATAGATAACCTACACCGAAGTTGAAAAACATGAATCATAGGTAGCGAAGCATCCAATTCCACTCAAACTCTTGCATAATCAAATCGGGTGCCACTAAGACTGTTCGTCACAAGCCAAAGGGGGAAAGGTAATCCCTGAAGGTGAACCTATATTGACACTTTTGTGATTTTGTTTTTGTTAAGAACAAAGTGTGGGTGCCACAGTTGGAGAATAATAGATCCCTCCTTAAACATCCATGATTCCTTTTTCATAACTGAGTTAGCATCATCCTCACTTTTAAAACCAAAGATCAAGAAACCTTATTGTGTCGCTGTGACACTCTCAAGACCATAATTCTTCCATACTCAAAATGTAATAGAATTGGCTGCATGATACGGCATCTTATAACCTGGGAAGAATCCCACTAAGCATCGATTCCATATGGATGTGCTCTCATCAATGACATTATTCGGAATGTCCAAAATGGTGCCCATCTCTTGCCGTGGAAAAGAGGCTATCTTGGCACAGATTGTAGCATTTGAGACCTTTACTTTATCCGTCCATGAAGTATTTTGGGCTAAGTTAGGGGTGGTTGTGTTTTTGTGGGTCGTGGTGGTATTTTGTGTAGGGATAATTTGGTTTTTCTTTTTGTGGGGTTGTTTAAGGTTGGTCTTGGTGTTTTGATGTGGTTGGTGAGTGGTTTTTCTTGTGGTTACGGTGTTTGTAGTGTTTGTTGTGTTTGTGGAGGTGTTAAAGGGATTTTAGTGGCTATGGCTGGGTTGACAGTAGGTTGTTTGGTGAACCGGTCGATCTGGATGATTTGTATCCACGTCTGGGCAGTAACTATTAAACAACACCACATACAATAGAGATAAAAGTAGCTAAAATCCAATGGTTTAGCTCAAGATAAGCAGGTATAGTATAACATATCAAAGAGTGATCCAACAGCTAGATTAAACGCAATCTACAAAGAGACGATTAGATCCGAAAACTGACTGGAGGTACTTTGAGGAGTAAAAAACTTTCTAGGAATGTTGGAATCTGATCTCCACCATTTAGACCTGAGAGGACCTCTCGGGGAACCTTTGTGTGAAAAATGGATTTGATCCAACAATGAGACTAGGCGAACCAAGCCGGTGAATATGGCTGCTCGGAATCCAGTTTCCCAAAAAAACTTGCGACGACTATAACTCTCAAGTGACACCAAATAAACCAAATCCGTTCAGTGAGCTTATAAAGTAGGGTATGGCGCACAACACATACAAATTTGAGCAAGATCTAACGGTGGCTGAAGTACTAATATCTTTGGCAGCCCATTCTCTCTCTTATCTCTCTTTCAGACCTTCTCTCTCTTCTGCCCTTGTTTTTTCGCACTTGAGGTAAAAATCAAGAGTGGTCCCTTTAGTTTGGCTTTTGGTCAAATCTCCCTCTCTACCATGAAACTAGGTGTTATAGACTTTAACTTTTATTAATTGGTCATGCGTGGTGCCTCTAACTTGATTATAAGTTAAGTAAAAATGGATGGTGTATTCGCTACATGTGGGTGGTGGTGATTACTAGACTTGTTAAAAAATAGAAATAAATGCACTGAATTACCAATTCAAAGTATTTTAAATATTTTAATATGTATTATTATATTAATATATACTATTGAAAAACAAATAAAAGAAATATTGTTTGTTCCCAAACCCTGAAAAAAATGTTTTCCCCAAATTAACTTATATTATTATTATAATTTTTTTTTTGATATTCCTACTGAAATTTGTCTCTCCCACATGGCCACTCCGTGGCGCCAGTGATATTTTTTGCACTATTTTTGTTATTTGTCTGCCTCATGCTTGCTAGCTAAGATACTATCAGGTATCAGAATGGTTTCATTATTAGTTCAGTGATATGCGGACGCATTTTGTGCTTCTGTAAATTGGCAATCTGTATGAATGAATCTGTAATTTAATCACTCTTTACTCCTCTGCAGGCTGAAAGTGCAATAGCTGCTCTCAACTGTAGTGGTGCGGTTATAGGTTCATTGCCAATAAGGTCAGATAGCAAGCTGTTCCTCTTCCCTCGAGAATTCTGAATCTCTATGACAGAAAACTGATAAATGCTTTGGTTGACCTCTGGTGTTTCTATTTTCAGGGTGAGCCCATCAAAAACACCTGTGCGGCCCCGTGGTCCTCGTGTTTCTGTGCTTTGAAGTGCATGGTGCTCCAGTCGACTTTAAAGCCAGCTTTTATATATTTAGAAACGTACACCTGACCAATGTAAAGATGAACCCTTGTTTATATACTTCATGGCTCCATCCTTGCCTCCTTTGGCCTTAAACGTTATTATCATATGAGTTATCTTTTGGTTATTCTAGCAATATATAGAGTTGGATGGAACTTCAAGGCTCTAGGAAGATTTAATGTATTATTCCTCTCAAATGTGGATTGGACTCGCCTTGAAGGTTGAACTTCGTCGAGCAGTTTCTGAAACTTAAAAGACTTGTTATTATGAAAAATCGAATGGTTCCTGGAAAGGGTTGGGATGTTAACTCAGTTCCAACGTCACCTTGTTGATCTTTGAAATGGCTGTTTTCAGTTGATTGGGTTTATGTGGTATTTGTGCTTGACTGTTTTCGTTCCTTTTTTCATATTATTCTTCCGCCTTGAGTTCTCTATAACAGTTGATGGAACCTCAGGATAGTGGCTGTATTTGTTCATATCGAACCTCGATTTCTCTAGACATTGCCATGTTAATCCAAAAGTCATTTTAGAGGGTGGCAAGACCAGATGATTATGGAAATTGTAGTTTTGCTGCCCAAACATAGAATCACAACGCAAACGGTGATATTATTGTCCGAAACTAGTAAATGAACTACAATTTAGTTCTGTCTGAGCAGAAGAAATCAGCAAGAACTTCAACTTGCTCCCAGTGCTTCCCTGTGAGACCTCAAAAGTGCAGAAGACATCTCAATGCCTTCCCATCACTGAGCAGCTTGAATGCTTCGTTTATCTTCTCGAACAGAAGTTCATGCGTGATGAACCCATCTAGATTCACAACCTGGAAGCAAATTCAAGGATGAAATTCCATGATTTTGGTATCTTCAATGTACAAACTACTTGCTTGCTAATGAACATAAATATGATGTATTGAACTGACCCCATTCATGCAGGCTTTGGCAAGCCCAGGCAGTTGGCTCTTCCCCTTGAAGTCGCCAAAGATTGTACCGATGATGCTCCGACCATCAAACAACTCCATTGGATGGAGAGGCAGCATTTCCGGGGTTGGATAAATTCCTACCACCACTGTCTATCCCCAGCCCTGCCATGTGCAAAATCATACATGTCAGCATTATTGCCTCCTAATTCTGCTTTCCATTTTTGGGTTGAAATCTGTCTTTTTTCCCTATACAAGGACTTGAATCTGAAACGTCTCGATAAAGCGTTAAGATGTATCACCAGAGACAAGCATTGGTGGTCGGGTGATGCGCGCAAATTGATTCGAGAATACATTTGATTTTAACAGTTACACACAGACACCCCCACACACAAAAAAAGAAGAAGAAGAAGAAGAAGAAAAGAATCGAAAATATGGCAATGAAATGCCATTTAGGACTTACATCATGAGTGGACAAGAAGGCCTCTCGGAGAACCTCTAGATCCCCTACACACTCAGTGCTGTAATCTACACCCCCACCAGTCATTTCCCTGATTCTCTGGAACCATTTGCTAGAATGGTTAATGCTTAATAGTCACAAAATCAGCAATCAGACTTGGAGAAAATTCCATGCATATTAGTTGCTAACCTGGTGCACTGGCTTTGAACCGTCTTTTGGGTTTACGAAGCCAGTCATTCCCATTGCTCTGGCAGCCACCAGAACAAAAGAGATTGCCATATACTAGGCTTGTTAGCTTTTCCCCAGCACATTTTCCATTTAGAAGCATTTTTTTTTCTGGTTGGAATTATTGGATGTATCATGAAGAGCCTAAAAAAAGAGAGGAAAGGATACCTTTATTGAACTTTTCTGGATTGGTATCAACACCTATTATTTTAGATGCTCCTCTGGCTCGTGCTCCTTCTGAAGCCTGTGAGAATTGAATGAAAACATGTTTTAAGTTTGATTAGTTAATAAAAAGAATTAATGAGATAATGTATAGAAACTTCATTATTAAACCCGGACTCGAATCTTGGATTGGTTTAGATTTTATAAAATATAGAAAAAAGAATTAATTCAGTGTAACCTAATAAAAAATTAAGTAGAACCAAGTAAAATTCGGTTAAAATCCATTTTATTTTTATTTTTATAAAAATGATATTATTTTATATTTTAAAAAATTAAATTAACTTGAGTTAACTAACTTTACCCATACTCATTCCTTCCTTTTAAGTTTTAAGTAAAGTTTAATCATGGACAGAACTCTTTGAAAGTAAATTTAATTCTCAAATAAATTAGAAGGTGAATTATTTTGAAATGACACCAGAATCTGAAGTAAACATGGCCAAAAATTTGCCAGACTTGCATGCCCCAGCAATATTTCATGTGGGGCTAAAATAGAAATAGAAGCAGATGAATGGAAATGAACTTACAGCAAGCCCCACCGCCCCCAAACCAAAAATTACTACACTTGATCCAGGTTGCACATTGGCAGTGTTCCATGCAGCTCCCATTCCTGATCAGGTTCACCATCATTTTCAGATGTCCAAGATCCGAAAATACATCTCCAAAGTGAGCCTCAAGAATTTTGTTGTCTTACAAAAAAGAAAAATTAAAACTAAAATGCAAATGAATGCTACTTAGGTTGTATTCAAAGAGTAGATGAGACTGGACAAGATTGGACGGGACTGAACGGAAATGGAGGGAGGTGGGGGGTGGTAATTTGGCTATAAGATTAATAATCTTGGTATCTTACCAGTAGAGATGCCACAGCTTAACAAGGTCATCTTCTTGAGGGGAGCATTAGGATCAATCTTGACAACACAGGCAGAATCAAGCACGGTATACTCAGTGAAAGTTGATGTGTTGAGAAAATGGAATATGGGTTCTCCATCCTTGGTTGAGAACCTACACTTTCCATCATGTTCCATCACACTCTTGAATGGGTTCACACGATAAGTTTGGCAGTGATTACTAGTCTTAGTTTTGCAGTAGGAACAATGGCCACATTCTCCATTGAAGATTGGAATCACATGGTCTCCTGCTTTCACGTCTGTGACACCTTCACCTACACTCTCAACCAGGCTGCAAGATTTATCCACATCCCATTAAAATGGATATCAAATATAGAAAACACAACATTGAATGATCAAACAACACTAGGAACATGTCTTACCCAACAGCTTCATGTCCTAGAATTCGCGGAAACGCTTGCTGAGCTTCATTCTTTAGAAATTTTGTTGTGATTAGTTCTACAGGAACATAAATTCAACCAAAGTGGATTAAGATTAAGGTTGTTTGGTGTCATGTTACCTCGCCTTTCCAAGCGCCTAGATCGGTATGGCAGATTGAAGTGTAGAGGATCTTGATTCTGACCTCCATCTTCTTTGGGGGATCGACTCGAATCGTTTCCATAAGAAAAGGTTGTCTCGGACCACGGATAATGGCAGCTTGATCACCATAACAACCGATGACATAAATGAATCAATGAAGCAAATTCGAATCATGAGATCACACACAAGGTTGCAATACTTACCATTGCAAGTGATGACCTTTCCTGACGTCTCATTCGGATTGAACAACTTTCTTTTCGTCACATTATCGTGCAAGCCATGCGTCGATCCTAGTAACTTAACAAAGGTTTGAGGTGATTTTGAGTTATATCTAGGCAGAGTTTGTGTCAATACTCTTCTTGCTTGCAGTAGCATTGCCATGTTTTGATGAATCTTGAAATGTTCGAAACTAGCTATAACATGGATGTGTTTACGTGCATATATAATTATAATTTTACTGTTTTTTGCATAATCAAGATTAATACAGTCAAAAGTCCTTTCCATGGACGAGGACAGAGTTCAACTTGCATAATACAGGAAAATTACTTATTTTGAGAATGACAGAATACTAGCATTAATTGGGTTGACTACTATAATGTCTGACTTTTATTTATATAGTATCTCTTCACAAAAGAAGATAGAAGAGACACCTTGGATAAGGAAAACTATCCAGTATAGCTTCTAAATAGTATTTCAAGTTAATTATAATATAAGAAAAAATAATACTTTTATGTTGTGGATGTATTTTCTATTATAATAATTTTTTTTAATTAAAGAATGGAAAGATAACTTTTGTTTAATAAAATACTTTGAAAAACATATTAACTGCTAAATTAAAAAAGAGTTTTTAATACTAATTAAAAACCGAAGCAAAAAGCTAATCTTCCTTGTAAAAAGTAATTAATAATGGATGTGAATGTAATTATTTTATCCCGGTTAACATTTTTATTTTATACATTTTTTTTAATTTAACTTTGAGGTTAATTCTAGACAATAAGTAAGTGTGATTTTTATTTTTATAAATACACCATGCAACATCTCTATCTAAAATTTAAAAAGAAAAGTAATTTAGGGTGTGATTGTTTCCTGGAAAGTGGTTTTCAGGAAACCACTTTCTAAACTTACATGTGTTTGTTTGCCATTAGAAAAGTTAGTCAACAAAAAACACTTTCCGGTCAACGGAAAACACTTTCCTGTAAAAACAATTTGGCTTGATTTTCAGGAAAGTGTTTTCCTTTTATTTTGGGCGGAAAAAACTCTCTAGAGGTTGTGAAAAATTTAAAAATATCATATTATTTGCTGATTATGTCAAATTTGGTCCTCAAACTTTTGATTACTATATATTTTGTTCGAATTTTTTTTCTTTCAATTTCATCCCTTAAAATGTGATTTAATTTGATTTTTATATTAACTTTGGTCCTTATTTTTATGATTGTTATTTACTTTTCTCTTATTATTTTTTTAATTGAAATTTTTTATCTATTAAATTTGATCCTCATTCTTTTGATTGTTACTTATTTTATTTAAAATAATTTATGAAATTATAATTATTATAATTATTTTAATTTCATCATTTTTTAATTTTTTTATCTGTTAGATTTTATCTCTATTATTTTGATTATTTTTTTTATTTGAGATAATTTATGAAATTAGATTTTTTTTCAATTCCATTCTCATTCAACCTTTTAAATTGTAAGATTTGTTTCTTATTATTTTAATAAACTTGAAAAAAAAAACATTAATAAGTTATTTTCCAGCTCATTTTTCATAACATAATTAAACACTGGAAAACGTTTTCCTACTTATTTTCCATAACACTACCAAATATCTAAAAATAATTTACTTTTTCAGAATTTACTTTCCAAGAAAACCACTTTCCCAAAGAAAATTACTTTTCTGCAAATAAACGAGGTCTTAAGAATAAATTACAACAATCGGACTTTTAATTGCAGGAATGTGATTGGCCAAATACGTTTTTTTTTTATTTTCCTTTCCTGGCAACTCTCTTTCCTCCCTCGATATGAACATAATAAGAATAAAGTTTTAGATTAAAATAAAAAAAATTAAACAATAAAGATTTAATATGCATAATTTTAAACTATAAAGATTAAATTGAAGTTTTTCATGTATGTTAACAATTAAACTGAAAAACATTTATTTTTTTAATTGATGTTACTTTTGGTTTTTATTTTTTTAATTTTCTTTTAACCATAAACTAAAATTATATTTTATAAAATAAATCTTTAGTTTAACTTTAGAATATTCCATATATGACATATTGGATAAATGACATAATTCAATCTTTAGTTCAAGGCCCATTAGACTTTTCATTGATAATAAAAATTTAAAGAAACTTGTAAATTTTTTATGTAAAGGAACATGAAAAAGGGCTGGCTTTGGAACTGTTTGACAGGAGCAAGTTTCTGATTTCATTGTTGAGTGTAAATAATTTTGAATAGGTTTGTTTTTATGTTTGAAAAGTGTTTTTGAAGATTTTTAAATTTTTTTAAATTAATTTTTTAATGATTTTGAATTATTTTAATGGATTTATGTTAAAAATAATTTTTTAAAAATAAAAAATATTATTTTAATATATTTCTAAAAAAAACTATTTTAAAATACAATTACCACTACAACCCTAAATATCCAGGCTATCCCTCTGATTTTTAGCCTCATTAATTTCACCGATTGATTAGTCAGCAAAGTTCTTGAATGTTCATGGTCCACCAATAATGGAGATGGGACAGCAAGAAATTAATGGCTGACGTCTCCATTTATGAAGAAAGGGATAACTAAACTGGAAATTGTTTAGTGTACACGACAGCTTTCATCACCAATATTTTTTTTTTTTTTTTTTTAATCCTGTACGTAAGAACAGATGTACTTGTATATTGTCTTTTTATTAAGAAAAAAATCAGAAAATGCTCGTGAAGTTAATATTTTATTAGTTATTTTTTATATTTATTTTGAAAAAAATAATAAATATAACTAATATAATACTATAACTAATATTACTGAATACTATAAAATTACTGGAAAAATCCAGGGGATGATGGATTAGAAATCCAAAATTTAAAGACCATCTGATCTGGTACCATGACAGCAGCAATCGTGTTAATAAAAAAAAGAAATATCATTATAGTATAATTTAATATATCAAATTCTAAGTTTGTTCATAAAAATTATAATTTCAAGTACTACAAACCTTCAAACCACTAAAAGTTTATATAATTGTTAATTTCAGAACCCGTAAGATTAATCGAGGTATGCACAAACTGGTCTGACACCCACATTAATCAAATAAATAAATAAATTATGTCATCATAATGTTAATCATTGAATTATTGTTGGGCCATTGGCAATTAACAGTAAGGTTCGCAGCCATCATCAATCATGTTGTATTGGAGAAAACTCGAATCAGCTAGAGCAATTAATTTTAATATTAATTGAGTAATTACTTTTGTAATTATATTATTTTTATCTGAAAACATAATTAATAATCAAAATTAATTCTTTTAGGAAAATCTGGATATGGCTTTCAAAGATTACATTAATTCTTTTGTAATCATTGAATTATTAGTAAGGATTTTATATTTTGATGTTTAAATCTTATAAAAAAGAATTGTTTTTATAAATTTATAATATAGGCAAGAAGACAAATTTATTTATTACCTAAAAACTCTATCCAATTATTTCATGTGAGAGGTGTCAGGAGAAAATATTCATTCAGGACTTGTGATTGATGAAATTTAAAAGACCCAACTCCCACCAAAGTGAAAATAGAATTCGTCTGTGATCATCTCCTGACCCATTTTGGATGGGATTGAAAACGTCAAAATCTTAATGTATATTACGAATTCTGGATTTTAACTCATGAAGGATTATATATTTTTATTTTCTAAGAAAAATTATGTATACAATTTTTTTTATATATATATTTATATAATTTAAAAAATTTAATTTTAATTTTTTTATGAATATATATAATTAAATAAATCAAGAACTATGTCTGCGAATAAATAAAAAATCATTAATAATACTTGAAAATAAAACTTGAAAAATTGAGAGATAAGTATAGATCAATATATTTAATCTTGAAAGACAAGATATTTACCCGGTTGTGTTAGCTAAATTTGTTTATTACATTAATTTTTTTATTTAAGAAAATGATAATAGAAATAGAGATGCAAATTAAATTGATCTAATAAAATAAAAGGGGAAAAAATCATGCAAGACTTTACTTATTAGAAATATTATCTGAATTTTTTTTTATTTTCAAAAATAAATTTCAACCATATAAAATATAAATAAATTATAGCTAAATCATAAAAACTCTTTAAATTTAAATGCATAACTAAAAAAATAATCATGATTTAAAAGAGACTCTCCAAATAAAATAAAATAGAGAAGGGGTACTAATTTAAATACCAATTTAAAAAATTAGACAAAAAAAAAGAATCATTAATTTAAAAAAAATTAGAAAAATAATCTAGAAAAAAAGGAAGCAAAGGCCCTGCTGTTGGGCCAGGTAAGCTAGGTTAGCCTGCTTGACCTATTTTGTCTGGACCTGTGTGATTGGACCCTTAATTATTTTTTTGTTTACAATTGGAGCAGACATGTCGCTCATCTCAAATTGTTTTCACCTAAAAACTTATTTTCAACCTATTTTTAACAAAAAAACACTTAGAAAAAAACTATAGGAATCACGTTTAACCTATTTATAGCCTAAAAAACTCATAAAACCGCCCTAAAATTTAAAATAACCTGAGCTCAAATATGTTTTTCATGAACTTTAAAGGTCAAAACCACCTAATATGAGCTTCCCTTATCAATGAAACTATTTGACACAGGTATTATCTGTTTTGGTGGCTTAAATTGGTGTCAACAACACTTTTCTCTCTCTAATACCAAAATCCAACAACCCCTCTCTTTACTCTCTCAACTAGGAACTAAAAAATTAACAAAAAAGAATTTTTGTACCAAAATCAAATTGAAAAAATACCGAGGTACTGAAATTGTATAATTTGTGTGACTTTTAAAGTTTAAAGACCAAAATGCATGTTTTGTGAAACTTATGGCATGTCACTCATGTTTAAGCCTCTTTTCATTTCGTTTCCTTTTCTTTCGATTCTATTTTTTTTATATAAAAAATCAAAATCAATTGGTTTTTAATTAGAACTAAATTGTTGAAAAAAAAATTTGAGGATCAAATTGAAAAAATAAAAAATTTTGCATAGCCCATCCATAATAATATGTGAGAGGATGAGCATTGAAGTCTTGCACAGTCGAAAAAACTAACGCCTTTTAGAGTTATACTTAATGATATAAGAAGAGCATATGTTCATCTCAAAATATACAAGTTCAAGTTTTTTAGTGTCTTTTTATTAAAGTATGTTTTAGATTAGGATAACAGTTATTTTTCAAAGTAATTTTTACTTGAAAATGCATTTAAATAATATTTATTTTTTATTTTTTAAAATTTATTTTTAATATCAACATATTAAAATGATCCAAAATCATAAACAAATTAATTTAAAACAAAAAAAATTCAAGAATTTTTAAAAATATTTTTTGAACACAAAAACAAACACCCACTGAACATCCAATTATCTATATAATATGTCAGTGTTTTAAAACAATGTATTATAATTCCAATTATAATTCCAACTACAATTAGACCAAAAAACCAACAAATTCATTGAAGTTTTTATGCGAGTTCGTCAACAACAAATCTCAGCAAGCCGTAACAAAAAACACATTTCCTCTATATAAAGTATTATATTCTCATAATCCTTACAATTATTTTTACCGATTTCTTTTTCATTTTAAAAAATATATTCTCAAAATTAAAGAGATGAAATTGAAAATAACGAAAATACTCTCTCCTCAATGCTTATTAGCTTTATGAGCGTAGGCAAAACATGATTTCTCAACTCGCTAGCTTTACTGATTACCACTTCTCCCCCTTTGTACAATTTCCTGACCTCCCATTGCTAGTGTTTCCTAAATCCTTTCACACACACACACACAATTTATTAGCCACAAATTAATGTGAAACTGTATTGAACAAGGTTTGATGTAAATATGGAGGGATGTCAAATGAGCAAAGCCAAAAGACGCACGTTCCTCCGACCATCGCTTGCATTGCAAGCTTGGTGACAAAATTCTCCCCCTTTTTGTATTATACACATTTCATACAACGATTTTCTTTAGTCCCATACTTCCATGCATTACGCTACTAGTTTCCAGTTTGTCTATCCAAATTAACACCCTTTCAAAACAGAAAGTAACATGCCCACTTACAAATCCTTAACAAATGAACAACCTTTTCATCTACAAAACGTTTGACGTAACAATATTTCACATCTCCCCTTAAAACTTCTCGCTCTCTTCCCCATCACACAAAGTTTTATCTCTGTCCTCTCCATTACACCACCTCTTTGAAGAACAATGGGCAATTGCTTTGCTTTGCACCAACTCACCAAGAGAAAGTCTTGCTCTCAGTCAACCACAACTAGGCATGAAGATGTTTTAAGGGTCATGAAGACTAATGGAGAGATTTTGGATTATACGAGGTCTATATTCATCAAGGGCTATGGAAATAATGATCATCATTGTTTTCCCATATGGAACCTGGGCAGGCCTTTTAGAGTTGCTGGCGATCATTCTCCTACTTTAGTAAGCATGGATAACACAAGTGGTTCAAAGAGAGTTAAAATGATTCTAACAAAGCAACAGCTTCAAGAATTGCTATCCAAGAAGAAGATAGCAGTAGAAGAGATATGCTTCTTGGGCATGCAAAGTGTTGCTCTGTGTGGAGTCAACTCTTCATCAAGGTGGCAGCCAGGGCTTGAAACCATCCTTGAAGAAAGTGAGTACGTAGTGTTTTGTTGAGTGTAGGAAATTAATAAATGTATATCATGTAGCTAGTCATAAAAGAAATTGATTCCTGTGTAAAGGTATAGTGGGAAAAAATGGAAAGTGAAATCAATTTTCTTTTCAGCTGAAGAAAATAATGGGAATTAAACTGAATTTCAAACAAAATTAATTAGTCAAGAGAGACACAAAGTTGAGCAAGTTGACATATATATATTTCCTTGTTCGTATCACATTAGTAAGATAGAACTGTAGATTATATATTGCTTGACATGGAAATATGTGACAGATTTCCCAGCTCAAAAGGTGATTATATGTGATAAACCCTACAATAATGTTATTTTTTGTTGGTGCTTTGATTCAAAATATTTTTCAAAAAAAATATTTTTTTGTTTTTTATTTGCTTTAAAATATTTTTTTTTTGTGTTTTCAGATTATTTTAAGGTGTTAATATCAAAAATAAATTTTAAAAAATAATAATAAATATTATTTCAATATATATTTTTTTTAAAATTTTAAAAGATAACTACTACAATAATACTGAGCAAAATCTTTTTCTACCTCAATCACAGGCCACAGGGACTTCTTTGTCTTGAATTGAAAGAGAGGGCCAGCAGGAGTGAACCTTCTCTGTTCAAAAAGTTCCAAGATTTTCAGTATCTTTTATGCTTCAATCACGTCCTAGTTAGTGCTGTACAGTCTCTATCAATTCGTTGAAGTTAAAACCATCTGTGTGGATGGTCTTCCTGTATATTCTTAGATGGCATTCAAAATCAAACAAAAGAAGAAAAAAAAAATGAAAGGTTTCAAATGATTTCTTGTGTAATTTTAAAAAAGAAAAGCTACTAAATTATGATTAAAATAATGTAATAATTACGTTATTCTGAATTTAACTTCGTCAATCTTAAATAGAGTATCCTTTTTTTTTCGGATTTTTTTGATGTGTTTTAATAATTAAATTATTGTTATATGTTCTAAGGACATCCGTGATTTTATAACATATTTTGTGCCTAAAATTATCCTTTAATTATGTTTTAAGGATAATTTTAGATTTCAAGAAAATTAGGGAAGAACACTTGTTAAGGATTATTAATTATGCTTCTTAAACTCAAATTATGTATTAAATATATTGAAAAATGTATATTTAATGTTCTCTTATTTCGACTGACTCGTGAATGAACAAACAATTATTGAAATTTAAAATCCTAACCTTATGTTGAATGCTAATTTACCATATTAATCATTTAACAACAAGTGTTCCCGATACTACTTAGCTAAATCCCAGAAGAAAATATTTAAGAATTCTTCAATTACAAACTCGAGAATTTCTAAAATAATTAATGGAAGAGTGAAGCTCTTTCGAGTTTCGACTTTCCTGGATTTCAGTAGTGTTCCCCTTATATGTCTTTGTTTCTTTTTATTTTTTTTTACCAGACACTTATATTTTCCTTTAATTCGAATCTCTTTTGGTCTTATGTGAATACACTAAATTCCACTAAATTGAACGGAAAATAGAATTTGAAGACACCATCCTAATGTCCTGGGGAAAGTGGCTGAAAGTGCTTTGCTCGCTATTCCAAAAGGACCCCCCACATCACTGTTTGTGTGAGAGTGTGTGCGTGCCTGTATGTATAAAGAATTCCTTGTTTTCCTTGAAGATCACTGAACTGTCCCTTGAATCTGGCCTGGGATCGATACATCCCAGGCGATGATGGATGTCCCTTGTTGAAGGAGATGCATCCCTTCACTTTGGTGACGAAAATCTCTCTTATGGGACCAAGTTTTGATAAAGAGAAAGTACAAAAGATGATAGTTCCCTTGGCTTTCCTCCATTGACCCTTTATGAACGTTGACTGAAAGGGCCCCCTCTCTAAGATCAAAAGGAAATTGTCACATTGCTAGTAATGTGAACATGGCATACAATCCATCATACCAAAAACTTAAAAAAATCATTTCTTTCCGTGTATGAACGTATAGTTGAACTGTAAATTACACGTCAATAAATTTCTAATAGTAACGCCGGTGATGGTGGTGACATTTTCTCCTTCTTTTTCAATCTGTTCTTTTTGTTTCTTTAGTGGGATTGACTGAGGAACTCCCAAAGAATAATCCTACCGACGATTGTCTTTCTCTTTGTCTTCACACTTTCCCTCCTTTAGGCTTCAATTCCCACCACCAAGCTAGAGCTATAAGAGAAGGGTCATGTTTTCTTTCAACTATCTTTTCTTGTTCAAATAGAATAATTTTTTTTTCTTTATTTTCATTAAACCATAGAAGTTTCATTTACCTTGAAACTAAATCCATTTCGAAAAGCTATTTGTTCTTCTTCTTGTTTTTTTAGGCATGGGAAATTGCATATTTGGAGGCCTAGGAGTGGCAGAAGGAGTGATAAAGGTGATAACATCTAATGGTGGAATCTTAGAGTTTACCACACCAATAACAACAGGATCCATCACCAACGAGTTTCCAGGCCATGCTATTTTTCCAAGCCATGATCTTTTTTGGAGACCACTTTCTCTACAAGAAGAGCTTCATGGAGGTCAGTCTTACTATTTACTCCCACTCAACAACTCAAAAATTGGTGGCCAAATAGTGAGAGAAGGTCATGTTAGATCAAAAAGTATACCAGCTGCTGCTGCTACATCAAATATTGTTGCACCTTATAGGATGTCCTTAGATTATCAAGGCATGTTAAAGAGGTCATACACTGAAGTTTTCTCTAGGCACAGCAGCAGCAGCAACAACAACAAAAATAATTACAACAAAAGTAATGATGGGTTTTGGAAAGTGAAGCTTGTGATTAGTCCAGAGCAGCTAGTAGAGATTTTGTCCGAAGAGGCTAGCACTGAAGAGTTAATTGAGAATGTGAGAGCTGTAGCCAAATGTGGAAATGGGTTCTCATCATCAGCATCTTCTGTTGACTTTTCAGATTCTTGGAGTCTCTCTAGCAGCAGGACTGCTACTTGTAAGAAAGATAGTTTAGTTGATATTTAGTGTGAATCACTACAGTGTGCTTGAAATCTCTCTCTTATGTTATAATTAAGTTTTTAGTCTCAAAAAAGATTAGCATATTCTATCATATATATAGAAAAGATTAGCATATATATATATATATATATATATGTTGCCATTGTCCACTGATCATTACAGTGTAGATTCTCAAGAAAAATATTAAACAAGTCTTTGCCAAACATGATTACTCACATATGAAAAATTGGATGTTGGAATTGAGAATAGATTTTTGTCAACTCATACTTGGATCGGCAGTCATGGGCCAACAACTGGAAGGAGAAAAGAGAATTCAGTGCAATAAGACTCGGAAAAGATGCTAATGTTGACATACTGGCAGTTTGGTTGAATTGTAGAATCAAGCAACCAGAAATCTTACAAGGTGTGGGGTGAAAGTATGTGATCAGGAAAATGGGTGGCAATTTCATAGGTGGTGCAAAATGTTGACTTTCATCTTCATACTTTTTTAAATGATAAATTTTTGATCCCTTAAAATTTTAAAAATTCATTTTTGATTTAAAATTTTATTTTTCTTATATTTCAGTTCTTGATTTGATAAATGAGAGAAAAAGAATATTGGTAGATATATATTTCAGCTACAAAAAAATCGATCTTGGTGTCAATTACTTCATTTAATGAGAGGAGTTCCACTAGGATGTTCTCTAGCCTTCCCATCACTTGAGAGGTTAGATTTGAGCTTGAAAAGTTTTTTGAATTCGAATTAATTTTGAATTTTTAAACCGATTAAATATTTTTGGTGTTTCAATTATGAAAAACCTATAATTGTATCCAAACACCCATATTTGGTTAGTTTTTGATTTTATGAGCATCTATTTTTGTTGTAATATAATTCAATAAAAATATATATAAAAAATTATTGAACCCAATTGTACCCATGATCCAGGTCACGGAGTTTAAGTGTTTAACTTTGATCGATAAGCGATCGAGTTTTATAATTTATTTTGATTTACTTTTTATAAAATTATTAAAGTCTCAAAGAAACATCCCGACTTTGAGCCAGTGCTCGATTTTACTAATAACTATTTTTGTTATCATATAATTAAATAAAAAATAGTCTAAAAAAATTTAAATCCAGTAAGGTCCATGATCTAGTTTGCAGGTTTGACAAGTTATGCCGCGAAACCTGAATTGATCTAATAAGTCACTGTTTCTATATATTTTTTTAAAATTATATTATTTTAAAATTTATATTTAAACCTAGATAATATTTTTTCTACTGATTCGACTTTCCTTTAAACTTGTCAAAATTACTGTGTGTGGTACAGAGGCAAACGCAAGACAACGGATCATAAGTTTTTAGAATTTACCTACCAGCGTTAAAAAAAAGTTCCCCATAATCTTGACATTTTTTTTTTTGAGATGTTTGTTTTTGTTTGGTGCGGCCCGTACCGTGAAGCAGGCCAACTATTTAGGAATGAAACTATTCCTGTGCCCATCAAGGATATGAATGACGAGTGAAGCGAGCATGGATGGAAATGGAGTGATTCTTCTTGCTGTCAGATTTAGACCTAGAAATGCAGATCCATCAAGAAAACCAGGCTGATTTGGGCACTCTATCAGTGAACATGAAACGAAGCCCTCTTTGAGGATGGATCTGATTCTGAAAGCTAGAGCAGTGATATACGCTGAATCTTGCAAAAAATAGGCTTCCATCATGGGTTAAATCCGTGTGTTTGTGCTCCTTTTTCACAATGGGCCTAGAATTGTTAAGCGCATACCACACCACCTTTTTTTTCTCTCTTTTTCTCTTATTAGGACTCAAAACTATGGGTTATCTCATAAAAAATAACTATCCCACTTATCAATTATCTTTGTCAAAAAGCTTGGATTCGAAGTCTTAACATTGTAGGTCATTTCTTATGACATCTTCAATTCTTTCTTCTGATCTTAGCTTCAATATGAGATAAGTACTGTGACGAGGAGGAGCTATTCATATTTATCTTAATTTTTAAAGAAAAAAACCAGTCAGAACATTCAAGGAATTGGACTTACAGTTATAAGACTTGATTTAATAAAAAAAAAACAAATTTTTTTCCCTTCATCTTGCTCGGATCAAACCTCTTATTAATTCGCAGGGTCGGATCGGATATTATAACTATGATTACAGACTCATATACACGACACCACAAACACCCAAATCTTGAAACGAGACATGAAAGTAAATATCAAGCCGAGAAGGGATACCTTACAAGAAATGTGGACTTCAAGTTCTTGTGTCTGATCAAATTCATCTTCCTAGTATATGTTCTGGATTTTGTAGGCGATTATTTAACTCGATCGACTTGTGATCGATGAATATGAACAAAATCAATTGATCAAAATGACAACTTTGAGGATGGATTTTATTATCAGTAGACGGTGATGTATGTGGTCATCATTTTCATAACTAAAAACAAAAACCTGCTATATGTGCTTGTTTCTAGTCAACCATATACCAACAACCCTTTGATAATACTCAAAAAGCCTCTGAATTTAACCATCAAAATCTATTTTCTTGTTTTGAATTGAAGGAACATCATGACAAAAACTTAAGAACCTGTCCCAGGTCAAGCCAGAACCCTAGTTCAATGGTATCAATCACATTCAAATACGTTGTTACAGAAATTAAGTGGAATTTTACAGCATGATTTGATATCATATTCCTATAAGAAGAACAAAAGCAAGTAAAAAAATAAAAAAAAATTAGCCATGACCAAACACAGACAGACACTTGCATCTTGGTAAAGAAAATATTACCTCCTTTTCAACGTCACTGCCCTGTCATGGGACCAACAAAATTATTTACTTGGAATCTTGTGGGTGCAATTAATTAACCAACTTGTTTACTTCAATGTCAACAATTTTAGCTCAGCAATACTTCTCAGAAGTAAGTCGATATGTAACCACTAGGCATGCAGCAGACCTTCATAATAGATAATACTAGCATGAATTTCAGTGTATCAATATATCTGAAGTTTCGATTCTAACATAAATAGAATAAAATTTATTATATGCGTATAAAAATCGTAATATTTTCTGTTTAATATATGATTGGTTTATCTCTCTCTCTCTCTCTCTATATATATATATATATATATTTTTTTTTTAATATAAAAAAGTTATTATTTCAATTCATCAAAAACAAAAGTATCCATGAAAGCCATCCAATTGAAAGAAAAGACAAACTCATTCATGATGATTTAAAGACTATTACTCCATAAGCAACGGGATTATATATTTATATATATAGTTCACGAGCTTAGCT
>Ga0307517_10002837_pt1 | contig 27530 bp, 32 predicted proteins | sample 23_EM_MG_FD_194515 | JGI IMG/M metagenome (GOLD analysis project Ga0307517, IMG submission 194515) | Populus trichocarpa ectomycorrhiza microbial communities from riparian zone in the Pacific Northwest, United States - 23_EM | ecosystem: Host-associated > Plants > Roots > Unclassified | place... | reverse complement strand
GATGCCACATATCAAGCAGTGATGGACGGAATGAAAGACCACTCATGGGTACATCTTGCCTGCCACGGTGAACAGGACGTACACGACCCGACGAATAGCGGCCTTTACCTACACGATCAAATGCTCGGACTTCAAGATATCATCAAGACCCCGCTTCCGAACGCAGACTTCGCCTTTCTGTCAGCATGTCAGACCGCGACAGGAGACGCGGAGCAGCCAGACGAGGCAATCCACCTTGCTGCCGGAATGTTATTAGCGGGATATAACAGCGTAATCGCGTCTCTTTGGTCAATCGGGGACAATGACGCAGCAGCAGTCGCAGATAACGTGTACGGATTTTTGTTCAAGGAAGGAAAGGCGCCAGATAGCAGGATGGCGGCGAGGGCGTTACATAACGCAGTGCGCAACTTGAGGGAGAAGCACACGGGAAGGTTTGGAGGGACGAATTTCACGGCGTGGTTGCCTTACATCCACGTCGGGATGTGAGCCGTAATTTGGATATTGTATTAATTAGTGGTTTAGCCTCCTTCGCGCCGAGGTTAGTCAGATTAGGAACGAATCAGAACTACAGAAGTCGTTTCTCAGAGCTGCCATTGTGACATGAGATCCTTTCGACAGGTGTGTATGCGCCATTTTTTGTCGGAATGGAGAAAAATGCAGTCGCAGTCGTGAATTGAATTCCTAGAGCGGAGGGGAACGGTAAGTGTCCGTACGAGAAATAGAAAAGAGCAGAGCAATTGATTTGCTCAACAAGAACCTGGAGAAAGTGGCTGGAAGGTATCTCCAGTCGAGATCTCTAGAAAAAATGGGGCACCAATGAGCACAGTCGTCCAGTTACGGGTGCAGAAATCCCAGTTAAGTTGTACGGTCCTTTCCTAGTTCTGACCGGCGTTGCGTTAATCAGGTTGCATGGATGCAGTGGCCTGTGGCTCCGTGCAAAGAAAGACATCTAAGGAACATATTTCCGTCCAGATTTCGAGTCTAATCTTTCAGGTTTCGCCCAAGACAGTGAGGATATCTCAATTATTTGAAGATTAGACCCAGACAACAACAGCGGAGAGTAGACCTCTAGAGGTCCGTCGGGTTTCAAATTTCAACCTCAACCGATAGTTTCATACCCGCGGAAAAAATGGTATGTGCGGTTTCTTCGCCCAGTCGACTTGATGCTTTTAAACTAGAGTAGCATCCGTTGAACATCGCGATGTGCATATTTCGCACTGGCAGTAATGGTTGTGTGTATCACCGAATTGAGTGCCGTGAGAAATTCCTGATTCTGGACTGAACTCTCGTGACTCGAATCGATTGCCTTGAAAAACTGACAGTGGATGCTAAGACTTCTTTTCCCCTTATCTCATCTGACTAGACCGAGTCACATCTATCTTTCGACCCCAGCATACTATCGCGGAATGTCCTCTGAACCAACAGCGCCTGTAGGCACCCAAAAAGACCCGGTAACGGGCGAGATGATCTCCAAGCAGTTCGTAACTCTTTTTGCGCATTTGCTGCTGCATCAGGCATTGATCGATGAGGTTTTCGATGAAGGGAGCTCAAGCGTCGTGAGAAGGCGCGCGCAAAGGAGGCGGCGAAAGCAGCAAAGGCAGCAACCTCAACCACACCAGCGACCGCCAACGCTGGTCCCAACGAAGACGATCTGAACCCAAATGTGCGTGGCAAAATTTATGACTCGATATGCAGGTCGGACTAATTATATCCAAAATTTAGCAATACTACGAGCTTAGGTGTCGCCAGATTAATGAGCTCAAGCAGTCACAGAATCCCAACCCATACCCGCACAAGTTCCATGTTTCGCGCTCATTGACATCCTACGTTAACGAGTATGGGCCGGAAGGCAAGATTCCAGCTGGAACCAAGATCGACAATGTCACTGAAAGTCTTGCTGGCCGTATCCACAACATCCGAGCCAGCGGAGCTAAGCTTAAGTTCTACGATCTGCATGGCGAGGGGACCAAGGTTCAAATTATGGCTACTCAACAGTAAGTCGTGGTTCATCACTTTTGCGTTTTAGCCTCAACATAAATTACCAGAGATGCAGAAAAACCCGATGAATTCATTGCCACCCACGAACACTTCAAGCGCGGTGACATTGTCGGTGTAACTGGTGTGCCGTCGCGCACCAAGAAGGGTGAACTCAGTATCACCCCTCTATCAATGCAGCTCCTCGCACCCAACCTCCACCAACTCCCATCCGGTCACTTTGGGTTGAAGGACCAAGAAACACGTTACCGCAAGCGTTACCTTGACCTAATCCTTAATGACACCACTCGCAATCTGTTCATTACTCGTAGCAAGATTATCAACTACGTTCGTCGTTTCCTCGACGGTTACGGCTTCATGGAGGTCGAGACCCCAATGATGTCCCTTCTTGCTGGCGGTGCTACCGCGAAGCCATTCGTGACACACCACAACGACCTTGACCTCGATCTTTACCTTCGTATCGCGCCCGAGCTGTACCTCAAGGAACTTGTCGTCGGTGGGCTAGACCGTGTCTACGAAATCGGTCGCGTATTCCGCAACGAAGGGATTGACTTGACGCACAACCCCGAGTTCACCATCTGCGAGTTCTATATGGCTTACGCCGATATGACCGACCTGATGGACATCACCGAGGAAATGCTCGAGGGGATGGTTAAGAAGTTGACGGGCGGCAAGACAACGATCACGTATCATCCTGATGGAAACAAGGGCCAAGAAGGCGCCCGGGAACTCGTCCTCGATTTCAAGAGGCCATGGAAGCGCTATGACATGATTACTACGCTAGAGGAGAAGCTCGGAGTCACATTCCCTCCTGGCGACCAACTACACACGGAGTCGACAAATAAGTTCTTGAGAGAACTTTGCGTGAAGGTTGGATAATAATTGAACTTTCCTGACGAGCAGCCTTTGCTGATTTTATGTGTAGCACAATGTCGATTGCAGTGAGCCTCGTACAAATGCTCGCATGCTCGACAAGGTAGGACTGGCATTATATCCTCTGGAATACTGCTTGACACCTTTCTTTTTTTAGCTCGTCGGGGAGTATATTGAACCCCTTTGTGTATCACCTTCGTTCATCGGTACAATTTTTTTTTGACCAAAACTCAGAAATCGACGAACACTAATTTGCTATTGCAGTCGGCCACCCTCAAGTAATGTCCCCACTCGCCAAGTGGCATCGTTCTCGCCCGGGACTCTGCGAACGTTTTGAGGGCTTTATGTGCGGGAAGGAATTTTGCAACGCCTATACCGAGTTGAATGATCCATTCGAGCAGAGGCTGCGTTTTGAGGAGCAGGTTCGTTGTCTTATCTTATCTTTCATCCTCAGGTTGTGATGTATTCTATTTTTAGGCCAGGCAGAAGGACCAAGGAGACGAAGAAGCACAAGGCATCGACGAAACGTTCATCGACGCGTATGTGTCTTTGCACTTCTGTTTCTCACTTTATTTTCTCACTGGATATTCCTTTTCACAGCCTAGAGCATGGTCTCGCCCCAACCGGTGGATGGGGTCTGGGCATCGACCGTCTTGTCATGTTCCTGACGGATTCAACCAGTAAGTATTCACTACACCCATGTCGAGAGCGTTTTGTTATTAACGCGAACCCGTCTTTTCTCTTTCTTAGACATCAAGGAGGTTCTGTTCTTCCCTGCTATGAAGCCCATAGACACGCCTTCCACAACCGCTCTCGCTGTACCTGGTGGCCACCATTTGGGAACCTCAGGCCAAGTTTAGACATCTTCATAGAAATTTCGCAGTTTCTTGTGGATAAAAAATGAAATAATTACAGCTCTCTATTTATATATGCAGGAAGCTTGTTTAACATCGTCAGACGGCTCTTTAATTTTTCAATACCATAGTTAAGGTCATTCAAAATGCTTTGAATTCGAACGAAGAAGAGCCACTGGATGAACTGGAGGGACATGCCTTTTCTTGACTCGATCGAGTGTGCTATTGGCACCCGCAATGTGAATTTCAGCTGTTGTGAAGCGGGCAGTTAGCCAATGCCAGAATATGGGTAGAAAAAGTTTGGTCTGACCGTCTAGTCTGTGATTTATATCGCTACTCAGAGCGACAACCTTCAGCGATCGCGGAGGTTCCTGGATCCTTATTATCTACACTCCAAACTATCACTACACCAGGCTCACGTCCACATCCTGTTCCAAAAAAAAATATCATAAAAGACTCTCCCGTTCATGCACGATCCAACACATTGGCGTGACGATGCAAAACAACGGATACTTCGATAGGCGCATCATTTTTGAGCTGTTGGATCGAGAATCAATTCATCAGCAGAGCAAAACGAGCCACAGACGAACACTCAAATACTAGATCAGGGCCTTGATCCCAACATCTATACTGAGAGCCTTGGGTGATTGGCGTCGACATTTCCAAAATACGAATGAGTGGCGCATTCCAATTTCTCGTACATATGTAAGTATAGCGTCGAGGGACGGACGTTAAGAGGTATTTTGATATTTTCAGGGCTCAGATTTAGTTCAATAGTCGTGGTTATTATTGATGTACAAACAGAAAAGAATGAAAAAAGTACGTGACAGCAGCTGGCAGCGGAGGCTAATCAATGGAGGGAAATAGGGTGGTTGATAGAGTGAATGGCCGACGATTAAAAAAACAAGCTCGCACAGAGGGGCGACTGACGCACGGGTGCCGAAGCTTAATTCTCCTCCGGATCATCAAATCCATCAACGGAGACATTCCACTTCCACCTGCCGTCTTGGAAGCCCTGGGCAGTGTCCTCCAGAACAATCTCGTTGCGCTTTTGGACGTAGACCTAAATGACGAACGAAATCATAAGCCACTCATCGCATCACATAGGGGGGGAAAGGAACTCACCGTCTTATTGGTCACTTGCTGCCTCAATGTTGGGATGTTCTCAGCCTCAATCGGTGATTCGAGCAACTCTGAGAGGTCTTCGACGGCCTTTTCCAGATCCCTATTCCACGAAAATTGGCCAAATGGACGACAGAACATTTGAGATGAACGTACCTCTGGTTGTCCTCGAATAGATCCTTTTCGTTGCCCTTGGCGAGGTAATACGCCATCGCATACGTCCACTTGAGAGTCATACGACACTTGTCAACCTCCTCTACGGCCTTCTTCATGAACTGGACCTCGATCCAGGTAAGGGCCGATGTGATCTGCATCTCCTCCATCTTCTTCTCGGTCTTGGCGTAGAGATCGAGAGACAGCTTCGCGGATTGTTCGTGGTTTGCCCAACGGTTATAATACTAAAAATAGAGAAGAGGTAAATTTCTTTTTTGAGAATAAGAATTTGACGATGACGCACATGGAGATAACGTTCGAGAGAAGCTCGGCTTTTGCTCTGCGCATCACGTGCATCGACACCGTTCTTCTCGTCGTAGCGATTACAAGAATACCAGGCTGTACCATGCTCGCTCCAAGGTCCCATACACACCCAACAAAACTCGTGTTTGCACTTTTTGCAAGTCATGTGGCTTCGAGGGTGTCAACGCGAGCCCATAACATCGTTCAACAGGCAACTCACTTGCAACCGCCGTTCTTCTCGATTGTGCTCTGGCACTGCGAACATTCCTTGGTGTTGCTCTTGATCCAGTTCGCCGTTTCGCTGTCGTCGCGACACTTCCTGAGCCACATCTTGGCGACGTTGCATACCACTGGTCGATGATCGCTCTCGATTGGGCATCCGAAACAAAACTTGTGTTCCTTGCCCTGGAGGCCGAGAGTAAATTGCTGGCTCCGTGACATGTCCTGCACTCCGTTGCCAATCCCACGAGCGCCGCACGACACTGTCGGGACTATGGTCGTCAAACTCGCTTTGGAGGCTGCAGTTGGGCACGACACCGTATTCGTGCACGAGGGGTATGGGCAAAATTTGAGACTCGCGTTGCATGCGACAAAGTGGCGCACAAAGAGTTCCTGAAGCCTCGACCACATCTTCGAGCCCAATTCCTCCTTCTCTTTATCACCCACAGGCGCACCCGGTTCGGGGATGAGAAGGTCGCGAATAAAGGTATCCGGCGCGACCATTGCACAGCTCTCAGCCATGCATCGGATGGAATGTTCACTTTCATCGCGAATCTTGGACATGACGTAGTCCCACCAACAGTCCGTGCAGTATGTGTGGTCGCAATCGAGGGCCAGGGTCCTCATGTCAGGTGAATCGTTGAAGCATATTTGGCACACGAACGCCTGGTCTGCAAGCTTTGATGACGTTCTCTGTGGCGGCCTGGGAGTTGAGGTGGTCTTGGAGGATTTGGAACCGAGGCCTAGGAGTTTGGAGCCTCGTGTTGTAGGTCGGCGGGTGGTGCTGGCAGGAGCTGAGATGGTTTGTGTGCGGACGAGAGGGGGTGGTGGAGCTTCAGGAACAGTAACACCGGCAGCTACAGACACTAGGGCGGCGTTATCCATGTATTTCTCGATAAGCTTTTCCTTGTTCCATTTCATATACCGCAGCAGCAAACTCCCAGTATCCGGCTTCGCGTGAAACAGGTCAGATAGCCACTCAAAGTGAGGAAAGGTTGCGGGGCATACCTCTACCCCAAATATACCACAGATATGGTCGACATCTCGCTGCATGAGCTTCTCCACAGATCGTTGACTGAGTGACTCATAATCGACCTCGTAGCTCTTCTTCTTGCCTTTCGCCGACACCTTGAAGTCATCTCCGTCCATGTCAATGTCGTCTTCTGACTCCTCTGAAGGCAAGAACATCAGGCGGATTCCCAATTCATCCCAGAAACCATACCTTCGTCCTGGGTGCCGTCAATCATCTCTTCATCGTCATAGTAGTCACCATCGTCATCAGAAAACTCATAATCGGAGCCCATGGAGGTATACGGATGCCAGTAAATGCTAAAGAGGGCCTACGGCGGTGCAGATCGCGGAAACGGGATGAGAAAGACGGTGTAAAGAATAAGCCTGACTCGGCCAAGGAACCGGCTTAAATAGAGGCACGTGATGTGACTATAGAGCCCAGCGCCTCCCGGCCCCAGCGCTTGCTTTATCACAACCAGGTAGTCTATTACGCCCATCCCAACATTGATACCACGCATGTTTCTGGTCCTTGACCCTACATAAATGCTAGGCAACATGATGAAACCACGTCCAGTGAGTTTATCTCTTGATAAATTCAACCCTTGCACTCAAAGCGACATTCGAATATGATCTCCTCTGCAAAGTCAGCATTGGCCTTTCCAGCGACACCATTCCCATACCTTTTACGTTCAAATATCGCACCATCCCCTTTGGAATTTTCGGCTGTATCTAAAGCAATTCTTGATGCAGAGGCCTTGAGATCTTCCCTCAATTCGCAACTTATCGAGAGGAAGGCTTCAGCCAATCTGGTTTGGAAGGCGATCACGAAACAGAAAATCCAACGTTTGGAGAAATTCATTGCCAGCCACAATGGGATATTGTCTGTCATACGACGAATACCTTCGGAAATTATCCAGGAGATTTTTCAATGGCTGAGTGCAATCCTTCGGCGCGAGGCCAGATCGAAACCAAAATGGGCGCTACCTTTTGCTTATGGTCAGATCTGTAGCTCCTGGAGGGGTGGCGCCTTGTCGGTCCACTCCCTGTGGAGTCTCTTTCCAGAAATTAGAAAACCAATATCGCACGTAGGGAAGGAACTTCAAGTCAAGTACATGACTGAGCTCCTTCATCGATCCCGACAAAGCCCCATTCAATTCTGCATTGATATCACCTCCTGGTACAATCCCATACGTGATCTTCTCGTTCAATCCTCCGGGAGGTGGCAGGTCGTCAGCACCCGTGGTTCTGCTACAGAGATACACAATTTTTTTCATGAAATTCGGGGTCGCATTCCAAACCTGGAAAGCCTGACAATATCAGTTGTCTTTGGAGCGAGCCTAGATACACTCGATATGTTCCAGACGGCCCCCAAACTTCGAGAAGTGAGGCTTTCTGGATATGAAATAAGTGCCATAAAATTACCGAATCATCAGCTGGTTGACTTCTGCAGTTTAGCAATGCGTAACCGAAACCTACTCAGTCACTTAACCAACGCACACCATCTGGAGAATTTTACGTGCGGAGAATGGGGCCCCATCACTACCAATATCAACGCGATATGCCTTCCGAGCCTAAAACGCCTCCATGTTCAGTTAACTCGTTCGTCTCAGACGATCCTGGACTTTTTGACAGTCCCAATCCTCGAATGTCTCCGCATTTCAGTTATACTGGTTTCGTTGGACACTATTCTATTGCGAAGCCTAGCAGAAATGGCCTCTCGCTCCGAGTCCGGAAATCTTCCCCATCTACAAGAGCTGCATATCTGGTCAACGTTGGACAAGATGCCGGAGGGACTCGATGAGGTATTAAGGTTAACCCCGGCGCTTAGAATCCTCGACACGCTAATTCCATCGCCTCGTGATATACTAGCTCTCGCATCAGTGAACACCGGCAGTGGCGTTCCCCTCGTTACTTCCTTAAAGTACTGTTACTTTGGGGTTTCAAAAGCTCTTGTACCGGAAATATTTAGTGCCCTGAAAGAGCTTACCTACTCACGATGCGAGCTGCGTCCCCGATGCATCTCCCCGTTGAGAGGAATCCGTTTGGCGACCGAATGTGGCCAGTGGTGGAACAAGACGTCACGAGGGGATACAAAGAACAATGTTCGAATTATACGACAATCCCAACTCGAGCTTTGGGAGGCATCCGAAACTTCCATTTTACTGACAGTTCTCAAAGAGCGACTTTTCGGATTCGTTCCAGGGCTTTCCAAAAGGAATCCGGTATTACCCAATAAACCGTCCAAGGGAAACTGGTTCCAGAACATGCAAGACCTGCTGGACGAGATCGAAAACGTCGAAATAGATGATGCGATTGATATCCTGGTCAGTTTATTCACCTCTCCTTCAGTCAATATTAAACATCGATGCAGATATCCGAAATACATCTGGGATTGGAATGCCTGATAACATTAAAGGTTCCTCATAACTATAAGGCACTTTTGAATGAACAGGCGAGGGAGATTTTAGCAAAATGGAGACCATTATTCAAGCGCAGCCTATCAAATGTTCATTGGGTATTTGAAGATGCAGCATCCATGAAATGCATGATTTATATACCTAGTTATCATGGTGCCTTTTTTTTGACTACCTCTCTGTGGAATTATAATTTAATGATTCCTTCACAGGTATACGTCGCTCTGTTCATGCAATGGGAATGATTTACGGAATGGTCCCTAAACATCCCCGCTGTTATCCTGAAAACCTCGACACAAGTCACTATGAATTCTATAGGTAGTAAAAATCTTACGCAACTTGAAGGAAATGATTGTCCTGTATCCAAGAAAGAGAATTCGGAGAATTTATTGGCGTCGCCTTAGGAATCTGCAGGATTTTAGTTTTTGACCGACGAGACATGGTTCTTTCCTTTCGCCGCCGGGAGTAACCCTATCTAGCTACCGATTCCCTCATCCAATTTTCGGTCCAAAAATTCACAAGAAGGAATACACAACATTCCCATGCCACAAAATGGCGGTGAGCGACCGCCGCCCGTTTAGCTTCATTTTCGGAATGCTGAAACGCAGCCAACATATATGTCAGAAAGGCGAATCTCGATGTCGGCCTTTCGCGATATTCCAGGACACCTTCCACGCATCAGTGGTCTCAGGGAGCTTTTCACGTCAGTTTGCTTAGTGGTCTGATGAGAGCCGCCGTTAGAGAAATAGGTAAGTTTTTCTGACGTCTAACCCAGGCTGTGCAAGGGTTTTTCAGGGTACAGTTTACGGACATGAGCTGGTTTAAAATTCAAAGTATGTCCTGTTCGCTCTCCCAGCCATATTCATGTGCTACGCGTGAGTGATCGCAGGTCGGGCGCACAATTAGACGTTTACTCACAATATTGTACTGCGCATCCCATAAGTTGGGGCTTTGGCCGCACTGACCATGGATCTGCCGGATCGAATGATATTTCCACTTCTACCTTGCGAAACACATAGCCATTGACATATTGTAAAGTCGAGATCCATATCAGCCCTCCACACCAAACGCGAGATTCGAAAGTGGTATGATTTCTATTTGCCAAGGCAGTGGCAATGCGAGGAGAGAATGATCGAGACCGAGATGCCCGCGAACGCTGTGATTGGTTGACTGCCTAATCCGTCTTTCCTTGACCATTGCTCGACCAGGTTGTTTGCCTCCTCAATCGACGAGAAAAATATCGACGTAGAAAGAGAGCTCTGAGAAATAAGTCCAATAGCTCGTGGATCCTTGGTATAATATCGCAAATAAACCCCAATTTATTATTACGCCAGGCAAAAACCGCTGAGCGCTAATTTTAGAATTCAAATTCCTGTACAGTTGGTAATTTGCGTCATACTTCTTGCGTCCTCGATCACTCTCGTTAAATAAATGATAATTTACCTCTCCGAAATGCCCGTCCGTTGATCACATAAAGAGCGAGAGGGAAAGGCAAAAGATGTTAGGATTTCTTCCTTCCTTATTCCCTCTAATTAAAAGACGACAAAATCAACATGCGTCACTCACCCGTCACCATCGTTCTCGCAGTTCTTTCGGTTCAGCAAGTTATAGCTACGCCTTTTAACAGGCTAACCAAGCGTCAGCAAATCGATGGTTCGTACTCAGTCCTCATTTAATATACATGACCGTTCTCACGACAGCGAATGTAATCAGATGCGACCGTTCTAAACTTTGCGCTCACCCTTGAGCATCTAGAGAACGCTTTTTACCAGGGGGCGCTCGCCAAGTTTGACCAAAAAGCGTTCACAGACGCAGGTCTCCCGACGTACGCGCGTGGCCGCTTTTCTCAGGTTGCCGAACATGAGAAGACCCACGTTAAATTCTTGAGCGACGCCCTAGGTGACAAGGCGACACAACCTTGCACATATGACTTGTGAGAAATTTCTTTCCTTATAAATATGGGGCGATTTATTGACAGCCTGCACGATTAATAGTCCCTACACCGATCCAAAGTCCTTCGCGGCGCTTAGCCAGATTCTCGAAGGCGTCGGTTCGTCACCTTTTTAATATTGGGCGTGTGCTTCGGATACTTACCACCTTTTTAGGTACATCGGCTTACACAGGGGCCGCTCAATTCATCTCCAACAAGGACTACTTGACTGCCGCGGCGAGTGTACTTGCAACTGAAGCCCGTCATGCAAGTTGGGTTGCGTCTGCTATCAATAAATTTGGCGGATGGAGCGGCTCCTTTGATGTGCGTATATGCATTCTGTATCCAGAAATTTCATTATTCAATCTCGACGCTTAGGTCCCCCTCGGGCTGAACCAGGTCTTCACCCTTGCCGCTCCATTCATCACATCTTGCCCGTCGTCGAACCCTGCGCTACCAGTGAAGGCTTTCCCCTCTCTTACTTTGAGCAAGCCAGTTCCTGGAAGCAGGTCCAGTGTCACTCACAAAGCGGACGCTACTGCGACCCATATTGTGTTCTTCACTGGTCTCGACAAGATCTTCGTTCCCATCACCGACGGAGAGGTCGAGGTTCCCAAGGACTTGTCTGGCCAGGTATATGCGCTCGCAACAAGCAGTTCTACCGAGGTCACCGACTCCACGACCGTCGCGGGCCCCACCATTCTTTTGTTTGAGCGTGATTCTAACGACAACCTGATTTCATGACTCGGAATATTACTTAGTTGATCCACAGGACACCTAATGGACCTTTCCTCCCTTCGTTCTGATATTTGTCCATTCATGTGACGGTTTACTTGGGTTTGCTGTCGGTCTCTATTTTTCTTGTGTATACTAGTAATGAAAATTTGTGCTATCGAGTTTGTTAGGGCAATATTTCTCGCTTGAACATCGTTAGGATAAGTATGCTCTTTGACGACAACTCTTCTGAGAGCACAAAAATTCTCTCAATCACCTTCACTACTCAATCAAACCGCCCACCCCAAGTTCTTCGGAGAATGATTCATGAGGTTCATCGCCGCAAGGTAGATTCTTTAAATTGAAAATGAGATGTGGGACGACCGTCAAGAGTCAGGGCACAAGTATTGTATTAATTAATACTTTTATTTTATTACTCCGCCCTTGAGACTACTCTGTTTTATGTGGCGATTCTGTCGTCAAAACCAAGTACTACTCAGGGCGGTGGAAGGTCGGGCCGCCACCAATTAAGCCAACACGGTCACATGACCTTTCATTGTTCAAAATGTTCCCTTCCAGGAAATGTGCTTCTTGCTCGTAACCCTCACCCCTGATTCCATTTTTATGCTAAGCTCGCGCCCAATACAGCTCAGCACGGATGGTGCATATTTTCCCACCAAGACGCCGGGTCGCGGGCTCAGGACCCGTGCAGAAAACACCCACGTAGGGACTGGGATCGCCATGACTGTGAATGGGAAAGGCAAGATTGGGGTGGCTCCGAAGACGCCCTTCCAACTCAGCTCTGTCCGTAAGTAAATACCATTTATACATATTTTTAAGCCTCCCATATTCGGATTACCATGTGCCAGAGCCCGAAAGGCTATTCAAAGGCCAAAAGACAGTCCTGTCGACGATTACCCGACCACTTGGTGACAAGACGCCCCTTCCGAATCGGCTGGCGAATACACTCTTCCAGACCCCTTTGCCCAGGATTAATAAACCCTCAAAGCTCAATGATGACGGTGGAAAGGAGGAAGGTGACACGCCTGATTCTATACAACGTCCCAGTTCCATGCGCAAACACCTCAAACAGCCGCGGAACTCGGGAAAGAAATTCGAGACGCCAGTGAATAACGGGAATCATTGGGATGTTAGCGATGGGGACATTGTACTTCTGGATACTCAGGCGGTTCCAGACCCCATTGTCGAGGGTGAAGACGATTTGGACGAAGTTGAATATGGGCCACCTAATACCCTTGGTATGTCTCTGCAAATTTTACTTATTTATTACATTAATTCACGGAATATAGACCTGCCCTATGAGCCGCCGTTTGATTTTGAACTTCCAGACTACAAGAAAGTCGGCAGAACGCTTTTCCAAATTGGCCACTCTTTCCGATACGACGATGCTCCCGCTCTAGCTGATTTGGAAATCGCGGCTTCCGAACTTGAGGAGGCGAACTGGAACATGATTTGCCTTCCTGAACTTGGTATGGCTACCTTGATATTTGGTTTACTTCCAATTAATCTTTCTGGCGTTTTCTAGAATCCGACGACCCTTTCCACCTCGCGCGCGCTGAGATTGCATCTGCATCACTTAGAGAAAATACACCCGTTGCGACCTCCCGACAACGGACTTTGAACAGAAACGCTCCTAAAACCATCACCGCCGTCTCCAGATCCCGCCCGCAGTCTTCCCTGGCTGAGTTTGGAAGTAAACCTACAGTTCGCCCTGCGAGCAGGGCTGCTCCGTCTGCTGTAACAACAACTTCTATCCCACCCCACCGCCAGAGACTCGTTTCTAGCAATTCCGCCAAGTCTATTGGTTCGGTTCTTGTGTCGAGGAGGACGGCTGGAAATATGCGAGCTGATGCTGGTGTTTCTACTTCAAAACCACTTTCAAATATCTCGTGCGTTCCCGCGAATCCCAGTACCACCGTGTCGCGAACCGTCTCAGCAAAGGTTTCATCATCGACCACGGGTATTCGTTCTGTTGCCAAACCAACATCGTCGGTGTCTCGTGGTGGGACGAATGGAAGACGACCCCATACCTCGACGGCCCTCAATGCCGCCAAGTCGAAGGTTCCCGCTGTTGGCAAACAGGGTATATCCTCCGGCGATAGCGATTTGCTATTGATTAAGGACATGGGTGGGGACTTGGAGGATTTCAAATTCGACGTTTGAGAAGTCTGGAATAATCAAAGATTTCAAGGATAAAATTGTTGTCGTAAATGTAATTTTGTTCTCGTTGGTTTGTCTTACTAAGTTGATTATCGAAATGTAGTGTCTACCATCGTATGTAATTGAAAATTTCCGCTTTCTTACAAATAAAATCAGCAGAGTCGGCAAAGTTTAAAGAATTTCTCTCGTGGATTCAGGACCAACACTGATCTTTTGTAAGGGAAGTCGATTACCTGGCCATCTTTCGGTCAATCGCTGGCCCGTAAACACGACGCTGAACGAACGTACGGTCTGGATGTGGAACCCCGCGTTCATTGCCACTTTTATGATAGCTTTGTTATCTTCGTTCGGTTCCCCGACGATGCGGTCCGTCCGTGGGTCCGCGAGGAAGATATAATGAATTAAAGAGCGAAGCCAAATTTCAGCTAAGTAAATATCTTGTCAGATTCCGGGAATGATGATAAAGGAAGGTTTGCTAACATCGACCACCTCCCAAAAACTTGTTTTCACCAACAAGGACGTGGATCCCTCTTTCCCAGTCGCCAGGGACCACGTCCGACGGGTAATGTTGGGCAACATGATCCTCCTTCACATACACAATTTCTACGTACCCCATTAATTCTCCATCCCAGCTGAGCATGCAAGGAAGTACGTGCGGGTCGGCGATGAGCTGCTCGACGTATTCCCTGTGCGTCTCCAAGCTCCCGCGCTCACCCCACGCGGTGTTCACGCGTTCGTCGTTGTGCCACTTGTGGAACGCGACCATATGGCGCGAGAGCCCCCCACCGAGAGCCTTCGTCCCGTCGTGCACGCCTTCAAGGTCAAAATATGTTATTTCGAGCATTTGGCTGACGGCACTGCACCAGCGGCGGTACAGGACCTCGCCGGGCTGGGGTTTGGAAGGGCGGAGGGGGTGGGTGGCAATGACCTTTTCGTTGCGCGTGAAGGACTGGACGGAGGGGAAGGTGGTGGGCTTAGGGTTAAGCAGCCAGCTGCGCCGGTGGTAACCCGTTGTTCCGGCGCCTTGCCAGAACGTCGCGCGGGAGAGGAAGGTAATGTCTTTCGTCAGGGGTAACTTTCTGACTGAGAGTTCGGAAGCTGGGTATAAACGTCCTAGGCCGGTGGTTATAAGGTATTCCTTGATTTCGTCGGCATTGGGGAACGAGGAAAACGCGATGGGGATGTGTTCTTGCGTGTGGTAGAGGGTGAAGAGAGCATAGATGGCAACCCAAAAGTCGGGGATAGAGGCGTCTTTTGCTCGGCCAGTGGGTATTTTTGGTGCGCTCAACGTGAGGAGTTTATGTTTGGGGATGTGGGTCGTCGCGCCTTGGTAGCGCGTTCCGACGGAGGTAACGTCGAGGGCGAAATTCAGAGATTCAGAGATGGTGTATAGAACGACCACAGATCCATTAAGAATTATTTCGTTTGGGTCCTCTGGAATTTTGACTAGAGCGGCGTCGACCTTTCCGCCGTCGGGCAAGACAAGCAAGAGAGTATTCTTTTCCTTTGGTTGAGAGGGGACGGAAGTATGGTTGGCAACGGCCTGTAGGCGCCGCGCGGTTGCATTCTCGCGCTCCATCTCCTGTAATTTTCGTTGCTCGGAAGACAGTACCTTGAGCGCTATTTGCAGGAAAAGTGGGGTGGTAGGGGAAGAAGAGGATGCCATGTAGTGGCGGACCCTGTAATCTGATAAGATTGAAATTTATATCGTTTGATAGAACCCTATCAGATAAAGGTGATCGTCGCTCTCTTGGCATCTTTGTGCCTGGACTGAAAGTAAGGCTCCGGTGTCATGTCTGGAACAGGCTCAGATTTGAAAGTTTTTTCAAAAATTAGACTTGAGGGAGCCAAGTAAATTTAGGTGAAATTACCCAGGTGGAAATCATGATAATTCAATATTTACTTCAATTTTTATCACTATTCAAGGAAGATCATTCATAGATTATTAACTTATGCCGAGGAATTTATGAGATTTATGCCCGATAAGGAAAGTAAGCTTACCTAATACGATCGACTTTTACCGCGCGCCTCTCTGCGCTCTCCTCCTTCCACAGCGACGGGCGTGCTCTCGACGCTCTCGACTGCTGGCCTGGGACCGACGGACCAACGGATTGATGGCGCGCAGAGATAACGATGTCCAAAAACAGCATCTCCGCTGTGCCTGCACCCTGTTCTTCCGGTCCCCTGACATCTCTCCTCGCGCTCCCCTTCCTGGGCTCTCAAGCCTCCTCCCCTTCCCTAGACATTCGTAGTGCATGGATAAAATGTATAGTACCTGTAATGTGCAATATACCACTTGATTAAGTCATTATAAGGATTAAATGGCCCTAAATTTCCCTACAATATGTCAATAAGGTGCAAAGACCACCTGGTTCACCCCCGGTTCACTCTCATAAGTGCTGCTCTGGGGGCATAAGTAGCCATAAGAACTTATTTCTGAGAAATTTACCGTAAATCAGCTCAATTTACTAAATTTACGGCGAACCCGAGCTGGTTCGCGATGCAGTCTGCTTATTTTCGGTTCCCTGGATCCTGTCAGCCCTCTTCGGCTCGTCAACACACGGCTGTGGGATGCCGAAATCCTGTAGAAAGACGTTGGCTGGCTTTCCTTGGGCTCCATGTACTCATACTCACAGTAATAAATTTTTATTCTTGAATTTACGGACCTAGCATGCTACAAACCTCAAAAACGGCTTGGTTTTGAAGCCAAAAAATCGAAAAATGGCCTCGCAATGTCCTTACCATTTCATGGCCCCTCTTCCCAATCTCTGTTTCTCGCTTCCGGCCTTCACTTTTGAATTTCGTGAACTCTCGCATCAGGGTCTCCACCCGATTTACCGCTGTAGCGGTCCGGTGGTAAATTTAAGAAAATAACTATACTTATCGGTCCGCGTTGTATAAATCTCGTGCATTGATATGTAAGGTATAAGTAGTACAACAATTAAAATCAAACTCTGATTTTTTTCATAGGAGAGGGAGAAAGCCGCAAGAGATAAACTGATGAAACTCGATACTGATAGGCAAGGTGTCACTAGGACAGGGTAGCATTGAGGAGCTGCGGAACACAGCGAGAGCATCAAGCACCTGAGTGACCAAAAAGTAAAAACTAACTCACCCTGATGGTAATGAATTCAGAAAGCAGGAAAACGAATATTGGATTCCAAAAACTTATCCGCCACGCAAGAACCCTCGGAGGCGTGTAACAGCGTTGGCCATTGAAAGAGTTCCTACTCTCCAGACGTGCAGAGAGGATGTAGCGAACCGATGCGTCCCGTATACAATAAACTGAATGGTCATCACCAAAACCACTAGTATCCCAATCACGAGGACACCTACGGGCGAGGCATCAAATGCGACGACCCCGAGGAAGGTCATGAGCGAGGTGGAAGATACTAGCATGCAGAAAGTGGGAATGCGCGATGACAAGGAGAAGGAGACGTATGAATCATATACGTCACGAGAACGATACTATGAACAACTATATCAGTGTGTGAGGAGGTCCAGGCCGGGAGTGTACGCACAATGAAGGTTTCCAAGTCTACCCAAATATAACGCAGCAGGAACCATACGTCACAGGAAATCCCAAGGCCACATGCAGAGCTGCTAGTGGCAACGGCGGTGTATGCATAGGAGTCGATTTTGAAGATGGAATCTGTAGTTATTGCCAATATCGCCGCATTCACACTGGCCGTTGTCGTTAACATACCGAATCGCCAACGCATGGTAAAAAACTTACGCAGCAATACCTACGAGCTATGCGTTGAGTGATGAATGAGCTGGGAATCAAGAGGCACAGTTGTAAGTCTACTTACGAAACCTCCAGCAAACGACCATTCCTGTTGTAACCTTGTGCGCACCAACGCAAATTCTTCTGGTGTACATGCAATGGAAAGTTCACCATATGGGCTGAGGGATGACAAGGTCCTGCTATGCCAGGTGGTGGAGGTCGGTTCTTCGTTTGGTCGGGAACCTGTCATTCCTTCTCCACGAGCCGGGGGCCCATCGGACACGTTCACAGGATTGTTGAACTGGCAGGGTGAGTTCGTGGCTTTGCGGTAACGTTAATATTAATGACTAAGAAATAGTTCTGTATGGCTTACTGTCTGAAATGTGACTTGTCGGCGCCGTCGCTGTTGGCATAGCGGGCGTGGAGTGGCTATCGAGTGAAGAATTTGTGATCTGAAGCGCAGAAAGTCGATTGTCAATCAGCACTGGGTCATCACGCCGAGAAATATATGGCACATCCACCTCCTCGGTCTCCAGTGCGTGCCTGTTGCGCGATCCTTGGAGAGGGGTCCATGTCGCCCTCTCGACGTCGTATTCACTGGAAGGAATCGGCGCAAGCAACAAGCGGGCGCAGTCTGGTACTGCAGTGGGGTCGTTGGATAACATAAGGTGCCTCGATGAGGAGGTGGAGTCAGGATAATTCAATGAAGTGGATTTCAAGAGTAGATGAGCAGGTAGAATGCGAGACTTGAACCTTGGGTTTTATGCATTTTGCTGATAGGTTCAGAGAGTGAGTACTTGAGTTGCGGTCTGCCAGATGCCAGATCTATGCGTGAAAGGATCCGATTAGGTAAGATTTTACTTCTATTTTTCTACAACGTGCCCGGACGAAGCGACTTATCTGGCGATTCCAAGAATCCAAGAGTCTGGCTCATATTTTGGTGACCCAGATGTTTTATCTTCTCCGGTGGGGGGAAATGGAGCCTCACGTACATCTTGGCACGGCATTCTGGATTCTCATTGTACGAATGGGTCAATGTAAACTCTATCCTTGTCAATGTTGGGGTTTAGGGCAGAAGCACGGGCTTTCCAAATTCCCCTCGATGTGAGTTCGCAGTTGCGCACAATGGCTGGTGGACATCGGTGCCTATTCCTCGGTGACGTCTCGTCCTAGAAGGGCCAACGGAGACAAAAAAATTAGGACTCATTTAAATAATTTTGATTGGTGTGCCCCCTTGTTGAAATGGTAATAATTTCTGGCTGACTGCACATACGTCACCTAGGGCAGTGCTTTATAAATACAGTCAGCCCATACCCCTCGGTGGCATCAGCAAAACTCCATCCGTCTGGCACGTCACCACTAACTGGGAGTATGATATATCATGCACATGTAATTAGATAAAAAGTGTGATACATAAAACAATCTAATTAGATACACTTTGGGATATATCACATTAGATACCCTACTGCACAGCTTGTTCTCAAAATGGCATGTACCCGCCCTGCCACATTTGGGCTGCCCGAGGGGCGGAAATGTTGGTTGGGTTGGGGGTGCCAGTAAACAACCATCAACAATGCAGGAAACAGCGATCGCAGGGTACGCACTCGCTGTTGGGCGGGCTAGGGGTGGTTTGGGGCGGGGGAAAATTACATTTGGGTAGATAGCATATAATTAAAATCATTACACCCATTTGCGCACCTTATCGGGGGCGGGACGGGATGGATTGCATCGGGGTGGGTTGGATGACGCAATCTATTAATAGATCGCGTCATCAATTGCTCGCGCTCGATAGCTTCTCGCTTTTGCTGCTTGCTGGGCTCGGTTTTCATAGAAATATTTATCTATTATAGTAGACACAACACACACTTATATAATTAAACCCCTTTACGTGGCTCCAGAGAGCGGTGGATGGCGGTTGTTTATCTTAGATAAATGTTTCGCAGCTTCACATGAAGACTTGAAGCAAGATATATTCCAAGGGAGGGCTAGGCCGTCCCTTGGGGTTGTGCATAGGCACATATATTAAAAAAAAAAGAGGCGAGTAGAGCCGCAGCCTGCAGGCCCGCTCTGCTCGCCATACCACCCTTCGCCGTTGGGTCCTACCCATTCGTTCGTGGTTGGGTTCTACCCTCGCCATTGGATTTTACACCTTCGTCGCTGGCCCCTACCGTTTGTCGTTGGGCCCTACCCTTCGTCGTTGGGCCCTACTCTTCGTCGTTGGGCCCTACCGTTCGTCGTTGGGCCTTACCGTTCGTCGTCGTGTTTACGCCCTTCGTCGTTGGGCCCTACCGTTCGTCGTCGTGTTTTACGCCCTTCGTCGTTGAGCCCTACCTTTCGTCGTTGTGTTTTACGCCCTTCGCCATTGGGTTCTTGCCCCTGAGGGCAGCGGGTGCGATCGCCTTCGTGTGGTTTGACACGAAGACGGGTGCAAAAGGTGGCGACTTTGAACACCCTCGTGTTGTTCAACACGAAGGCGGCGGTTCGACTTGGCCTAGGTGTCATCGTCGTCGTGCCATAGGAGAGGACCCACGTTTGTCGTCACTGGGCCCAACTCATTGTCCTCGGATCGACGTTCGTTCGCCGTTGGTCCCACTTGTAGTCGCTGCGCCACACCTGCATGGTCGTTCGGTCTTCGTTTCGTTCGCTGGCCATTGCTGGTTTTCGGGCTGGGTGGTGGAGTCTTTGTCCTGGTTCATTATGCCAGCGGTCTGTAGGATGGCATGAGCGGGGAATGGCGACGAACCATGACAAGTGTCGTGGCTTGTGTTTATGACGCACCTAATGGGCCTCCCACTCCTGGGTCCCCCCTTCCATTTTTCCCCATCCCTTTCTCTTCCGTTGGGAAAGTACGAACCCGCCCACATCCCTCTAAGGAGAGGGGAGGGGCGTAGGGCTGCGGTCGGTTCTCCACATCGCGGGGCATTGTTGATTGAGCCCACATCCCTCATGAGAGGGGAGGGGCACCCTGCCAGGCTGTTTCTTGTGGTTGAGGGCGAGGATGGGGTGGCGAGGGTGATGGTGGTGGTGAAGGAATGGGAGAGGAGCGAACCAAAACCAAACGTGATGGGACTGATGTGAGATTCAAACTCCGCTCCCCCTCCAAGATAACGTTCGATCTAGCTTCCTATTAGTTTGATAATAAAATAAAATTTTGAACTATTTGAGGAACACTTTAAAATTATGAGATCCAAAAATTCAAGCTAAAATACGCAGAACTGAGCATAATATTTAAGAAATATGTCAAAATGGTCATAACTGCCATACCTTTTGTCAATTCGGTATTGTAACTTGCGTATTTTATAAAAATAGTGTTGTAGTATAGTTTTAGTCGACTAAAAAGTGAGCTTCAGATAGTTTGGACGAGCTCACTATTTCTTGTGGAAGCTGGAATGGGTGAAATTCAGTTATGGACCATACTTTGATTCAATATGGTTCATAACTGAATTCCGGCCATCCCAGCTTCCACAAAGGATACTTAGCCTGTCAAAACTATCTGAAATTTGTCTGCTAGTCGACTAAAATCATATTCCAACGTTATTTCTACAAAGTACAGAAGTTACAATCGAAAAATAGCAAAGAGTACGGTATATACCACCATTTTCACATATTTCTTAAATAGCAGCCTCAATTCTTTATTTCTTGCCTTCAAAATTTGGATCTCAGGTCTTTAGAGCAGTTTTTAAATAATACAAAATTTTGTTTTGTTATCAGACTTATAGGCGCTCATATCGAGCGTTATCTTGGTTCTGTTCGTGATGTGTTCGTGATGTGTTCGTGATCTGTGAGGTCATTGAACAAACAATGACAAGCCAGCATTTTCTTCACTTCTCGCGCCTGTAACGGACGCATCAGGATGTGCTCAAAGGTACGTGTTTTCAGTAGCCATTCTATAGGAGGTCTAATCAATTTTCTTTTTTTTTCAGGCCCATGTTCCTTGCCAGCAGCAACCGTCTTGGCAAACCCCAGCCTCTCCCCTCCAATGAGGGATGTAGGCCACCATTTCGCATCATCGCAGCTCCCGGTCGATCGACGAAGGAATTGGGGATGGAGAAACGCGAGGGGGGCCCCAAGAAGTGGGAGGCTCAAGCAGTGCGCCACGAAAAACGAACCACGACCGTCATCGTGGTTCGTTTTCGTTCCCCCTTCTCTTTCTGCCCCCACCCGCCACTAACGCCCCTTAGGCCCACAATTACCCACCACCTTCATCACCACCTCCACGACGGCTGTGGAATGGCCCACCCCGGGTGCCGAATTATGGCACACAACCCCGGCACGGCATCACAAACGCTCCAGCAGGTGCAGAGCGGCGAATTCCAGCCACACCCGCCCCTCCCATTTCCGGAGGGATGTGGGCCGCTGCTCGAGGATGTCGATAACTAAGAGAGCAACGACGCGAAGACGAAGCGACACCAAGGAGGGGAAAGGAGACGACGGCGACGAGAGACGAGACGAAAGGGTGGGACTAGGAGAGACGAGACGAAGAGGAGGGGAGGCGGGACGACAAGGAAAGAGAGGAGGACGAGGAGAGGTGGGTAGCGTTGGCGGGAACTCTACGGCAGGATTTTGATTTCCCATGATCTCACTTCACCAATTGGTTTGCGGGATATGCCAAATACTCACTCTAGATATCTGTACCTCGACTGTCTGCCTCGAAAAAAAATACAACTTGAAATATGTACAGGATGTATTTCATTGGCGCCGGTTGACGTGATTGGAGAAAAAAAAAATGCCAATGCAGTGCCATAGTCTCATAGACCTTTCACATGAAGCTTTCTATTGTAATGTGCATGGTTTTGAGTCAAACAGATCTATACATGCCCCAAACATGCCCTGCATAAAATAAAATATTTCAAGTTGAAGAAGATGCTACATTAATTATTTGTACCATTGATGAGAAGATCTCCCAACCCGATAGAAGATTATCAAGGGGTGGTCTCCCAACGGCATTATATGCATTCCTTGCCGCAACCTCAAATAAATCATCAACCCACCGCATAGAGTCTTCCCGTGAGACAGGAATCTGCATTCGAAGTGCGTCAATAACGGGCTGATCAACAATTATTCGGCAATCTTCAGCGGGTGCAGCAGGAACAGTAAACCCATGCCTTGGGGTCGAGCCTGACATGTTAGACTTCTCAGCCTGAGGACGGATCTTGTGGTTATTCCAGTATTCGACAAATTTGTCGAGCTGATTTTGTAGTATCTTTGGCCATAGCCAGTAAAATAATTGTCTTCAAGTAAATGAATCACGAATGAGCATGGAAATTTTGGTGAATGGGGTGGGGACAACATATGGATGAATAGCATTATTGGGATTATAAATTCCAATCTCGAAACCTTGATGGATCGTGTCCTTGATGTTGATTCCGAATGTTTGAAGGAACCAATGCCACATCCCTTCAATTGGCGTATTATGAATACTGCGTACTTGCAATGTGGGCGGAAACTTGTTTTCGTCGAGCTCGGGTGTATATGCTGCTCTGAGAATACTAGATTTCAGATGAAATATTCAAGTAATAAGTACAGGAAGATCGTGTTTACCGCAAGCCTGTCTGACTGGCATAAATAATACCTGTTTCACTGCCTTTATCTGTGACAAAGGTTATGGGGATTACTGTTGAGAAATTTAAAATACATCAGCTTGGACCGGCGTATATTAGAGATGAATACTTACACATATACTTCTCAATGTAGTCAAGATAAACATGCCCGATTGTGGTTGCCAACTGATTGTTGGGGATGACGATGAGGTACAGAATGAAAGAGGACCATTGGTCTTTGATCCCATAAATATTCAAGCCAACTCCACCCATATTGAGCGCTTGGGCATTAAGTTTCTCATGCCCATCGGCGTGATGCTGGTGGTTGGGCCCAATTGATGATAGAGTTGACTGACGGATTCGATTGGCACCAGGAAAGCGACGAGAGAGACCCTCAGGCGCATGAGTTGCCAGGACGTTTCGAATGAAATCCCTGAGATGAGACGTGTTATGTGATTTAGTGACGTGAAAATGTGGTATGAAACCCCTGACTGACCGTGGAAGAGGGATGCCATCGTTGCTGAGCAGGACGCCAATTGTTCCAATGCCACGTCCCTGCGATGGGTCGTCCACAACCTTCTCCAGAACTGCCTGTGTCGCAATATCGATTGGCGGGAGCTTTCGAACACTCGGGACACCAAACTTGTTATTCAGTTTGTAGAGAAGTGCCGATCTATTGAGAACGTTGAGGTCAGGTATTGAAATGACTCGAAAAGACATATAGAAGTGACTGACTTGATAATAAAATTATGTTCGACCTCGAGCCTCGCTAAACGCTGCGCAGTGGTGAGCTTTTCCTTTGCATACTGATGTAAGGCTGTCTTGAGCGTCTCATCATCTGGGTCTTTGAAAGAAAGTAATCAGCAAAAATGATTCAGGGAAGCGTGCATGATTGACGAACAATTTTTGGGCCCGTAGCCATTTTTTCCAGTTGGGTTGTTATTACTCATAAGGTCGAGGACGAAATAGAGTGCTGGACTAAGGGATGAGATTTCGAACTCGAATATACCCAGCTTAAATACATCGACTCTCGAGGACTCATTAAGCTCATCAAACGATTTTAAGTCATGATTCTTTGACTATGGTAGGGCTTGAGAATGTAAGTCCGAAGGAGGTAAAGTGGGGCGGGTACAAACGGCAAGAGATCAAGAACTATCGACGAGGACAAAAGAAATAAGGTCATGAATTTTACTCTTCGCCTTCTGCTTGTTCATTATCCGAACCTTCCTCTGTTGAAAAGGAAGCAAGCTGGAGGGCGTGGCAAATATGGTTGCAGTCGTGCTGCATAGTGAAAGCCTTGATTCCGTCAGGCCCATGATCACCAATCCCAGAATCCCTGAACATCAAACAACATTGATCACACTTGAATTATAAATTTTAAAACACGTACGACTGCTGGGAATGTGTCATAGGGTCAAAAAGGATGAGTGTATCGACGTCGCGAATAGTCATAGGGGACCCTAGAAGTGCAATTTACAATGGATAAGTAATCCCGGCTGTAGAAGGTCAAAAACCCGACCTTGGATGTCCGCAAGAACCAATTCTTTCCCACTAAACTCATAAACAAAGTGGCTGAATGCAGACAGGGTCTTCCCCAGCTTGTCGGTGCAATTGGGATGGACAAGCGTCCCGCTATACTTGCGGACGGACTTTGTACGACACGGTTCAACAAGCCAGACTGCCGCATCTTCCTCAAAAGAGGAAAATGCGGAAGCTGGAGATGGTTCGCCAATTTCACGAACAAGAAAGCCCTCGGATACGTTTATGTCTAGATTGGGGCACTTAAGTCATAGTTAAAATTCAATGAGATTAACATACCTGACAAATACTCAACACCACTTTCCTTGGCTTCAGATTTAAATTTTGAGAGGAACCACATGGCATTTTTCAAACGAATGAGCTCATTCTCAAGGTTAGCCTTATTCTCGTCGGCTGTTACCTCCTCTCCCGAACCTATCTCAAAGAACCGCTTTGCGACATAAAAGTCAGGCCCAATGGATAACTGCAAGGTTTAATCAGAATCACACTAGAAGTCGCAGCGGAAAAGTAGAAAATACCTTGTAGACATTCTTTGTGGCTCCAGATGCGAAAACTTCCTTCCCAAGAATGCCCTCGTACAGTGTCGAATTTTCTGGCCATTCAATCTCCACTTCACCCGTCTCCGCATTGCAGGTGGTGTGAGCTTTCTTAAGTTGGACAACGGTGGATGTGTCTACACTAGAATTATCGGCGCAGCTCGTCCGAACAAAGGTGGATTCAATCCTTCCACCTAATTACAGTAAGGAAAGACGATATTAAAAGAAAGAGTCATATCAAATTGGGACTTATGTCCACCATTAAGAATCACATGACGCTTGTTGAGGGGGGCATTGTCCACCTCTGTCGCCGTAGCACTTTGCTTTCTGATAGTGGTGGTTGCCTGATTGAGAGTCTTGCGTCGCCGAATCAAAAACTGTACAAGATATTAAAACACTAAAGATTAATATCGCACATATAAGGGACTTACTTTTGGCTTGTCAATATACAACTCAACCGCCATCGAAAATTGTGGTTTCGAACCAGAGGCCTTTTTGGTAGTTGAACCCGCCGCGGAATAGAAATGGGCCATGTCACCTGTTAAATATGTGTTATATACCTCCCCAACAGGCCTATTGGCATCTCCCAGCAGAAAGAGCTTGTTGCCCGTCCAGCGGAATTCAACTTCATCGCTTTGAACCATGCGGAGCATGTTAGTATGTCACAATATTGGAAATGGAAGCTTACACATCCAGCGCCAAACCTGTATCATTGGACCAACGCACGTTCAACGTCGCTAAATATTCATCGAGAACCTCTTCAAAAAATTCAGACACGAAGAAGTGCAGGGAAAGAGGGAAAGACACACCAGACATATATGTCTCTTTCGGCCATGGCTTGCCCCACTGACCATATGCAGGGTCGGTATTCTTCTGATCCTTTGCTGATGCAGTCTTGATGTGACACTGAGCTGAAATGAACACAGTGTTGTCGTTGGTAAGTGTGTTCTTGGCGGCTGTCAATCCGGCTGTCGTATGGAGGTGCTGCGATCCCATGGGCTGCTTCGAAAGGCGTGCCTCCATTGCGTGAGTCCGAACAGCTCGAGACGTCTCCACGGCGGTATGCACAAGGTCCCGGGTAGCTGAGGTGACCCAGTGAATACTTTACAAAGGGATTCAATCGGAAATGCAAACTTACTCGACTCACCAACCTGGGTATCTGATGAAATCAAGTAAATATTTTACGAAGATAGGAAATGCAAGCTTACTCAGCTCAGCGACAGGCTGTTGGGGCGCTTTAATGCATCGTCCACATTTTGGAGAATCAAGGTTCTTCCAAGCAATTCCGCAAGATTCGCATTGTTTGAAGCTCTAATGAAAGAAATAAAAGTCAACTTTCACGCGGAATAGCCTTGACGAACATACCTTCCACTGTTCATACTCAGCAGAACCCTGAGCGAATGTTGCGAGCTTGGTGCACTTTGCGCAGAGTCCAGGTGATAATTTGTTGGGGAAAGAACGGGCACAACCGTCTCCAGAGCCTGAGTCACAGAAATCCATTTCCTGAAAGTTAAAGACGATGATGTGAGGTGATTGTTGAATGGTGAGAGGGAAAGTATTCTTTCTTATATACCTGCGATGCTGGCCTCACATGAAGGGCGTTCCAGATGTTGGACTACTTTCAGGATAGCACGTCTCGAAAACTCGAAGTGTCGGAAAGTGCTAGATGTTTGCGAAGTGTTCGAAAATTGGCCAGGCGTGTTCAGATTGTTCCAATGTTCCATGATTCACAAAATTGGACCACGATGAACTCCGAGAGGAAGGATTAGGAAGAAGTGCCGCTGCTGAGTGCTGAACAATGATGGCCATTTGGACTCTGGAGGCAAATGTTCAACGGGTGTTGAGTTGACGGTGAAAATTGTTTGTTGTTCCTGACAAACATGATGGCTGCTACATTCGGAAACTTACCAATCCACTGGACTCATTCCAATGCGCCTCAGATAGAAATTTTGAAAGTTTGTACCAACGATTCAGAAGGTCAAATTCGAATGCATCACCTTCAAGGCCTTCACTGCAGCATGGCCCTCATTTCCCGCATGGAAGTCCTTTTGCAACTTGCTTGGATCCAATCGCATTCTAAGTATCTTCTAAACTGACTCCGAGCTGAGCAATACATCCACGGAATATGCCTCATGGTCATAGATGTAACGGTGCACTGTATACATATCAAAGAAAAGAACAATAGAATGCTTTCGTATTAGCCACTACTTTAAATAAGTTTAAGTCGAAGGGAAATGGAGAACGCATGCTAATAGTAGCATGGTGTAAGAGAAGTAGCTGGGATATAATACCCGTTTCTCCAGAGTTCATGGAGGTCACAGTTGCTGCTGGTCGCTTTCCACCCACTGTCGCCTGTTGTATTAATTTTTAACACTCAATGGCAGCATAACAGACATCAAAAGGTCTACAATATCCTGTC
>Ga0307517_10002836_pt1 | contig 27541 bp, 31 predicted proteins | sample 23_EM_MG_FD_194515 | JGI IMG/M metagenome (GOLD analysis project Ga0307517, IMG submission 194515) | Populus trichocarpa ectomycorrhiza microbial communities from riparian zone in the Pacific Northwest, United States - 23_EM | ecosystem: Host-associated > Plants > Roots > Unclassified | place... | reverse complement strand
CGGATATTCAAATCGTTCATCATTTGTTCATTCAGAGGTTCTTAGAGTTCACGCGACGCCGGAAACTGGGGAGGGTTGAGCGTGCTGCTTCAAGTTGTTCTACTCGTCGTGGTGCGCATGAGGACCAACCCTTGGTGAACGTTGAACGCTTGAGCACGGGCGCCCCCAGTTCAATCGCCCCCTACAATAGTATTGGCGGGCTGCAGGGACCCTCAATTCTTGTCTGCAACATCCCGAGAATTTTTCGACTCAACGTGGGATAGTCAGTGCATGTAGTACTACCAGTGGAGCGTCCTATCGGGTGTCGAAGGAATAAAGGTCTCGAAGTTACTTAGCATCCAGGAATCAGAACAGCGAACCAATGGCAGCGAAAATCGCGCCCAAGGCCCCGGTAACACCACCACCGAGAAGACTAAAAAGAACAGGAATCCCGCCTCCCATGGCGGCAGTTTGTGCGGTCGCAAATAAACTACCGGCAACAACATTTCCGATCCCAGCTTGAAGTAAAGCCGCGAGTGAGCCTGACATCCGATAACACAAAAGTGTGGCGGGGGGGCGGGCGTCAGTTCGACAAGATAGTTCTGTTGTGCAAAGGATCACCATTACCTGCGACAGGGCCAGCAGCCGAGAAACCAATAAGCCCCAACACCGGAATAGCCAAGAGAGGTGTCAAGAGAGCCCCCCCTACGAATGCTGCACCGACGCCGGCGAGAGCGATAAGACTGACTGGATGGAATCGTCGCTTTCAGTGATCCAACTACACACTAGACCGACCGAGGGGGCGGGGCCGTAGAGATCACGCACTCATGGTTTCTGGTAAGCTTTTCGGAAACGTTGAAGATTGGAGATGATGAGTGAGAGAGGGATGGAGGCTTTTAGAGCGGTGCGGACTTTATATGCGGTTTTCACAACATGAGGTTGACGCGGGCATTCCCTGTGGTCACATCTGAGGGCAGTGACGGGATCGCGGCCGCATGTTCACCTTTAAATTGGGGTCGTGTACAGGTTCGTTCCTTCTACCGAGCAGCCCCCAAAGCGCTGGGCAAACGGAACATTGGTACTTGGATCCAGCAACCTGCCGCACGGTCGGGTCCATCGATGAAAACCCAGATTACAGCAACATTGTTGGTCGAGCCTGTTAGCAGAGACTGCAAGGCTGCACGGAGAGGGGGTCGGAAGTCTAAGCTTATAGCCAGCGAACGCCGAGAGCGGGAACGCGCACGTGCTCTGCAATTTGGAGGTTCTGGTGTTTTCCCTTGCCAAGTCAGAATATACCATGGAGTGAATAGTGTGTATGCATAAAAAAACCCCTCGGATTAAGCTTGAGCAGGTCTTTGAACCTCGCTCGACGCTGCCATGAGGGAAAACCCTTCATAAAAACCATTCTACTTACGGATACTTATTGGGTTTAAACACGAAGCACTTTATATTATGCTCGTTTCTGGGAAACTTTGTCCCTCTCTCGAAAGGCCGCCAGCAGCAGAGCCCGGGACTTGGGCGGTCGATCCGAGCTGATCGTAATCCCTGGAAATGTGATAAAAAATGGTCAATGAGGGGGTCGAACCCGCGACCTTGGCGTTACTGAGTTGCACGACGGCAGAACCCTATATTAGCACCACGCTCTAACCAACTGAGCTAATCGACCATGTCTGTTCTATGCACGCAACATCCAATCACCGCAATTCCCTCCCCTTTGAGGCCTTCGCGTCGATCGACCCGCCTCTCCGAATCACACCCATCTTCCCCAGACGTCAACTCATATCCTCCTCTTCCTCTTCCACGCGTGCCACAGTCAAAACAGTCAGGCGAAAGAGGATAACTAACCATGGCGGCACCACAACAAATCGCGGATGGGTTGTGCCTCCGATTCTCGGGAGATATACAAAACCAGCCCGCGCTTTCGATCGAGATGGCGGTGAACTTGCTCATTCGAGGGACCCAGGCCTCGTTGCAACTACCGTTTTCTTGGGGGTACATCGACAGACCAGCAGGTATGTTGTTTTTTTTCCGCTACTTTCGCGTCTGCTATAACGTGCTGACCACTCAAACTCTTGGTCAACACAGATGGCGCTTTATATCTCGTGTTCATCCCCTCGCATATGGCATTCCCAAACGATGGTATGAGGTTTCAAGAGAACGAACAACGGTTCACTATCGCCGCAGGAAGCGGTCGAGTGCGTCGTCTTCTCCATCAAGATATTCGCGTCAATTATTGACTTGCGACACGCGTGTTCAGGAGGTCGAAGTAATGGAATCCAAATTCGGATTCATCCCGGGCTCTGGGGAAAACGTTGCCAATCGCATTCGGCGGAAATTCAGAATGGTCAAGGGCGGGAACCCTCAACTCATCCTTGTCCACTACGGTAGGAGCCAAGCAGCGCGTGAGTCCCCTTCCCCCATCCAAAACTCAACCCACTCTAAGCACGTTCTCAATTCGCGACTTGTGCATGTATCCCACTGTTACGGAACGATAGCCGTCAATCCTGCGTTCAATCAACCCACCCGCGCATACCCCCTCCAACCCGCCAACCTCCCTGCTGTCTACGTCGCTGGAGAGAAAGCTGGACAAAAGGTTATGCCAAATACAGGTGGTGGCCCTCCAGTAGGAAATGTCCCTGGCGGCATTCCTCCCGGTATGCAAGGTAACATGCCAGGTGGAATCCCAGGCGGGATGACCGGTGGTATGGGAGGTGGGATGCCTGGAGGACCAGGTGGACCCGGACCCCAACAGCTTCCACCGAACCCTGGTGCAGGGCCCGGCCAAATGCAAGGGGTTCCTAATCAACCCCATCCCTCTCACCCAGGTCACCCGCCAATCCAACCACCTGGACCCCAAGGCGTCCCTCCACCGATGGGAATGGGGTATTCAGGTCCAGCAACGACCCAATCGATGTTGGCCCAGCAGAACCGACAGATGGAAGCTCTCGAAAGACGGAACGCCCAGGAGAGGGAACAGAGAGCGAGAGGTAGCATGAATGCTGTGTGTATTGCTTACACGATACGTCATAGAAACGGTGACGCTGAATCCTACTCCCTTTAGCAAAGACCTCCCACGCACGCAGACGAGGACGAAGAGACAGGTGCGTCTTCACCTCGGAGTTTTTATGGTCCTTGCTTACGTTGATGACTTAGAAAAAGAAATGATCTCAACAAGAACGCTGGCTCTGACAAGGTTCCAGCGAAACCACGAGTTCATGGATGAAATATTCACACAAGCTGCTTTCGGTTCGTCCATCTCGTCGATTTTTCCATCAGTCCGAACTCACCTTCGACAACCCAGGTGACAGGCACCCACCGAAAAAGAAATCACCTTGGTCAATTTTCGACGCTTCGGAGTTGGAGAACAAGACTGTGCGTACGAAGCTGATACAACAAACCCGTGCACTCATCTTTCGTCTAGGCCAAACTGAACGCAGAGATCGCCGAACTCCAGAGACAAGTGGAAGAGAGGAGATCTCAACGATCCGCTCTCGCGAGTGGTGACGGGGATGTTTCAATGTCCGCCATTTCTGTGTAGTGTAAATACGCCCCTCTCTACTTGACTGATAGCACGTATAAGTACATGATAAATATCACATTGGAACCGTACAACATTTTACTCTGTCGGTTTCTGCTGTTGCAGGGATTGTCTAAAGGTTTGCAGCGCCTGCCACGCCTTTCCTCCAGCGATGCTCTCCCTCGCCAACTCGACCCCGTGTTTGAAGTCGTTGGCGATCCGAGCGACGACCAGCAACGCCGAAGCGTTGATTAACACGAAATCGGTTATCGCGTTGTGTTTTTTTATAGTTTCCTGGTCCGCGTCAGATGGGAGTCCCTGGGCTGGATCCAGCAACCTAACGAACACCCTGGCGTTCTCCTCGGGAGAGTGACCGGCCACGTCCTCCAACGGGTGGGTGAGTAACCCAAAATCGTTCAAGGGGTCAACGAGGTACTCGTCGATCTTTCCCTTCCCGTCCGCACCCCTATTCAGCTCCCATACGTGAGTGGGACCCGCGCAACTGATCTCGTCTAACCTCTCGACCCCGCACACGATCATCGCCCTCTGCACACCTCCATCGAGCAAGCTCTGGGCGAAGGTCGCGCCTAGCTCGGGTTCGAAAATACCGAGCACCATTCCTTTTGGTCGGGCGGGGTTGATTAGAGGCCCGAGGACGTTGAACATCGTTCGGAAGGGGAGGAGTTTGCGGTAGGGTGCGATGAAGGCCAGGGAGGGGTGGTAGTGCGGTGCGAGGATGTATTGGAAGGGGATTCTGGGGAATGGAATCGTAGTTCCCGGTGTGGGTGGAATGAAGAGACAGTCGAGACGTTCGAGAAGGTCTGCTGAGCCTGAAGATGACGTCGAGGCCCGACTACCATGCTGCGTGTAGCATACAATCGGCTCGGTGTTTATCTTGGACTATTGCTCACCAAACCCACCTTGATCACCCTCGCGCCCGCACCAGCAGCGACGATAGCGGCCGTCGTGCTGACGTTGAAGGTATTATGGCCGTCTCCCCCCGTCCCAACAATATCCACCACGAAATCCTCGTCACCACGATCAACAGCTGCTGGGATCGCTCTGGATCTCAACAAGCTCGCAGCGATTGCCAACGATTCCGGTCTTCTCTCGAGACGAGAGATATGAAGCGCGGTGAGGAATGCACCGATTTGTGCGGGGTCAATCGACCCTGGAGTGAAAAGGTGCTCGAGAGCGAGTTGGAGATCATGGGGATTGAAGTACTCTGGAGTTTTGACAAGCTTGTTCAGTAGCGGTTTGAACGTCGCTTGGGTGTACGTTTTTGCGTCCTCGTGAGTTAGTGGTGTCGGCATCGAGAAAGGAATGAAAGAATAGGATGTGGAGGGGAGGAGGAAAGAAAGTGACTCGAGCAAGACTCGAGGATTTACTGTAAGTATGCACGCGGGATCGTTCCGGAAAAGGAAGGCATCACCTTGACCCGATGCTCCCTCGGCCTCCTGTCTTCCAGAGGGCAGCTCGCTGTTTCTCCTCTACGCGACCAACCCATGGCTACACCTCCCATATCGGCAAAACACCCATTCCAGTCCCTCCCTCTGTCACCCTCAACACGACACCCGCAAGACTTCAAGTCACCGGTCCGCTGGGTTCGACCTCCGTCCCACTCGAACCGTATATGCACCTCGCCCCAACCGGAAATGGTGTCGTCGCTCTCTCCGTGGATGATGCCACCCAAAAGAAACAGCGGAGCATGTGGGGTCTCACGAGGACGTTGATTAACAACGCGATCGTTGGAATGACTGAGGGATTCAGCGTGCCGCTCTACTTGGTGGGAGTCGGATACCGTGCCGCGTTGGAGGATGACCCGAGGGGAACGGAGTACGGTGGTAACGGGAAGAGGTTGAACATGAAGTTGGGCTTCTCGCATTCGGTTTTCGTGCCCATTCCACCTCACATTAAGGCGGAGGTCCCGACAGCGACGAAGGTTGTTCTGAGCTGCACGGACAAGCACCAGTTGGGGTTGTTTGCGGCCAAGGTCAGGAAGTGGAGGCCACCGGAGCCATACAAGGGCAAGGTGTGTCTGATCTTTGTTTTCTTCATCCCAGACGCGTCAGTTATAACCCATTTTCCGTGCAGGGGATTTTCGTTGGGACCGAGCAGATTCGAATCAAGGCCGTCAAGAAGAAATAGACTCTACAAAAGTACTTTACTCCCTGCTTTACTACTCCGGCCGCCCATCGGCGAAACGGCCCTCGTTCTGTCCCAATACCATATCGGTGCCAAATTCCCAACACATAAACGTCCCGAGGAATATATTCGGTTTTACTTTCAATTGATCTCAAACGTGTCGGACACAAGCTTGCTGGATGATAAGATTATCAAGACACCCATTTCGAGTCGCATCCTAGTCCGAGCATCCCGCTGATATCGGAAAGGGCGGTCATGATTTCGCACATATGATTACATGTCGGTAAACACAATCTGGATCGCAACTGCTGCGATTCATTGACTCCCAGTTTACCTACACGGCTTACAGCTTCCCCTTGATTTCTTCGTGAATTTTCTCCAACTCTTCCTTGGAGAACTTTTGAGTGGGCCATCCGATGACCAGGCCACTGTCGTCGGATTCCTCAGGTTTGGGGATGATGTGGAAATGGACATGGGGAACGATCTTGGGGTCATTCTTCGATGACTGATTTTAAATATGGAAGGTCCTGTGACTCTCACCTGGTGAGCAATTTTTCCGTTGTTCTGGGTGCATATTAGCGGGATATAATACGGAGGGCGAGGTTAAGCTCGTACCTGCAAGATGTTGTAGTTCTCAAATCCGGATGCAACAGCGACCTTCTTCGCAACGATCAGAGAATCCTCAAGATATTCATCCGGGACATCGTGAAGCTTCTCGCCATGCCCTACCAACAACGAGATGTAGATGTGATGAGCCACGTTATGATATGGACGATCGATACATGGAGCGCACACTTGGGGATCACGAGAGAATGACCACGCGCGAGAGGGCCAATATCCAAGAAGGAGAAGCTTATGCGGGGCGTAAGAGACCCAGCGCCCCCCAGGGGGCAACTTATGCACTCACGATTTCTCGGTCTCGACGAGCTTGAGAGATGGGATCTCTCCTACGCATATATCCGTGATTGTGGGGTCAGATGTAGGATGTAGTCTACGAACCCTTAATTATCTTGCAGAACAAGCAGCTGGCGAGTCTAACGAAGGGTTCTCAGAATTAAAGATATGGCGTGCACGACTTCTCCGCACCTTGCGCAGGAAGTCATTGAGAATGGATGGGATGGGTCGGTGTTAGCCGGGTCTCGCATGAGCCGCTCCGAATCACCTTCCGTCGGCCGCCGAGATATTCGCGCCTTTACTCCCGTTCCATACCCTGTACACCTCCCGAAGACAGAAGCCTAGAGTTCAGAAGGGCTTCACTCATAACGTCGAGAGTTCTGAACGATGGACACGACTGAATGATAATATAGATGACCACGCGCGTCCATTCGCTCAGTCGTCGTCATCATCACCACCAGCCGTCACCCGTCTTCGAGTTAACATGCTCAGGCTGAGCTCCGTTGTCGTCCGACCGGGCCCTGTGCGCGCAACAAGGACAACGACGCTCTCCAACCGATGGTTGTCATCGACACCCGAACCAGATCCGTCAAATTCACGTTCGCCCGTGGACGGCTACACATTAGCTTCTGGGGATACCGTCCCTTCCGTTGGTTTGGGGACTTGGAGGGCAAACGAAGAGGATGTCGGGAAAGCCGTCAAGGTTGTTCTAAAATAATCGTTCCACCAAGGGGAGCCCTAACAGTCGTATCTCAGGTCGCGTTGAGTGCGGGATATCGCCATATCGATTGTGCATGGGAATACGGGGTGCATCCCAACAATATAGATCATAATCCCGGGGGGCCATCTCACCCTTGTTCATAGAACGAAGAGGCAATCGGGAACGCTATTCACCAGAGCGGTGTGCGCCGCCGAGATCTCTGGCTGACTTCTAAGGTGGGGTACACTTACATACCTTTCACTGCCGTCTGGTCTACTGACGAAGACTTTCGTGGTTCCCAGTTGTGGAACGCTTTTCATTCCCCAGAAGATGTTGAACCTGCTCTTGGCGAAACGCTGACTCGCTTGGGGACCTCTTATTTGGATATGTACTTGATCCATTGGTTGGTTCCGTGACACCGGTTACCTCTAAACGTCTTGCTGTGGACTTATCATAGAGCGCAGGCCTGTGGCGATCCTAAAGGAGCCCTACCTCACGTCTGGGAGGTTCGTTGTCGACAAACCCCTATCAGGTGACATGTTTCCTACGTGGAAGAAGCTTGAAGAGCTGGTCGACAAGGGCAAGATCAAGAATATCGGGGTCTGCAAGTACGTCCCATGGAGTGAATTCGTGTGTTCATGAGTGTTGGTGTTGACGATATTCACCCCCTAGCTTCACTATTTGGAGGTTTGAACAGCTTATGAAGAATCCGCTAAAGTATCGCCCTTCGGTGAACCAAGTGGAGTTGAGTTATTGGAACCCCCAACCGCACCTCATTGCAGTATGTGCCACCGCTCTACACCCACTACAATCTGTCTTAAATGATACGTCGTTATTTAGTGGGCAAAGTCACGGAAGGTTTTGTTGGAAGCTTCATCGCCATTCGGTGGCATGAGGAAAGTTAAAGAAATATTGGAATTACCAGCTGTGTGCCGGCTTCGACGCTAACCCAGCTTCGAAATGCTGACATATCCTCAGTTCGCAGAAGTCGCGAGGCTACTCAATATCACCCCTGCTCAAGCGGCCCTCTCGTGGCTTCGACAGAGGGGTGTGGTTGTTCTACCAAAGAGCATCCACCCTGATAGGATCGAAGAAAACATCCAAGGTGGGTCACCATGAACGTTGAACATTAGTATCATATCCACGACGTCGACTGACTTGCCTGGAATCTAGCCGTGACCCTTCCTCAAGAGTTGTTCGAGAAACTCGAACGCGCCGCGGTGTCACACCCTCCAAAGAGGATGATTAACCCTAGGTGTGTCTCTCGTCCCCCCCTCCTTTGCTTCCCCTGGATCGGACAGCTGATCAGGGCATTTCCCTCTTTCTCAAGTGGAAAGTGGGGTTTCAATTTCGATATCTTTGGGCTGACTTGAGCATCCGCCTGTCTCCGAAAATGTGAGATTCTCTTGATTTTTGATGCCATGTTTTTGCTTTTAGTTTATTTGTTCGTGGAATGAAAGAGGTCCCATGAGGGATCCCATACCCTTTGCGTTGGCCGTCGCGGATCGCGATTAGGCACAAACCACCGTATTGAAGGGTTCTCGCTAACGCAAGTGGTGAGACGGGTTCAGGATCCCAGTGTGGTGTCCGCTCAGAATCCATCCGGGAATGAATACGAATGCTGGCGTAACCGTGCGCCGTTGCACCCCTTGACCCAGGAGACTAGTCACTCTGACTCTAGGGTTCACCTTCGCGACTTGCGGGCTTGAATCCTCAGGCTCCTTGATGGGGTATCGGAGCGCATACATACCTATCACTCCACGTCACACTCACCTAATTCCTGACCGCGAAAACCCTGCGACATCTCTGGTCCTTGGATGTCAAATATGTTGTGCCCCACTGTTCGTAACGTTTCGCATACACGTAAGATGGGGCCCAGAAGATGGTCCAACGCCGCGCGCACCGGAAATCCCAAACATTCATTCGGAGCGCTATCTATCGATTATCGTCACCTGACGCTTCGTTCCGTGAAGGTTTCCGCCACATAGTATTCCTGAGGCGGGTGATCATCGGCACTACCAGTTCACCCTTCAAGCCTTCAATTTTCGCGGGGGGGGGGTGCCCGTCGACCTTGCGAAGGCTACCGAATGGAACTCCACTTCTCACCCCAATGTTCAATGTTCAACGTCAACAGTAAAAATGACGAAATGACGAGGGGGGGGGGGGAGGGCAGGCGGCGGACCCACCAAAAACCGAAACGGCATCTCCTCATCGTGGAAGAAACACACTCGAACTGATGCGCCGCGCCGTTGGTACTGTTGATCCACGCCTAACGTGACGGAAAACCTCTCCCACAGAAATCCCAAACTTCCACCTAAATATTTATTCCGTTCGCTTCCATTCATCGACCACGACGAACCGGTCCCCCGAGACGGGACGCCAAAAATCTCGACCTTCGAAGCGGCACTGTCGAATCCGTGTGTGATTCGTCAGCAATCCAGATGCTGTGGTGGGCGTTCCGTCAGGCAGAGGGGTATGAAACAATTGAAAAAACTCGAGCGGGAATGCGCCAGCCTGTGCTACGTGGCGGTCGTTGTTTTCAGTCATTGTCATTGTTTGTGAATATTCTCCAGAGCTTGCAGGTTAAGAATGCGAGAGTGTATGATACGAGGGTCTGACTTGCTAACTAGGTGACTCGGCTGGTTTGTGGTGCTAAAGCGCGAACGGGCACGATTATAATACATCCGCGACAAACTCTCTGGTCCACGAACCCAAGTTACGATTACACAATGGGACGCCCATGTCTGTAAGCCCAGAAACGATACGTTAGCATCCTAGCGCTCCGGTCTGATCCTAGCAGCATCCTGCGCGGCGCATGCTCGACTTACTTTGCCTCCATATGGTACACCGTATATTCCTTATCGTCACCCAATAACTTCCTGACGCCTGTCAACTGGAAACACAGATCGCAATAGGCCTGATGGGGCTTGGTTGGGCCGCGGTTATCGACGGATCTCGCCTGGAATTCCCATTGAGGTTGTCCAGGATCCACTCGTCGGACAAGGGAAGGGAGGAGGGAGGGATCGTGGTCGTTGATCAAACACACATCGTGGCCAAAGGTTCCCTCGTCCTCGTCCGAATCCTTTCCTCCCATCCGAACCTGGCGCTTAACCTCTTCGTGCGCTTCGTTTTCAGAAATCAGGTGTTGAAGCTTGAACCCCCAAAATGAAGCGAATGATTAGTTGTACCGAAGATCTGGGCTGGCGTAATGAGCGGAACGTACCAACTCGAAGAACCCGACCTGCTTCCTAAACTTGGGGTTTCCGCATAGACAAACAAACTTGGTTTCGCAAAAAGTCTGCTCAACCAGAGCGCGCGTAGAGTCCTCAGGCAACCCGAGCAACTGGAGAACACGAAGAGCCAGCATGACCGCATGCTCCCCAACCGGCCCAGAACCCTGCGAAACAAAAGATCGAGCCCGTACCGCCTTGAGACACTCCTTTCTGTGCTTCACGTGCTTTTTATAATCGTGAACGGCCTTGCAGGATTTGCACCCAAACATCGTCACAACCTTTTCCAGGAACTCGCGGTCAGGGACGCCTGATGTCTCCGGTGACAGTAACCCTTGATGCATGGAGCGGAAAGAATCCGCCATTGCAGAGTAGGTTGGAGCAAGCTCTCGATCGGCCCAGATGACGAGTTCATCGTGGATAGAAGAGAACCTCTCAGGAGTCACTGGAGTTTGGTAGTCGCCTTCAGAGAGCAGCTTCTGGACCTGAGGTGCGCGCCTCAGAGTGGCACCATCGAGAAAGGGCTCATAGCGTTCGATCAACGAGGCAGAACATTTTGCAAATTCCTGTTGTCGCGCCTCAATGTCTCTTCTGCGCTTCTGTCCTCCGGTCTCCCGTTCAACTGACCGGAAGATTGCAAGCAGTCTGGGAACAGCGTTTTCGTTCCAGTCTAGAAAGAGGGTGTGAATGCGAGTCAGCAAAAGGAACAGGGGAGGCAGGGAAAACTGACATTGGTCACTCCAGTCACGAACCCCCATGAGGACGGCTTGGTCGAACTGTTTCAGTTCCGCAGTTGGCCACACGGATGTGATGATTTCTTGAGAAAAGCCGAGGATGGACAGCTGGCGGAACGCCCTAAGAGTCGTTCAGCCCCCATAAAACGGATGGACCAGAAACGAATCATTCACCTCGCCCGTTGCCGCTCTAGACACCATTCCCACAGAGATTGGGAAAACTGGAAAGGAACAACAAATGAGAGCCGAGACCCCGTCGCATAAATCCTACATACCAATTGCGCTCTCGTCGCGGCCTTCATAAGCTGGTTCACAATAATCGATGGGTCACCTCCAGACTGGCTTATCCGAAGCGCGTTCAAATTGAGCTCTGGAATGTAAAAGGCCCTCGTTTCGTGATCGTTTCCCAAGTGAACTTGGAATGGTTCATTAATCGCCCGTTCCAGTGCGGTAAAATGCTATCACTCACATGGTGTGACTAAATTGGTCGCGATCACTTGGAGAGTGGAAGGGGTCACCAGACTTCCGACGGCCCGAGAATTAAACCATTGAACACTGAGAATGAAACATGATAAACCGCAGCGTGTCTCCTGGGCGGGGGGGTACTCACTCTTTTGACTTGCACTTGGCGCAAAGTCTCATTTTGAGCTGTGGGATCAACAATGGGGCGGGTGAATTTCCGCACGCCTGGAAAGTGTAACACGCTCGTTAACTTGAACCGCAGATCAGAGAGTAAAAAGTGAACACACGCAATAATCGCTGTCGAATATGAAAGCGACGTACGCGGGCTCGCTTATGCCATCGGGGCATGGAGGCAAGCCGACAGATTTTATTGACTGTTTCCACAGACTGGCAGCCTTTGGAGTGATAACGATCTCCCTGAATCCCCTTGAGACTCGACCGAGGCGGAGAAGGTCCCATGGGTCGAGGTTGGCCATAACCTATTGAAATAAACATTCACAATCAGCCTCGCCTCATCTCGAGGGTTGTGACGCAGAATAAGGAAACAACAGACCAGATCCAGGAGCTCGATGGGCATATCAGACACGGGTGAGGAGTCCATGGTATTCCCGGGGGCGGAGAGGGGAGGGGATGGGGCCTTTGTGTAGAAAGTCACGTTCCACTCCCCCCCTTCACTTATATCCAGCCCGGCTTGGGCCGACAGAGAAGACGATCGATTGTCATCTCGACTGAATGCCGAATCCTGAATCGATATCGGATTCGAAATAATAAAATACCAATTTCGGCGATCCAGGTTGTTCAAATCGTCAAGCTGGGGGCATCTGCGTCTGCCAAGTCTCGCTAGAAACTGATGAAAATACTCTCTGGCTCCCTTCCAGTCCTGCACTCTGTTTTTACATCTGGTCCGTCTTTGTCTCTGGCGGGGGTCTACGGCGACCTCCGAGAATCAGATGGCACAGAATCCGACGCAGAAACGTGTTCCTGACCACGAGCCCGACGACGGATTCCATGCGCATAATGGGAACTTCGTCATCATGTTGGTATATGAAAATTTGAAATGAGAGAGCCCTGCTTCCTTGCGCAGTCATTATCGCAACATTGAATGCTCGAACACGGGGTTAATTACCACTATACCCATTTCCATCCCTGACTTGATACATGCTACGGAAAACGGATTCGAACCAGCGGCCACCACCCAGGTGTCGAAAGAATATATGCCGCGTAAATTCCGCCGATGGGGCGAGCCGCAGAGTGGACAGCTTCGAAGAAACGTCACAAACACGCTGGGGAGGGACCCACTGGCCCAATCGTAAACACGTGGCAGTTATGAGGAAACCCCAACACCGATCACCCCAACCTTAACTTCCGCCCGGTATCCAAAGCCGAGGCCCCCGTTGTAACCATCGCAAAGAGCTGGGCCTTGGTTTCTTCTTGGAGGATCGAAGCGTAAACGAACTTGATTCCCCGGCACCATTGTACCGCCGTTGTTACAGTTGCGAAGGCCCCGAAATCTATACTACATCAGCCAACCGAGGGTAACTTCTGAGATCCACGCTGACCTTGAGAGATGAGTAACTCTTGGCGGTCAACTGAAATTGTAATCTTGATGGTCCGAATGACCCCGGGGATCCAACCATCCACCTGGGACCTGGGTAACGGTGGCACATACCCAGGGATCCAGTTTACGTATATAAAATACGTACGCCAAGGTTATTGCAATGACCACAGCATGGTAACCCAAAAGATAACCTGCACGGCACAAGAAACTGGTGTGAGATAACGGGGGTTTTAGTGGGCAAAGCACGGAAGAAGCGCTGAAAGAGGTGACTTCACGTTCCGCCCGGCCAGAGTCAAGTAAGACCAGTACGTAAGTGCACTCCCTCTCTAAAAACGACCAAGCTTTGTGCTGCATCAATGAAAAAGAATGCAACGTACACCTAGCGTACGCTGTGTTGGTGAGACAACCCACCGATTGCACGCCCCAGGACACTCGACCTACCACCTGGAAAGGGAAGGACCAGACTCTCGTTTCTTCGATGCCCTACTTCGCCTGCTGGAGTCAGGAAATTGCCATACGTCCATCTGAACCTCGCAAGAATGGCGGCCATCCGTTCACCGGTGCTGACTGGCCTGCACTGCAACCCACAGCGGGAACTCACGTAGCTGGTGCGATTGTCACTCAGCAGGGGCACAATCTCCGCCCACGACTGTTGAGGCGAGGGGAAGAACGTGATTGTAATCGGAGAGAACGATGCACATCGGGGCCGCAATTAAAACTTGAAGCTTGAAGGACCGGGTTGCGGGATTGCGAAAAGAGCACCCCCCTAGGCACAAGGGACGCCCTCCCGCGAACCCAGCGATCAAACAGGACTGTCGGGTATAATTGGAGTCTCCGGCAGCAGCCGTGGACCAACGGATATTCCAGAGGAAGCCAAGGGGGCTGGACCCCTCAATACAACGGATATTCTGAGTTCCAGTGCTTCGTGATGGTTGAAGACATTGACCCTTCCACTTCGCTGAATGAGTCCTTACGCGGTGGGTGGAGGAGTTCCGGGAAAGCCTTCGCATTCTCGAGATTCAGAAGTTCGACGTGTATATAAAATACGCCCAGAGATAAACTCGCCCGAGGTCTCGTAAACCCAGTTATTCCAAGTTCCGAGCCCTGCCGTCAGAAGCTTGTGGCATGTGAGTCGACGGCCCGGAAATGCACCAGGGTGGTTTGTCTTGGTCAGGTGTCCTGTGAGCAATCCATCCTAGGTGAGGGGAGAGGGCGAGACCTGAGTCTCCCTGTCAGGACCGGAGGGTGTTCGACACGTCTAGCGCGCGGAGGTTGACCCCAAAATCCTGTGCCAAGGACGGAGGACGATGTCAAGTGGGTTGAAAAGGGGGGTCGTTGGAAACCCATTCCAACCGGGGGGGAACTTCTTTCGACCAAACATCCCCGACCCTCACGACGGTGGAAAGAACGGAAGGAAGGGCACCACGTTCCCACTCGCGGGCTTTCCATGGCACTAGGTCATGTCAGCATCGCGAGTCATCGAGCTTCGGAGCCAGCACTCGGGCAGACCCGGCGGCGGGCTCACCGTCCCATTCAACGAAACTCTCCTCCACCGATTTCGAAAGTTTGAACTACAGACTGGGCAACATTCCCAACAACCTTAGCCCACCCAACGCGGAACCGTGTATCTCTAGTTTAGGCACAGAATAAACGTGGCTCGCATTCACCACGCCTTACATAAAAAGTGTTAAAATGACAAACATGAGTAAACTTCGCATACACCACGCATTGCATTATCCATCACTCCACTTTCGCAAGTACCTCCTCGGCCTTGCCCTGAATTTCGTCAATGCTCTTGTACCCGCTGAGGCCCATAGTGACCTCAAGCTCCGCAAGAATCGACTTCAGGACGTGCTTCACGCCATCAGCCCCTCCAAGAGCAAGACCATACACGTATGGTCGTCCCACTAATCAAAAGATCGGGGGAATGATAATGATCAGTGACAATACGAAATGGACCACGCCCACAGCGCAACTGGGCACTTGAGCGAGTATAAGAAACACGACTTACGCAGGACGGCTTGGGCTCCCAACGCCAGCGCCTTGAAGATGTCCGGTCCGGTCCTGATAGAGGAATCGAACAACACCGTGAACTTCCCGGTCGCCTGGGCCTCCTTGACCTTGTCGGATTTCATAATATGCTCCAGAGACCACAGAGCCGAGACTCCCCCGTCGACTTGCCGGCCACCGTGGTTCGAGACGACGATACCATCTACCCCCGCGTCGATCGCGAGCTCAGCGTCAGCGGCACATTGGATCCCCTTCAGGACAAGCGGTCCTTCCCAGTTATCTCTGAGCAACTTGAGCTCATCCCATGACCTCTGTCTACCCGAACTCATCTCCCTGACCCACTCCGTACCCATGTGGACCATCGCCTTCGCTGCGGGGTCCCCTTGTTTAACGCGGGCATTAATCTCTTTGGGATTGTACGGGAACGCCAGTTCGCTTCGAGCTTCTGGTTGTTTACCGTATCGTGCCATAAAAACCGGATCGGCAAAGCCGTTCTGGCAACCATAGGAATGGAAGAAAGGTAGGTAGGCCGTGTCGAGGTCGTGCGGACGCCAACCGATGGACATGGTGTCGAGAGTGACAACAAGAGCCGAATAGCCGTTTTCCTTGGCCCGCTTAAGGAGCGACAGCGTTACTTCGTCGCTGTATGGCCTAACGAAGGATGGGCCTAGGGTGGACACGATGAAAGATATGGCTTACCAGTAGAGTTGATACCATCGATGACCATCTCCATGAACTTGAGTCACCTCTTCCATTGACCGAGTAGCAGCGGTACTCAAGATCATCGGAACATCAAGTTCCCGCGAAGCTGTCGCGGTGGCAAGCTCAGCCTCGGGATGGAGAATCCCTTGCACCCCGACCGGGGCCAAAAGTATCGGAGCCTTGAACTTGTGACCGAAGATAGTTGTCTGGGACCCATCATTTGTCACCCAAATTGTGATTCAGGAGAAGAACTAGTTGGTACCTCCAAGTTACGTGCAGTGCAGTTTCGCAGCATACGGGGGATAATTGCCCATTTATTGAAAGCCTTACGGTTGGCTTCGTAGGTCTTCCACACGCCAGCACTTCCAAAGACGTACAGGAAAGCACCTGAAGAGCTGTTGAGTTTGAACCGCTGTCGAAATCTTTCCAAGCACTCATCGCACCTTCGCCCGCGACCTTGACCAGATGCTCTCTGGCCATCTGTTCTAGCTTCTCATCCGTGTCGACGGTTCCCAGAGGGGGCGGAAGTTGTGTAGAATATAGTGCGATGTTGTATCTCGACCATTCTGCGACGAGCTTGGAGTTCATGGTGATGAGAGGGGAAAGGCGACAAGGTCGAAGACGGGGGTGGTGGGTTGGTTAAGTACCCTACCGATGACACCGAAGCGGTTGTGATTCTGATAGAAATGCCGAAAGGACCCCGAGACGAATTCTGGCATCGTTGGATGGGAATTCCTCGTGTCTCAAAATCTCAGAGACGGCGACGGAAGACCGCGCTCTTCCAATCCTAAACACGGACGATCCACAGAGCTTCGCCGTGCGGAATGACATTGACACCGTGTTTCCCGGACCGGTAACAGCCGAACCATGAGTGGTCCCGATAAGGAAATACGAAAATCGCCCCCCTTGCCTCGGGACAGGGACATCTGACCGTATCTGTGTGTGTGCAGTCATGAGCATACGTTTGCGCCCCCAAGACGCCACTCGGGGACCCGAAGACGATATCGATTCCGGGTCTTGTCTATCATCATCTGATGAGGATGAAGACCAAAATGATCCAAAAACTTGGGATGATTGGGTCTCGGATTCTCAGGAGAACAGAGAGTGTTGTTCGCTCTTCGAAGATAAGAAACTTGCTTCGGCTGTAAAGGCCATAGAGCACGACGAACAGACGCACAAGTTCAACTTGGATCGCGTCTCTAGTAAACTTGGTGAGTCGGTTTTATCTTGGTTGGTGGGTCCAACTAAAGTCGAAGATTTCCTCCGCCAGCTCTCGACTTCCACCAACGCGTCCGACTCGTCAACTACATTCGCAAACAGGTCACGCTCCTATCACCGCTCACTCCAGCAAGGTCATGTGGCTCACGATTTGTTATAGAAACCTTCCGCGACCGACCTTTCCTCCCTAACCGGAACGGAACCTCTTTTCACCGACGATCAGTACCTCATACCCGTGATCGAGGATGATCCTCTCCTTCGTGAGCGCATCACCGACTAAATCCACTACCGCGTACCCAACCTTTATTTCGATGCGTAGAATTCCAAACAGGCAATTGGTCTGATGAGGAGGACGTCGGTACCTCCTCTTCCGGGGCACCCCCTAAAGACCTGGAATCCGCTCTTCATCGGATAAAAGCCCTCGAGGCGAACTTCAGCAAAGCAAAGCAGGACTTGGCCGACTACCGAGAATTCGTCACCAAGAGTCTGGATGTCGAAAAACTCGCTGAGGCGGTTGCGTCCTCCTCCACAATAGATCCCATCGTTCCCAAACGGGATGACGACGCTCACTACTTCACAAGCTACGGCTTCAATGGTTCTTGTTATCTTCTCACCTCCTCTTTGGGGTGACTGACCGTCGGGTCACAGAGATTCACGCCGCAATGCTCGCTGACAAAGTGCGCACCTCGACTTACGCATCGTTCATCCTCGGGACACCTACCGTGTTCAACGACGCCGTCGTCCTCGACGTCGGCTGTGGGACCGGTATACTTTCGATGTTCGCGGCTCGTTCTGGAGCGAAACGGGTCTACGCCGTCGACGCGAGTGATATCGTGAAACGAGCCGAGAGGATAATCAAAGATAACGGCCACGACGACGTAATCACGTACGTATTCCATGCTTTCCCACAAAAACAAAAACAAAACAACCACAATCCGCACCTTTTTGTGTGTGTGTGTGCGCATGGGGGTTGTATTTGTTACTAACGGGGGAGTTAAATTACGTCTAGGGTGATTCAGGGTAAAGTCGAAGAAATCACACTTCCAGGAGGAGTGACCGAAGTGGATGTGATCATCTCCGAATGGATGGGCTACGCACTGTTGTACGAATCCATGCTAGATTCCGTCTTGGTGGCGAGGGACCGGTTCCTCCGGCCGGGAGGGATCCTCGCGCCGAGTCAGTGTAGGATGATGCTCAGTTTGTGTGAAGGGGCGGATATATATAAGGATAGGGTGGGCATGTGGGACGATATTTATGGTAAGCACAGAAGATGGGGAACGAGGCTTCCGCGTTTTGTTGCTAACCCCAGCGTTCACGATAGGGTTTGACATGTCTGCGATGAAGGAGGAGGTACACGGGGAGGCGATTATCGATATCATCAACCCCGAGACATTGGTCAGCGATCCTGCGATAATCAAGGCTCGTCAACCGACAAATCTATCGTCACTCCCCCTCTAACGAACCCCCCCTCCCCCTCCCACGTGTAGGACATTTACATCCCGGATGCACAACCGCGTCAACTAAACTTTCAATCATCCTTCTCCCTCGTCTGCACCTCGACGAAACGCACGAAGATCCGCGCCTTCGTGTTATACTTCGACACGTTCTTCTCTCCAATAGGAATGCCGATCTCGCCATCGACCAGAGTCCAGGTCAGGCGCGAGGGCTCGCCTATGGTCGCGGATGTGTGGCCCCTTGGGGGGAAATTCCAGCCGAAGCGACGGGCGAGTCAAGGAGGGATTAAGACGCCTGGTGAGGAGAGGGTAACGAGCTTCAGCACCGGCCCGGAGAGCGTGCCTACCCATTGGAAGCAGACGGTTTTCCTCCTCCATAAACCGATACGAGCTCACGAGGGCACCATCGTGACCGGGACCTTCTCGTGTAGAAAGAGCGATGAGAATTCCCGAGAGTTGGATGTTGAGATTAGGTACTCGGTAATGGACGATGAAGCGAGTCCTCCTGGAGACCTTATCGTCCAGATGTACAAGGTTAGGTGACCTCAGCATATACGAGAATATTATGCAGTGTGGTGGTCATGAATTAGTAGTCTTAGGTACCTATGCATCTTACTGTAAAATATTGTTATCGTCTCTACATGAAACCTTATGGGTCCCAGACGTGTGTTACTTGAAGTCCCCGTCAAGATCAGGCGCGTCGTGGAACTCCTCCGCTTCGTTCACCGTAACAGCAGCATTGAGGGGCAGGAGCATACCCGTTGCCTCATCCTTGAAGAAGTCCTCGAGTGACAGCGGTCTGAGTTTGAGGTCCTTGGCAAATTGTCAGCGTGTGGTCCAAGATGATGATCATCGCTTTCGGAGTACCTTCGATTTCGCTTTCGCCAATATGATTGGATCACCTTCCATCCTCTTCATGTACTCCCTCACAGGAGCCATCGCAGCATTCCTACAAAGTTCTTTGAGGTCTGATCCCGACAGCCCCTCCGTCCGTTGTGTAAGTTCGTCCAAGGGGAAGTCGATCTCCAACTCGGTCTCTTTGAGCATCTATGGGATAACGACGCTCAATAAGAAGAGACTTGCGAGACAGGGAGTGGAAGGGCACGTACCAATGTCAAGATTCGCTTTCGTTGTGAAGCATTGGGAAGGAGGACGGCGAACCGCTTTGGCATCCGACGCAGGATGGCAGAGTCGATGTCGTTCGGTCTGTTTGTCGCACCCAGCACCAATATCCGATCCTTACTTGAAAGCAGTCCATCCCATAGTCTGCGGAATACAGCGGGTCAGTCCTGGAAAAGGAATGAAAAAAAATCGAGGGTCACACACGTCATGAATTCAGCTTTCATCATCGCCGTTGCTTCATGGTCTCCCTTCGTCCGCTCCCGCACAAACGAGTCAATCTCATCGATAAAGATGATACAAGGTTGCGTCTTCCGCGCAAGACTGAAGAGACCCGCCACGAGCTTATTCGACTCGCCGAACCATTTGTTCGTCAGGACTGAGATAGCGACGTTGATAAACGTGGCCCCCGACTCTTTGGCGAGTGCCTTTGCGAGCATTGTCTTTCCGCATCCGGGAGGGCCGAAGAGGAGAACACCCTTGGGTGCACCAGCGAGAATGGAAGAGTTGTTGAAGAGGTTGGGGTACAGGAGGGGGTATATGATTGTCTCGCGCAGTGAGGCAATGATGTGATCTAGACCACCGATATCTGTCCTACACGCGTTAGGAGGAGGGAGTGAATGATTTTCGGTGAAGGACTTGCCTGAGAACGTCACGTGGATATCATCTGGATGTATGATCTCGGAAGCGATGGCACCTACGGAGCCGTAAATGAGTTTCCCTGACTGAGTCTAGTCGCATAGGTGGGGACGGACTTTCGTGCTCGTTCAGCTTGAGATCTTTGTGCCCCATCTTCTCAAGCGCCTCGAGGCTTTTTGCCGCAACTTCTTTCTTCTCTTGTCCGAGGGCGTAGTCCAACAGGTGCTAAAATTGGTGCCATTAGGTTCCGTCCAAGCAAAACCAATCGCCCACCACACCTTGAACCCATAGTACAAGGCTACCTTGCAAAATAAACTCCATCAAAGACCAGAAAATTATCGACCTCGAAAATGATCACATACGTTCGAGACTACGAACACTGCAGCTGCACACGTGTTTCAATTAGCGGTCGCAGTGTCCCCTCAATGCATAGATACGCACTGCTGAGCGCTGCTCTTTTGAGGCTCCCGTTGCTCATTGTGTTCTTGTGGACATATACGGTTTTTCCGTGTCGAGCCGCGCAGCCTGTGGCAGTCGAAGCGGCGGCGGGGGAAGTGACAGGGTGATCACATGACACGTGACCCCAGGGAACCCTTCCCACGGTCGCAACACCTAGCCACCAACCGTCTTGCGAACCACTTCGGTTCAGGTTTTAATGATACTCGACGGGTGTGCCCATGTAGAGAGGCTGGACAAGACCCCGGCGATTGCTCGCTATTTTTGACAGGTTCTCGACTTGTGAGTGCAAACGTCAAAGGATGCCAGTTGAGAGGGCTAAGGGTTTGGTCCAGACCACGCGCACAACGCCCCTCGGAGGCCTGTGATTGGACGTACAGTTCACGTCCAAGTTACGTGTTTGTTTGTTTTTCAATCCAGTGGTTCTGATATGACGACGCGCGCGCTTTCCGGTGCACACAGGGACCCCGCCGACGAAACCAGAGACAACATATCGACCGGTTCTGGGCACCGTTATATTAACTCGGCAGGCTTGTGGATTTGTCCACTATATATTTCTCGGCGACTCGTGATACGATGAATAGCGCCGACGGCCTCCCCCCGAACGAACACCAGGGATCCCATGGAGAATAGTGGCACAGTCGTATGAACCTTTCAGTGACAGAATCCATTATCACCAAGGTTCAAAACCACAATCGGGATCCACCGCATGATGCTATGACTATCCTGCAACGGGGGAGCGCCCGTTCCGATCGCTATTACGGCAGAAGTGAGGATGGCCACCCATGCCAGATATCTGCCCCTCACCATCGGGGTAAGTTTCTCCCAGTCCAACGGTATGATGGAAAGATCACCCGCGAAGAACTGAACCTTCACTACTCAAAAATTTGGACCTGCCCCATTTGCATTATTTGCGTTACGTCTTGGGAGATGTTATCTTTTCGGGATCCTTTAAATTCGGATTAAAGCAACGAGGCTCCCCCTCGTCCATCGTCCGTTATGCCCATGGTCAATCTCCTCTACCCTCTCCCTGTCGTTCTTCTTATCGCCTCCATTGTCTATGGAAGGCTCAAGCATCGAAGGAGAAGCCGCTCTTTCCCCTTTCCACCAGGGCCGAAAGGCTTGCCTGTCATTGGGAACGTGCTCGACATCCCTCGTGGGGTTCCTCTATGGGAAGGGTCATTGACCCTCGGTAGGCGATACAGTCAGTCCACACCTCCCTGGTTCCCCTCGACGAACACCATCCCATTGATCCGCGTAGATACCGACGTCCTGTACTTGAACCTCCTCGGGAAAGACATGATCATACTGAACTCCGCCAAGTCCATATCGGACCTGCTGGACAAGCGGTCCAAAATATACTCGGATAAGGTGCCTGTTCGGCCTTTTTTTTCCGCATTTCCGCAAGCGAGTAACAGCGTTTTGGAATCACTAGCCCCAATCTCCGATGGCTGATCTGTGAGTCCCTCCATCTCAAAGCCCGACACCCGTTGACCGCCTATCTTGGCTACCCACAGTCTCGGGCTTGGATGGGCATTTTCAACAATGAGATATGGGAAGAAGTGGAAGTCCCACCGCCGATTGTTTCACGAGCATATGGGACCTGGCCCCGTCAAGGAATACCAAGACGCGCTGCGCAAGGCTGCGGATTCCCTCTTGGTTCGCCTCGAAAAGGACCCGAAAAATTACCGGGAACACACCAAATTGTCAGTCGCTGTGTTATCTTGAATTCCTAGCGTCTGATGTTCCCCTCCAAGTTTGTCGGACACACTTTCTTTGGAAATCGCGTATGGATTGGATATAGTGTCCCCCGATCACCCGATACTCCACCGCGCGGATGAAGCAATGAATGCCGTCAAGTGCGGTCTTACACCCGGAAAGTGGGTGGTAGATATCCTTCCGCTCCGTGAGTAAATGAACCACTCCCAGTCTTGATCAGCGCCGGATTCACCTCATATCAGTCAAGTATGTCCCGAAGTGGTTCCCCGGTGCCACCTTCCACAAGGTTGCATCGGCGGGGAAGTGTAGTTTGGACTCCTCTATCACGGTACCTTTTGAGACCGTCAAGCAACGCATGCGGGTTCGGCCCCACATATTCTGTAGTCATGCCGAGACTTGACCGATTGCTTTCAGGCTGGCGAAAAAGTTAAAGCCTCAATGGCCTCAACGTGCTTACAGAAGATGGCTGGTCTTCACGAGCAGGGACTCAACGAGGAGGCAGTACGTTCTGTGATTGGGCTCATGCATCTCGCTGGCGCAGACACCGTGAGCATCATCGACTGGTACCTGTGTCTTCACGGTCCTGAGATCCCCCACAGACCGACTGTGTGCTGAGCACGTTCTTCTTAGCCATGACTCTCTACCAAAGAGTGCAGAAGAAAGCACAAGCAGAAATTGAACGTGTCGTTGGCGTGGGTCGACTGCCAGACTTTTCGGACTTGGAAGATCTACCGTATTTGAAAGCCATGATCATGGAGTTGCTGCGGTGGAATGCACCGGCACCCTTGGGCACTTCACATGCTGTAATGGAGGATGACGTATATGAAGGATGGTTCATTCCAGCCGGAACGATGTTCTTGGAGAATATATGGTAAACTTCCACCACAACCTCGCCTCTCTCCCGCCCTCATTGCATCACAGGGGAATCTTCCATGATGAGGCGGTTTACCCCGACTCGCACGCGTTTAACCCAGACAGGTTCCTCACTGAAGATGGGAGGATAGACCCCTCGGTCCCGAATCCCGAGGACAGGGTTTTTGGCTCTGGTCGAAGGTTGGCCCCAGCGGTGTCTATCAAAAGTCTACGTTTTTTGATCAAAATCTGATAGGATTTGTCCGGGTCGGTTCCTCGCGGTCAAGGTGGTGTTCATTTCCATTGCAAGGATCCTGGCGACCTTCGATATTCTACCTCCGGTGGACGAGAACGAGAAGGCTCGGATGCCCCGAGCGGGGTTCACAGCAGACCTTATCAGGTACGCATTCGTCGCGTCCTTTTCTCTCCCGAGCATTGGAAGCGCGGTATCTTATCCTCGGGTCTTTACCATAGCCACCCCCTGCCGTTCGAATGCACCGTGAAACCTCGATCTGAAAAATCGATGATGCTCGTCATGGACTCATTGGGGAAACTTTCATAAGATTTACCACTGATACGCCTTTTTTGATAGTCTGTATGTTCTGCGCATGTTTAAATTTTGTACACCTCTGTATACGAGCACCGTAATCCCAGTTTACCTCTTCCACTTTGCTTTGCGGTGAACCGAGGTCAAGTAACCCCTCAGACGTGAATCCTCGCTGAATTGCTTATGTAGCAAATAGTGTTTCATCGAAATTACCGTTACCCCGAACGAGGTGGCCATTTTTGCATACGGTCGCCGGTTTGCCGCGGACACGATGTCGATCGATCGTGAGAATTGTCACTCACCGGGTTGCCGTCTTCGGTTCGATTCCTACCCAAGACAAAGCACTTTGTTGTTTTGGTCCTATCTTCGGAGACAGCTGACTGAACAGGTGTGGGTGATCGTTCACACACAGATCTTTGTACGAAAAGTCCTAAAAGTTTCATGCCGTTTTGGTAGTACATGAAAAGGACAGGTTGGTCTTTAGAGCACTTTAAAGGTAGAGTGGTCACTTCAAAGACGGCTAAAGTGGGCGAAAGTTGCTGCTCACTTTTCGACACTTTCTACACTTCCAAAACTTTTGACACTTTTGTTCTTCGCTCTTTCAAAGCTTTCGTTCACTTCAAATCACTTCAGGTCTTAGGTGATCAACTGAATGTATTGCTAGCAGGCTACGTATTACAGCTAACTAGGGAGCTTATGCTACCAAATAGAATTATGAAGCGAGTGATGTTTGAAAGAGTGGAATAAGCTTGAGGAAGGTGGGCCAAAGCTGAACTCATCCAGTGGGGGGGCAGAGGTTGAGGTGAATGTTGACTGGAATATTAGATAATGTGCAATGGGAACCACTGATAGACCTTGTGTATAACATGAGTACTGTTGTCGACAAGTGAAAATAGAATATACACACTCACCGAACCCGGCCCAGGCTGCAAGGTGTTTATGAAGGAGTGGGCCGTAGTAGATGTTTTGGTCTACAGTTTCCATGCTGTCGAGGATAGCCTTGGAGATCTTTCCATAGTGTTTGCTCTCGAGCTTGACTGTGGATCGGGTACCAGTTGACCACTCATCCAGTGCATTCCGATACTAATGGTTTATATTCAGGATCACTCAGACCAGGAAGGGTAAAGACATAACGTACCACAGCACCAACTAACGCCACTAGTGGTTTTGGAACCGAACCTTGAAAAGTGTCACGGTCGGACGTCGAAATGTCCAACCACCGATCAAAGTAGAATGACTTGCATGTGGATGCGATGATTGCGTGACCAAAATGGATCTGTTCATCCTGGGGTGATCGGTTATTATGGGGTTTGCATGGCATCAGGAAAAAACAGGAACACAGACCGAGTTGGGGATGGCGTCATGAAGGTATGAACCATCCGACACCCACAAGGATACCTGTTCTCGGATTGAAGCTCGGATCTCATGTGGTGAACGAGTTCCGTCGCCTGGGAACAAAGACTTGAGGCTTCGGACTTGGACACGGATGTCAGCCTTGAGTTGGGACCTTAGTTGCCATGATTCGCCAAACACCTTTCACCGAGTCACAAGTTAGAGCGGTGTAACAATGTGGATAGCGTCGTGGCACTTACAATCATACACATATCCTTATTGATGCCATACCCTAATGCACGTTAGCCAGGAAATATCGAGAGATATAATAATGTATACCTGGTTCGAGAGTGCCACCTTCTTCGAGATGAACCTCGACAGCGTCCTCCAGACATGCCTTTGCCTCTTGTGCACCCTCTGCACCTTCTGGGAAGCCACAATGGCCAGCAACATACGCGCGGAATGAACGTTTTGCATGAGCGATCACTTCCTGCCATTGACGAGGGTAAGACTCGAGGGTGCGGGGGTGTGGACCGGTGTCAGCGGGTGGAAGGGGCTGGTGTTGGTGCGGGGCAGCAGGGATAGGCTGGAAGATGGGCGCTCTCGGTGGGCGGTTGCGCTCGTAGTGGTTTTGAAGGACAGATTGCTCGGTGCCAAGATCCTGTTATCAATAATTCATTAGATTTCCTATGCATGCAGAATATAACTTACAGCGAAGCCGAGATGGCCCCAACCGGCAGGAGCCAGCAGCTGGGGAGCGGCAGCGGTGGCGGCACCTTGGACGGTATGAGCTGGCAGCTGGGGAGCAGCAGCGGCGGTGAGGCCTCGGACGGCAGGGGGTGGCGGTCGGGAGACAGCGGCCACGGTGACCTGGTTTGGTGAGGCATGGAGGAATGCGTGCGCCCGGCGATCATCCTCATCATCAGATTGCTCGTCAATCTCAGGCTCCAAGTCCGGTGCCTCTTCCGAGACACTAGGCTCTTGGTCATCTTGAAGCACTGACTGCAGAGGAGTCTGGGAATGCGGGGGTGGCAGAGTCTGGGAATGCAGAAGTGGTGGAGGAGTCTGGGAACGCAGGAGTGGAGGAGTCCGGGAACGCGGGAGCTGGGAATGTAGAAGTGGCGGAGACACGTGGAGCGGATCCAAAGGCGGGTGACCAGCCCCGAGACGCATAGGTGTGGAGGGTGGGGCGACTTCCTGGGTAGGCGCAGAGGGGTGAAACCCGTAGCGGTCATCGGCGGGGGGCAGTTGGCATGGCTGTGAGGGTGGTCGCACCGGAAGGGGCTGGAGTTGGACAGCACGCAAAGCCTGATGCACGATGATCAGCCCGGTAGAAAGAAACTTAAAGTATTGGGAAAGGATACCTTGGTTCGACGCTTCTTTGGTACAGGGGCAAGCGCGCTATTTTCGAGCATCAGACCGTCCCCTGGAGCAAACCGTTTCTTCTTCTGACGTGTTGGGGCAACCAGCTGTTCACCCAACCGGTCCAACTGGACATCTCGACCGTTGCAGCCACGGTTGGAGCGGTTGGAACGGCGCTGCGCCTGTGTGATCGGTGCAGCCATGGACCCTTGACCTCTGGTGATGGGTGAGCGTTGAGATGAGAGGCAAAGGCAAGGGGTTACCTCCGCGAGACCCTCGTATTTTTATACGTCCAGTGGTTGCGTATTATCCCTGGATATTGTACTGCCGTGTTGGCATATTGAAACGCGTGGCAAACCGGAAGTTAGATAGCTAACCAGAAAAAGAAAAAAAATGTTGGAGAACAGATAGCCCCAAACCCACTTGACACACCAGAATGTGGCCGAAATTTTTGAAAACACAAGAGGACCGTCAAGCAGTGTTGGAGTTGGGGGAAAGCAGAAGAGTATGTGAGGATCTGGTGACAAATTTAGAATAGTTCCACAAAGGTGCGACGTGCCAAACCCCTATCCCCCCTCGTTGCAAGCCGCGCGTTGTCGGGTATCTGCAGCGTGTTCCGTCACCGCACATGCCGTTGTCTTGTGCACATGGCCGGGGTTGTGACAGACTCCTCCGTCATTCCGGTTCACCTTTTTCCCCTCAGTCCACCTTCTCCTCCCCATGGCAAGAGACCGTCCAAGGCACTGTCCTCAACAGCAAACACGACAACCACTGTCACACATGTGTTTGAGATATGAGGTTTATTGTATCAGAATCATAAAATTAATACAGAAAGAACATATCTGTAATATCATAGAGGATGAGAGGAAGAAGTATCAAAAGAATAGATAAGGAGAATATGTAAGAAAAGAG
>Ga0307517_10002835_pt1 | contig 27544 bp, 20 predicted proteins | sample 23_EM_MG_FD_194515 | JGI IMG/M metagenome (GOLD analysis project Ga0307517, IMG submission 194515) | Populus trichocarpa ectomycorrhiza microbial communities from riparian zone in the Pacific Northwest, United States - 23_EM | ecosystem: Host-associated > Plants > Roots > Unclassified | place... | reverse complement strand
TCATGTATCTCTCTTACAACTAGGTGTTATATGTTTCCTGAAAAAAAAAATAACAAATCAACAATTTTAAAAAAATAAGTTGAGAAAAAAATAGATGAAATCCAACTTACCATGAACTTTTGAGCTTGGCTATCCACAAGTTGTTGCACCCTTTTCCGACAGTCAAAATTTTACACATGAGTTTCTACAAAAAGCTCAATCGGCTTTGGTTCACGTCTAATAGTCGTATCATACAAAAGGAAATTGTTGTTAATTAAATATTTTCATATAAAACATCAATTTTTAAAAAAATGAATCTAATAAAAAAGAATCTTACCATCCGCTTCATATGCGAAACGAATAGAATGGATCCAATGGTGTGGGTGGTAATTGAACCATAAATCTCCTTGTTTTAGTTCTCCGTACTGGACTATGATTGCCGCACAACAATATTATTGACGAATTTACAAAGGAAAATAGAGGTAGAAGAAGGAATAGGGGAGGAGGAAAGGGGGGTTCTCTTGCCATGTCATAACTTAAATATTACCGATGAATTTACTAACATATATTAGAGACAAGTTTATTTCATTGGTGATACCATCTGTAAGCATGACACATCATTTTTATCATTTTTCTTCTTTCATTCATTTTTTTCCCACTATAATTCTCTTGATATACAACGACAAGAAATTTTCATCGGTGTATACCGATGGACATAGCGAGGAGATATTATGTCAGTAAGTTTCATTGCAAATTACCGATGGAATTTTTGCCATTAGTATTTCCATTTTTATTTTCCAATTTTCAGGTAATGGGTGTTTGACACAACTTCTGCTTTTTCCTTTTATTTTAGGTGCCTTTCAAAAGTGTTTGACACAACTTCTGCTTCTAATTTTGATGAGCTAATGTTAAAAATAGAACAATCCTAAAAAATATTTATTTTAATATATTTTCAAACAAAAAAAATATTTTGAAAAACACTATATATCATAATTTTAAATATCCTTTATGTTCATCACCTTTTAGGATACGTCAGGGTTGGATGACCTTAACACTTCGGATTGATTTTGTTGGCCGTACTTTTTAAACTATGCAAAATGAGAATGAAAATCCTGACCGAGGCCCTGTTTGTTTGCTGGAAAATAATTTCCTTTTGAAAAATGCTTTTTTTGGAAAATAGATTCTTGAAAACTGAATTATTTTCCGATATTTGATAGTATCATGAAAAATAAGTTCGAAAATATTTTACAGTGTTTGGCTATGTCATGAAAAATGAGTTAGAAAATAATTTATTAATATTTTTTTCAAGTTTATTAAAATAATGAAAAACAAATCTTTCAAATTAAAAAATTAAAAAATAATAAAATTAAAACAATAATTATAATTTCATAAATTATTTTAAATAAAATAAAAAACAATATAAAAATTTTAAAAAATATATTTTTAAAAAATCATTTTCGTGGTAGTAAAACAAATCTTTGACCACTTAACCTGCAACTCTTGATGGTCTGTACCTCATTTTCATCCCAATTTAATGCTAATGAATGAGATTCGGAATCTTTTGAAAGGAGGAGACACATCAAATTCTTTATATTTGTTTGCGTGTTGATTTCTCAGTGTTGTATTGCCTCTTGTCAGGGTTACGAGTAATCAAGTTGCTTTTGTTCGTAGCTAGTATTTCTTTAAATCCTCGTGCCTCGAGAATTAATTAGGCTACCACAGTCAACAAAAGTAAAGAAAATAAGTTAATCATTTTCAAATGCTCAAGAACTCAGGGAGGGAGTGAAGAAGAAGAGCAGCTAACAACGACAAACACTTTGTCAAAACCTTTCACAATCTTGAAGATCGTAAAAGATACGGTGTCTTGCTGGGTCTTCTTGGTCGTACCCTCTAATGGAAGTCACTGTCCTAACTCACCAACCTTAAGCTCAGCTTCCAAGGCCCAGTCGGTTGGAGTGGAGGCATCATCTCATTTTGGGCCCCACAACCACTTACCCCACCTATCATGTGGTGGTGGGCCCCCCGCCTCTTTGTATGCTTCTTCTATCGAGGATGACAGCTAAAAATAAATTTTAAAAAGATAAAAGAATGTTAATTTAATATATTTTAAAGTAATCGTTATTAAACACTCTCTTAATTAATCTTTTTTAATTAGATTGAATTGAGTCGTTGATTGAGTTCAAGGGAGGCTCCTTATTTGTAATCATACTTATGTGTTAATTAAAACAATATAATCTGTTGGATTATGTACATTTGTTGGTGGAAGTGAGCACATGACCCAACCATGACTTGTTTGCGTCATGGTTCTAAGTTTAGGATTAATTATTATAAGCTCTTGATTATTTTAAATCTGAACTCAGAATGCTTAATTCTTGCTGTTCTAATGACTTTTTTTCTAGGAGTCGCCGGAGCTCTTGGCAGCATCAGAGAGAGAGAGAGAGACGGGTCGAATCGAGTACAGCTTACGTGGAATTCAATAATACGGGCCCAGCTCATGTTGTTTTTATCAGAATAAACTATATCTATAAATCTGAACCTTGCCGTCTATTTTAATTCATTTATTTATATAAAAAAACAGAAGAGAAAGGGGTGGAAATAATTGACAACTACTCGAATCTGTATGGACAGCCAATTTCGTTACTGCCCGGTGTGTTTAATACCTAAACTGTGAGATATTTGTATTAATTAAATAACTACGCACAGTTGGGGGGAAAAAATGAAGCAACCGACCTCTTCTAGCTAGCTGCCATATTGGGAAAACTATTATGTATAAGCATTCCTTTAACATACCTTTATTAAAAAAAATATTGCTCATTTTCAAGGGCTTTTCAAGTTTTTTATCGTTTTTTTACAAGTTAATTACATAAATACCTTCAAAAATTAATCTTTCTTTAACTATGGATGCAATGACACTTTAGGTATTTTGCTATAGGTTTTTTTTTTTTTAATAATTCTCATATGAGGTTGGAGGTAATTAGATTTTTAATATATATATAATTTTATAAGTTATTTTGCATTAAATCATTTGCACTTGAATTTTTTCAATTCTCCTTTTGTTTTGTTATTTCTAGAGTGGGTTAGTTAAACTAACTTGAAGCTTGCATTTTATTTTATAATCTTTTTTATTTAACTTAGATCTTTTTTGCTAGTTAATTCCTTTAGAAATCTATTTTTTTTATTCCAATCTCATTTCGTGTATAGCAGGTTAGTCGAGTTAACCCGAGTTAATTTAGATTTGTTTTCCTCAATATTTTTATAATTTTTTAATAATTTTATCATTTTGCATTAAATTATTTGCCTTTGAGCTTTGTCATTTTTTCATTTTTCTTTTTGTTTGGCTATTCCGAGAGTGGGTTGGTAAAGTTAACCCGAGTTGGCTCGAGGTTTTTTTTATGTTTTTTTTTTATTAAACTTTGATTTTTTTTTATTAGATCTTTCTTTTGAATTTTTTTCTTTCAATCTCACATTACGAGTTGTAAGTTCGTTAAGTTGCCTCGAATTGACATGGATTTTTTCTTTAAATATTATATTTTTAATTTTCATATATTAGATTATTAAGTCTTGAAATCTAAAATTTCTTCTTGTTTTTCTTTTAGTATATTCTTTGAATCTCACGGTCTATATTACATGCCGGATTATCTCAAATTATCCTCTCCTAACCATATTATTTTAGCATTTAAAAAAAATTTAACCCGACACATAGCCACCTAAATAATACATGTCTATAGACGAGCAAAATTGTAAATGAAAGAGATGTTTCGTTGTTTCTCCCTTGTTCATATATATATATACGAGCCAGCACTTGATCTTGACGAAAGATAGAAAGCCCCCGAGAGCTCTCGTGGTCACATCTGGCCGATTTTATATAACTATAAACAAACACGCCCCCACAACCCCTTTCTAGCTATGTCACCACTAATCTCAGCTTAACTATCTCGCTCGCCGGATTAATTAATTAATTAATTAATTATAAATGTATGGAGAGCGTAATCATGATCATGGCCCCACCAAGGCCTATCCTAGTGGTCTAGGGACAACATGTTTATGGTCCCAAATATGTTATTAGCTTGGTCTTCACGCTACCTCGTTGGGATCTCTGTAAAGTTCCAAAGATCATAAACGGATTCGTTAATTATATTACTCAATCATTTGTAACTCAACTATTATTAAATCTTTAATCCGAACCCTTCACACACGAGTATGTGTTAGCCTCACACAACCACACTTGAATTATTATTATTATTATATGGATGAAAATCGCCAATTAAGTTATTTTCTTTTAAATTTATGAGAATATAGATAAAGTATTTAGACGCAATTTCCCATTTAATTTTTTTTCTAGATCAAAATTTTATTTTATGTAGTAGGAGATTTTGCGGTGAATTTTACTCTTTAACTATACACAATTTATAGTTTAACTTATTAATATTTTTTTCTCTCTTCAAAAAATTTCAAATTCTAACCTTTCTTATATAACCAAAAGAAAAAACTATATACACAATTTGTAGCTACTCAATGACATGAGAACAAGCTTAATATGAAAAGATATTACTCATCACCAGGCTCTGAATCAACATAAACACCTATCTAGTATATAAAACTTGAAGGGAATGGATAGCTTTTCTTCAGGTGCTGAGGTCTCCATGTGCATTAGATGTGCATCCAGATTTGTTTTCTAACTAAGCTTCAGGCCTAGACCTAGTTTTTCTTTTTTGGAATTTGGCCCTCTCTTGTATTTTTTTGGTTACCTATAATTTGGCCCTTTCTTGTATTTTTTGGTTACATATAATTTGGTTATCCATCCCATTTCTTGACTATGTTATCATTGACTAGTTGATGAATCATTTTTACCCTTTTAACATTATTTAACAATTTAAATGTTGAGCTCCAAAAACATTTTAAGGGTAAAAATGTTATATAAGAGAAAATTAAGAGCAAAAATGATGCAAATCTTGTAGATATAAAAATCCAAAAAACCACAGTCAAATCAATCATTTTCAAGAAAGTTAAGATCATATTTAAAATTGAACTTGATATAACGATAACATATTTAGTAACACTCTCACTTCATTATATTCATTCAAAAATTGATGTCTATAAGATCTTTCATGCTTAATAGTATTCAAATTCAATCATTATCAAGTTCAATTTTAAACACAACTCCAACTATCAATAATTATACTACATATATTGTTACTTATGTGGCATCTAGTATGAAAGATGTTTTTCTTTCGTTGCTCCACATCATCATCCATAATCTTAATATTAAGTGACCTCCTGATCGCCAAAGCCTCTCCATCAACTGGATACTCAACATCACTACAATTCTTAAGTGGTGACATCTCATCCTCCTCAAATTTATCACTTTTAGATTCTATCTCCTCATAATCATAATCTTTTTTTTTTTGTAAAAACTTTGATTTTAGCAATTATTATTGTATGTGTGAGGTTTTGCTCATACATTTTGGTTCTTCATTGAACTAATTTAACTTATTAAAGAATTGACTAAGTTTCGTGGTGTTTTTCATACTTCTCATTTGCATCTCATCATAGACGTTGAGTAGGGTTCAATTTTTATAGTCTTGATGTCTCGGTACAGGTTATCGTTGTGTCAAGCTCATTTAAAAGACTGCATTTAGCTTTCTTAAAAATGTTCAATTTGATTGTGGGTTTCTAAATTTTTATATCCACAGGGTTCGCATCTAAAAAAAACTTAATAAATTCTCTTAAAAGTACATGTGGCATGCATAAAACTTTTCACCAAAATAAAGTTAGGACAAAAAAAAAATATAAGAACTAACAAAAGGAAAGGAAATTTTAGTTCATTTCACATATTTTCTGTATATCTTCAATATTTTGGTAATAAATTTTTTCTGATTACTTTTATGTGTGCTAAATGTTATTTTAACAAAATTTATTAACTATTCTTAACGAAATATGAACAGAAGAGCAACATTGAAATTATTAGATAACATTATGTGTAAAAATGATTTGTTAAGTTTACCATTGCTAATATAGGTTAAATGCATTTTTGAAGTTAAAAAAAAAAAACATTACAAGGATAATTAAGCTAACATTTGAGGTTAAAACTAACTTTATAATTGCAGCTCATGAATTTGATCACAAACTTAACTCCTAAAATAAATAAATAAAACAAATAGAAATTTAATAAGGATAAATCAAAATCACATTCGAGCACACATATCAAAGAAATTTTATGGTACTCAGAGAATAATTAGGAACATTCTATTAGTTACTCCTTAGGCCCACTTTAAATAAAAAATAAATAAATACAACTAGAAGATAGAAATCCTAGGTGGATATATTTTCATCACTTTGGGTGGGATGTAGATTTCACCTTTTATTTTCTCTTTCTGTTTGTCTCTCTTTCTTCAAAAGTAAACAAGAAAACAAGCACTTTTCCCAACATATTACACTTACCTCTTGTTAATTTATCTAGCTATCTAACTAGAAAAACATCATTCTCATCGAACATTATCATCAAATAGGGTGTGCTCAAGGACATAATCTCAATAACTATTAGAAATAAATAATCAAAAGTTGAACATCAATGTTTGCACATATAATAGGGAATGAGGGATATGGACCACAATTCCCAACTAACTACAATATATTAATTAGTATTATTATACATACCAATAAAAGATAATTTAATTCAAAGGTGGTCCATCGCATGACTTAAATTATGCTACTATTACTATGAGATGGTGTATTTAAAAAAAGAGGTTAGTGATGATACATAAAAAAAAATACATAGATGTTTTATACAATGTACACACCTTCATAAATATTTTCATAAACAACCTAGATATTTATATTAAATATCTTATAACTTAGATAGCTATGAGATATTTATATAAAATATCTTAAATATTTCTTAAGATATTTATCTTATTTAAAGTCTATATAAACAAAGTTTTATCTTTCTATATAAAAGGTTTGTCAAAGCTCATATTTCTAGACTCTATCTCTCTAGACAACATATATTTAAAAAAACACAAGTTTGATACAAGATTTAAACAAGGCTTAAGGAACATTTAAGCCTAGAGAATATTTATTATCATTGTCACCTGAACAAACACTATTATGACTTAAGCTTCAAAGTGTTTTTCTTGCAGGTGTCATCTAGCTCACCAAGCCCTCTAGGTCTAGTTTTATCAACCTATGAAAAGCGCCCTCAATCTTTCTGCTAAGGGTTTTTCTAGCCTTATCAATTAGTGTTGCCTGTAAGAACTGATCAAAAAGCAAATTCATTCCTGTTTCTCAAAAGTTCTTTCCATGGTTGACGAAACATCGATGCAACAACAATTATGCCTCATATGGCTACGCCAGAGGTTATGCCCACGGTTACGCCTACATGGCTACGCTAACGGCTATACACGACAATACCCACAACGATGCCTATGATTACGTCTATGGCTAAGCCTATAACTACGCCCACGATTATGCACTAAGGCTATGCCCACAAAGTACTTTTATGGCAAATTGAACATATAAAAGGTACCACTAAGACTTAGAGGGTTCTGATGATATACAAAAAGGTAACATTACCCACGGTAAGTAAAGTACTTTGTGACACCTTTTATGTGTCAAGTCTTCCAAACATAGATTGCAAGTCTTGAAGGGCTTTGATGATACATGAAAAAAACACATAAATGTTTTATATAATGTAGATACCTCCATAAATATCTCTATAAATATCATAGATATTTATTTTAAATATCTTATAACTTATATATTTATTGGATATTTATATAAAATATCTTAGATATTTATCTTTAAAAAGTCTATATAAACAGAGCTTCATCTCTCTAGATAAAAGGTCTGCCATAGCTCATCTCTCTAGATAACATATGTCTAGAAAAACACAAGTCTTATACAAGATTTAAATAAGGCTTAAGGAGCATTTAAGCTTAGAGAATATTTATTCTCTCCGTCACCTAAACAAACAATATACTGACTTAAGTTTCAGAGTGTTTTTCTTGTAGGTGTCGTCAGGCCTACCAAGTCCTCCGGGTCTAGTTTTATTAGCCTATAGAAAGCACCCCCAATCTTTCTACTTCATTAGTTAGTCCATTTGGTTGTCCAAATGGACTGTCCCCACATGACCATGACCAAAAAATAGATAAAATGCAAAATACAAAGGTAAAGCAAGAGATGAACAGTGGTTGGAGAATAATAAACATGTCCACATTGTAGATAAAAAAGAGGATAACTTGATAAATAAAAATAGAGTGAGTGTTTGTTTTTGCGTTATAGCCTACTTTTTAAATTGTTTTTTGCTTGAAAAAAAAATCAAATTAATGCTTTTTAAGTGTTTTTTTAATAGTTTTGATGTGCTAATTCGAAAAAAAAAAATCTTAACGAAATTCATTTTGATGCATTTTCAATTGAAAAATACTTTTGAAAAGCATTTTGCACTACATACCAAACACACATGGAGACCAACACCATAAGGAGCAACTCTTGCGCACACAAATACCATAAAAGGAGACATACAATATTAAAAACAAGGAAAAGACTAACACACATGCACTGAACACCAAGAAATATATACATTTCATTGAAAAAAATAAAATGACCGAGCAATACAAAGCAAAGGAGACTAGAAAGAGGAGAAAAAAAGAGATTAGACACATTCCTAGACATGAGAGAGAAAGAAAAGGATGTTAGAGACACACAAGTTAGCCTAAAGGTCATTATGTACCTATGAATTACTTTATTTGAATGATAACACATATTAAGTGCATTTAATGAATATGTCAAAGTATTATTGTTATAGGAGTTTTTCTACACCAAAATGAAGTTATGGACTCCTTGGATGCAAACTTGACTTAAAGATTCTCAAGCTTAAATCGCTAAGTAATCAAGTCTTTATGGGATTTAATTTTGCAACACAAAATGATTTTCATCATCCTAAATTATTGCAAAATTTGTATACAAAAATATTTTAAGTGCACAAAATATTTCATACTGAAAATTACTTCATGAAAAATTTTCATCATCATATATTTTTGGTATTTGCACTAAAATGAAGAGCATGATACTTTTTATATGCTCTTGAACTGTAAAATATTTTGTTTTCCACTTATAGCTAAAACTCTTATCACATGAGTTTCTACACCATTTATTTATTAAAAACTAAGGTGACAAACTTGTAATTTTGAGAGAAGTGTGCTCAAAACTCTTATTGTTCTTGCAACAACTCCTTTTCTCTAAAAAAAAACATCAACATAGTTGTTTCTTACACCTAGAAAAATACTTCGAAGAGCAAAGTTTCTTCTCTTATTTTTTGTTTTTGTGTAACAGCTAGTTTTGGAATTTTTCTATAAATACCCAATTGATTTCAGTGTAAGATCTCTCTCCCACCCTTACTGATTTATAATCTTACATACTTGATGCTTTGAATTTTTCTTATTCTAAAAAGTTTTAATTCATCTTTGTATTCTCTTGAAAAGCTTTGAATCCTGTATTACATCAAATTAGATTTTCACATCCTTGAGTTAGATTACATCTTAGTAAGAATTGAGTTTAATCTTTGTAATCTTCACTTGTGTAAGGTATGCTCATTCTCTTATGAGATAAAAACCATTTTAAAAGTATAAGTTACACTTGAACTACTTAGGTATATCCTTTGGTAGAAAGCCAAAAAGAGGTTTTCAATCTTAAACTTTGTCGCACATGCGTGTGCGACATGGCAAGATGTCAATGAGTCATCACCAAGTTGTTTGGTTTAGGGTCACTAGGAGACCCAAGTGAATTGTTGTTATTTAAAATTTCAAGGTAAGAGATTGGTTGTAGCTAAGTAAGGTATTAGTACCCCAAATGCACCCTACCTGAGGTAAGTTGTATTGTGTAGTTTGGATATGGTTTAAAGATGTCGATAGATTCTTAACTGGTGGTCCGTCTATGGCTCAGAACAAAGATTTACACTCATGAATAAATTTGGTATTTCAACTTTATTATGAGCTTATATTCCTAGATAAACTTTTATAGAAAGAATGCATTTAGTGCCTTTACAAAGTTCATCTATCTTAGAAGGCAAAAACATATATCCACAACTCGTATATTATGGTGAAAAATACTTCCAATTAAAATTGGTGAATATTCAAAAAAAAATTATGAGAATTTTCTAATTAACTCCTGATATTTAAATATCAGTCTACTTGTAAGTCGAACATTTATGCAAGAATGTTAACCTTTAATTCTCAGAGAAACAAAAATAGGGTTATTGAAATATTGGTCAAATCCTTAAGGTATTTTACAAACTTATTGTAAATTCCAAAAAAAAAATCAAATATTTTTTTCTAAAACAATGCTAGAAAAAAAAATTTCTCTTTTTTTATGGATAAAATGAAATTTTTGTTTTGTGAGGATTGGACCGTATGCAACAAACAGAAATCTTTTTTTTTTTTAAGACCATGTTTAACAAATACCCATTTTCCCCTAAAACTAAAACTATTTAACTAGGCTTATGAGGTGTTTTCCAAGCACAACCTTGAGCCAAAGAAAACCTTTAGCAAAAACATTGTCAGTCAAACAGAGTCTTAACCTTCAACCCAATTTTGAGAGTTGACTCAAAACTTTTAGTTCAACTAGAAACCGAATGAAAGTCCATTGGTTTGACCTGAAACACAAACCAAAACCTAAACCAAAATCCAAATTGAAATCAAGCTTAAAAAAATTAAAACTAAAAAACGTTTTATCAAAATGGATCAAAACTCAGAAAAATAAAGAATATGAAGAACTCCGAAGAACATTCAATATGAACCCAGCTATGTAAATTTCAAATCAGACCAAATATGGATGAACCAAGGACATATACATGTTGAAAATCATACAAGGGTCAATAATCTAGAATTCATGCACTTTGATTATCACTTAAAAACAATGATTTTCTCAAAATAAATTTTGGTTCAAAATCAAAACCCTAAGATCAAAACCTACTAAAAACATGTTATTGATGCAAATAAACCCTAGGTTATTGACTAATAAAGTCGACCAAAGGATTATGTGTAAAGAATTTGACCAAAACAGGTCCAAATCATAGGGTTAAGGTAATGTTCTTTCTAAGAACACAAAAAACATTGCCTTAAAACCTAGAAAATGCTCAGATATAGAACCAGTCACTGTCAAACCCAAAACTAGCATTTTAGGCTTCTAAAACATGATTTCTGAGTTATAACCACATTACCATAACCAAATATATTTGAATCAAAAGAACCAACAAACAACATCAAGATCATGCAAGATGTTCCAAATCCAAAAACTATCAACTTAAAACAGCATATATGTTCATGCAATATGGATTCAAAATTGGTTTTTCTAGGCTCATTTTGGCACGAACTGACCTATCAAATCTAGGATAAACATCATTACTTCAGCATGCATCGCTTAAGTTACACTAAACAACATTGTTTTATAAAAACAAAACTTAAATAGAAGATTTTTATTACATCTAAAACATAAAAAAAAACTTCAGAAAACATAATCAAACTATCATAGTAACAAAATAGACAACCACAACACTACTTGCTAAGCATTCTAAATCTCATCTATATGCTTATAAACATAAATACAGACCAAATGACAATACAAATACACTCAAATAGGCCACATGGACTCCATTTTTAGGTTAAAAAGTATACCTTCAAGCCCTTAGAGTAGTTACTACCCTCTTTGCTTTCCTTGTAAAGTATTGCTTCCATACGCTTGCTGCCCTTTCAAAGCTTAAGAAATCTTTGTACCAGGTTCTTAAACCTTTACACTTAGAGTTTCTTTATCAATATTTTCTCTATTTTTTCTCCTCTCTGCTCTGATTTTCTACTAGGGTATTCATAGGGTTTTGCTAAGGTTTTTTATGGGTTCAAACATAGATTGATCAAAGCTTAGCCATTTGATCAAAATGAGAGGGTTCTGGAGTATGTTTTACAGTTGTGAGCTTCGTAACTATACTGGTTTTTTAATGGTGGTTTTACAATAAACTTGGTTTTTGTAGGTTTTGGTGGTTTTCCTAAACTTGGAGGCCAAGGAGCTTGTTTCTAGCATTTTGATTTTGAGAGAAACATGGACAACTTTTAATAACAACCCACTGAGAAGGCTTCAAGTGTGAACACACAAAAAAATATTAGTGGTTTTTTGAAATGGATATCACAACCATTGAGTTAACAACTTTTAAGACTTTGTCGGAGCAACTCTAACGTCATCGTCGTTAAAGACCACTTGATCTTGGTAGAGGGGGCGCATATTTTTTGTTAGGATCCAACTTTGCTCAATATAAAAGTATATAGCTCCATATTTATTCGTTTAAAAGTGTCAACCTGATCAGTCTAGAATCAAAAAATGCAGTAATGACTGATCGGTGACAAGATGTTGTTGAGTTAGTTGAAGAAAATGAGATGTAAACGTTTGATGGGGGTATCTGATGTTTGTAGAGGGGGTGTTTTTCTATTGAATGGTGGTGGTTACAACCCCAAAGATGGTGAAAAAATGTCATATTCATTCGCTTGAAAGTGTTTACTCGATCAACCAAAATTGTAGAACAAGAAGCCAAATAGTGATTGAACAATGCGTCGTCTAGGTTAAACCCTATAAATTAGGATTTTTAATTTAGGGCATGATAAATTTCATTTTAGTCCCTGTTCTTCCAATTGCTTTTAATTACATCTTTAATTGCTTTTCAAACTTTTAATTTCATGCAATTTCACCCCCGCCAAACTCAATCATCGGCCGTAAAGTTTAGCATTATTTTCATCTTGGTCTTTGGTTTCTAATTTGTGCACTTGCGCCCTTAATTGAATATCAAACTTTTAATTTTCTCCAATTTAGCCCCTGATGTGGTTAATTTCAACCCCTACAATTACGTGCCTTTTCAGTTTAGTCCTTGGTTTTTTATTTTTTCAATCAAGTTTTAATTGTCCATCAACCTTCAATATTTATGCAATTAAGCCCCTGATTTGACCAAATTAACTCTTTAAAATTGCAATTCGACCCCATACTTAAATTTCTTCCAATTAAAGCCTAAATTGATTTCAAAAATTAATTTTTCTTACAATTAAGTCCTCAATAAAATTAATTAAGCCTTTTAAAATTCTCATTAAATCCTTACCTATCCAAATTTGTATTTCTTTACCCCAAATAAAAATATTTTCATAAATAGGCCCTTTGTCAATCAAAATTAGGTTGCCAATTTTATCAATCTTATACATTTTGGTCCTCCAACTTTTCCACTTGTTATTTTGATCTTTCACCACTAACTTGGACAATCTTCTAGGCTTTCTTCATGTATATCATCTTGTTTTTTTGGATTTCTTTTTTTATTTAATTTTTTCTTTTCTTGATTTTTTTTATGGGGAGAAAGGTGAGTAACAACAAATATCTCCTCTTTACAATACATATGAAGCAAAATCTCATCAAAATTTTGCATAGTGAGCTTGTAAAGAAAAAATATATGTTAGACTTGCTGAGTGGTCTCATTATCATGGGTGACTTGTTCTTTTTTTTTAAAAAAAAATTTGGTCTACTTTCACAAGTGACCTGCCCCTTTTAAAATTGAAAAATAGGCCTATTTTCACGGGCGACCTATCTTTTTTCAAATTCCTAAAAACATTTTAGCAAGTCTTCATGCTTCCCTGAAATTGGTCAATTTTTACGAGTGACCTATTCTTTTTCAAATTCCAGAAAGAATTTCAACAAGCCTCTATGTTTCCTTGAAATTGGTCTATGTTCACGGGTGATCTGCCCATTTTGAAATTAAAAAATTTACCTGTTTTTACGGGCGATCTACCTTTTTTGAAATCCCAAAAATAATTTCCGCAAGCCTCTATATTTCCCTGAAATTGGTTTATTTTTACGGGCGACCTGCCCATTTTGAAATTTAAAAATTGGGCTATTCTGGGCAACCTGTCCCTTTTCAAATTCTAAAAAGAATTTTAGCAAGCTTCCATGTTTCTTTAAAATTAGTCTATTTTCACAAGCGACATGTCTTTTTTGAAATATAAAAAAATTAGCCTATTTTCAGGGGTGAGCTACTCTTTTCAAATTCCAAATATTAGGATCTACATCGAATCCTTCCAAAGTTCAAAAAAAAAATATCATCCGATGGTAAACTCTTAAAACAAACACCTTGTCTTATGACCTTAGTTATCCACACCCTATGGATGGAATGTCTATGCCACTTCTTAGATTTCATTCACTTGTGTAGATTTCATTGTCTTTCCTCTTGATTGGCAAATCTTACGCCAACACTATTTCAAAGTTGAGGTCAAACCATATGTAATGCATGCCTTTCAAAATATAGCCCCCTTTTTCTTCGTAATCTCTTTTTAATTGTTAAAGGTTGTAATTTCTAGGGTGGTCTCCTTTGTTAGCTTACCCTCCTAATTTACTTGAGCAAGTCCATGCAAGTTACTTTCAAATCTTAAGTGTTGAGCTGCCTTTGTAGCCTTCTCCTTTTGTGAGTATTTAGGTTGTGACGAATTCTATCACATTTTTCCTAATTAGGAATGAATTAAAACTTTTTGTCTTATGAGAATGTTGTTTTTCATGTGCTTTTTTCAAATACTCATGACATACTCTTTAGTTTTTATTTTAGGGTGTTTTTCCTAACAAATATTTCACAAAATTTACTTTGTCTTTCTAAAAACCTTAGATTTTTCAATGACATGTCAAATAACAACTTTCATGCAACTCTCATGATTTGTATTGGTCTTTGAAGAAAGATATTTCATCATGGTGATTGGTTTAAGAGATTACCTATTTTGCATTTGGTTCAAAAAAAGATCAAGTACTTGTTTAAAGTCTTATGTTTGGATTTTCTCAACGTGAACAAAGACAAATACTTTTTCACTTTATCATGATTCTCATAAATGACTCCTTATATTTTAAGAGCTCTACTTATTAGTCTTTCCCGCTCGCTTAATTAGAATAGACTTTTCAAGGCACATAATGAAGGTTAAGTTTTATATGCTCAAATGGTGTTTGAGGGTTTTCATGGGTCTAAGATCACTTTCACTCCTTTATGCCTTTTCATCCTCTTTTTCTAGTCTTCCAGAATATGCTATGCTATCAAAGACCTTCACGTTTAGAAGTTGAGACAATGGATCTTTCTAGGTTTTTCTTTTCACTCTAAACCTTTGATTGAACACCAAATCAACATTTCTTTCCTGAAATCTCTTTATTTGCTCATATCAAGATACCAACGCCCTTTTCTATTTCATTTGAAAGTTTCTCGATGATTTTTCTTTTCTTTGTTCATCGAAGCTGGAGGAGAAGATTTTGCTTATTTTTTAGATATCTGTGTCTTTTTAAGATTTGTCATTTAGTAAAGCCCTTTTTTTTTGTTGGGCTTGTTGGGTCATCCTATTTTATAACCTCAATCAAGATCTCGTGGATTCTGTTCACAGGTATTCTACTTTTTTTTTTGGTTTTCTGACCACTTTCTCATCACTAGTGGACATTCTCAAATACCTTCATTCTCATCATTTTCTAATACTTGCCCCTATTGTGAGGAGTGGTCCTAGCCAAGGTTATCTTACAAAGGAAAATATTTCACTTTAACCCAATTTAGGACTGCAAGGGACATATTCATCTTTAGGGGATACCAAAAATAGCCTTTCTTCATTTCAAACAAGATTGATTAGGATTGATAAATTTTGACCTCATTATCGTAACAATTTGTACGGATTTGTTTTGTGAGTTCATAACTCATGAAAACTTCATCGTTTTTGTTTCATGTAGCCTTTGCACAACAAACTTTGATGGTTGGGTCATCCATTGGGTTTCTAGGTATTTAGTCATCTCCTAGGGAATTGCTAGGTTAATTGTTGCTCTTGACAAATCATTGATTTTTCTTAAAATCATTAGTCAAAGTCAAATCTTGAAATCCTTTGTTTAGAAGAGAATGATTTTTGAAAAAAAGTTTTTTTATTGTGCCTTTTGAGATCATTTGCAAAATACACAAGATGTAACGAGAATGAATAACCAAACTTTATTGATTTAATGAAAATGAGTACACTATGCATAATATTTATTTACAAAATCAGATTTCACAAGCCTAGGCAAGTCAACTCCATTCATTCTTGTCAATAACAAAGCTCTCCTATCACTGTACACCTGATATTCCCCACATTGCAAATGGCCATGGAGATGTCAAATTAAATAGAAAAGTTGAAGGCACATTTATCTTATCACTATACACCTGATATTTGTGGCATTTTCTGACATATTCTATATAATCTCTTTCCATGGTCATTTAGAAATACCCTAACCTCTGTATTTGCCTAGCCGTCATATGTCTACTACCATGAGTTGTACAAATCTCTTCGTGAACTTCTTGGAGTGCTTCTTTTGCTTATATCTTATCTCAAACATCTCAACAATGTTTCATCGGATGACCTCTTGTATAACACTTTTGCATTGAGGTAGTAGTCCATGACTAACCTTCACAGGGTATTCATATATGTATTGGATGCTCTCAGGGGATACTTTCGGTGTTGGATAAATTATTTGATATCATAATACCACGGATTCCTAACCTTTTCTCATTCGATTGAGCAGGTAGTGAGCCAGAGATTTTCTGACTTCAATAAATATGGGTTGCACTTTGTTTCCATAATCAATTTTTTCCATGAAAGCTAAAATGGTCAAAGCATCAACAAATTGGTTTTTGTTTCTTCCCATATGAGTGAATTTTATCTCATCAAATTCTTTTACTAGTTTAGATAGATATTCTTGATTTGGCCTCAACTTCTCATCTTTTGTTTGTCATTCTCCTTTCACATGGAAAATTATCAGCATTGAGTCACCATAGATATCAAGTTTCTTTATCTTTAATTCTAATGCAGGTTCTAATCCAAAGATACAAGCTTTATACTCAGTCGTTTTATTGGTGCACTCAAACTGCAACTTAATCGAAATAGGGTATTGTTTTCTGTTAGGAGAAATCATCACTACTCCTGCCCTATTGCCATATGCATTTACTGCTCCATCAAAATATATTGTCTACTAGTTTGGTTCTTCTTTTTCTTTTTTCTTTTTTTGCTACTACCACCAGATCTTCGTCTGGGAAATCAAAATTCAAAAGGCTTATAATCTTCAATTGTATTGTTTGCCAAATGATCAACAATAGCACTTCCTTTCATGAATTTTCTTGTCATATACACTGCATCATACTCAGCCAACGGCACTTGCCATCTTGTTATTCTACTTGATAAATAAGGCTTTTTGAAGATATATATAAGAGGATCTAGTTTTGAAATCAACTATATATTGTAATATAACATGCATTATCGAAGTTTTTTGTAGCCTATATAAGTGCATAATAAAGCTTTTCTACCATTATATATCTGAACTCACAATCTATGAATTTCTTACTCGGATAATAGATCGCTCTCTCTTTTCTATCAGACTCATCATGCTGTTCGAGTACACATCTCATTGTTTTTTTTTGTTGTTATCAGATATATAATCAACGATTTGCCAAGAACGAGAGGGACAAGGCACCGTTGTTAGGGATTAATATTTTGTTACTGATATTGATACTAGTTAGATTATTACTAATTTAGATTTATTGTTGTTGTTGTTGTTGTTGCTGCTGCTGCTGTTGTTGTTTCTTTGGTTATATGTTAATTTTGCTTTTCTTTTTATTTCAAGATTAAAAGTGTATACCTTATTCTAAACCATTAGATCCTGCACTTTTTTATCTTGATATTGAGATAACTTTGCGTGAGATTAATAAAAAGAAGAAGTAATAACCATATTAGCCATTACCATGGCAAAGTTGCAGAATGAAAAGGCGAATAGAGCTTTAAGGAACTATTTTATACCTTTAGTTAATGGGTTTGCATGTAACATAAATAGGCCAGCTATACAAGCCAATAATTTTGAGATTAAACTATCGATAATTCAATTGATACAACAAACTGTTCAATTTGAAGGGTTGTCACAAGAGGATCATAATGTTTATATCGTAATTTTTTCTAGAGATATGTAACACAAGCAAAACAGAGTGGTAGATAATGTTATTCATTTGAGACTTCTCCCTTTTTACTTTAAGAAAAAGAGAAGACATGGCTAAATTCTCTACAACCTGGTGGCATTACTATTAGGGAGGAATTAGCACAAAACTTTTTAGAAAAGTATTTTCCTCCAGCCAAGACAACAAAGCTAAGGAATAATATTACCATATTTACTCAATTTGAGAATGAATCTTTATATGAAGCATTAGAGAGACATAAAGTTTTTTCTTAAAAAAGTGTCCATATCATGAACTTTCAGCATGGCTTCAAGTCCAAATATTCTATAATGGTTTAAGAACTACAAACATGTTCATGGTTGATACAACGCTCGATGAGCTTTAATGAGTAAAACTCATGAAGCAATTGATGAATTTTTAAAAGAATTGACATCCAACAACTATCAATAGCCTTTTGTGAGAGTAATGTGAAGAAAGGCGACTGAAGTTTTTGAACTTGGTTCTATTATCACATTAGCAGCACAAATAACAACTTTATTTAAATAACTAGGTAAGGTGAATGTTAATATTATTTAAACTAATATTATATGATTATTGTGCAGGAAATCACTCAGGTATCAATTGCCATATGAAAAACCCTTCTGCTCTATTAAATTCCAATAAAGTTAATTATATATCCAATTTCCAATATTAGAATAATCCTTATTCAAACCCATTTAATCCTAAATAGAGAAATCATCCTAATTTTTCATAAAGCAACAAGCAAGAGGTAGATAAACCACCTCAAAATTTTCCATAATAACAAAAGGAGCTAACACATAAAAAAATGTTCATGTAATACATGCAAAATATAAATTTGGCAATCCAAAACAATTTAGCTTTGATTCATAACGCTGAAGCTCAAATTATTCATCACTCACACATTCTTACAAAGAGAACACAAGGAACTTTGCCAAGTAACACTATTATCAATACTAAGAAACATGTCAAAGTAATATCATTAAGAAGTGGGAGGATAATAGAGCAACCACAAACAATAAGTTTTAAGCAAGATAAAGTTGTTGATCATGAGAAAACCAGTAGAAGATGGAGGAATTGGAAGAGCAAATAATCAATCAGTAAGCTAAAAATTCAAAGAAAAATAAAGCTTCAAAGCTCAAGAAGTCCAGGGAGTTTATATCTAATACTAATTCTCCTCTAATCTTTGATTCACTTGTTCCTTTTAATCATAGACTAAAAAATAATAAGCTTGATAATCAATTCTCTAAATTTCTTAGTATTTTTAAGCAATTACATATTAATATTCCTATTATTGAAGCTATTGAGCAAATGCCTAAACATGCTAAAGCTTTTTAAGGATATTTTATTAACAAAAAGAAATAGAAGTTAAAAGAGCATGAGATGATAATGTTAACTAAGGAGAGTAATGCAATTCCACAAAAGAAGTTGCCTCCTGGATTGAAAGATTCAGGGAGTTTTCAAATTCCTTGCATTATAGGGAATTCTTATTTTGAGAAAGCATCACGGGATTTAGAAGCAGGTATTAATCTTGTACCTTATTTATTTTTGGAAATTAGATCTTGGAGAAGTAAAGTCCACTACAGTCTCTTTACAATTAGCAAACAGATCTATCAAGTACCCTATAATAGAGCAAGTCTATTGCTTATCTTTGGTGTCCTTGTAGCTATCCGATTCATCACAATAACAATCAATCAGCCATCTCATCTTATATTATTAATCAGTGTTTATTAATGAAGTACAAAAGCATACCAAGCTGAACAAACGGGAGAGGAGAAAATTTGCATGCTACAACTAAATACAGCAAAAGTTTAATGGAGGAAATCCTTCATTGGGTCGTCATGATGGACTTTCTTCATCCTATATGCCTCCATATCTTCAGCAGTAACCTGTAATGATTAAGACATTGCCTGGTCAAACCCTATAACAGCACAACACATAGTCCAACATTCAAATCACGAGTGCCGATCATCCAAATGTTACCTCATCATTCCACCTGACATTGTATTTCCGCTTTCTCTCATCTTTCTCCTCTCTCTTTCTTTCATCTTCCTGTCCAAGCAAAACATGTGCAATAAACATTAGCAACCATAGCATACCTCAAAGAGCAAAGTTCATGGAAGAACTTCAACCAGCACTTAAAAATACCACGCCATGAACAAACAATAGCATCCGTACTAAGGGAAATGTTGACCTGTAACATATCCCAACCTTTCAGGTTCTCGATAGAACTAAATACCGTTCACAAAAAAGCAGAACAAATTCTATAGTTGTGCCTGTTGTAGCCAAATCAAGAAAATTGACAGACTTATGAGCAACACCACTCGCCCACTTCACCAACGAACTGAGCAAACAAAATAAGGAACAAGAAGGGAAAAAAAATGATTAGAGAGATTATTAGGTACTCCTACTTATTGCCCCCCCGCTCGCATAAAGGTGTGGGGCAGCCATATCAAGAGTCCCAGATTTATGTGAGTGGGAGGAACGATACATTAGGAGCACCTAATAATTTCCCAAATGATTTAAAAGGGCTTGTTCTTATTCACCTTTCTAAGCGCTTCAGCGAGTAACTTCTCATCCAAAATTAAATCTTCTGGAACCTCAGTTCCCCAAGTAGCAAGCTGTTTCTCCTCCACTGGTGCAGGTGCCTCTGTTTCCCATGTGTAGTGCAGAATTAGACAGAAATCTAGCCACAATTACATTTAGCTTATGAAGACATAAAAATTTTATTTTGTCTAAAATATTTGACAATCAATTGATCAATACTTTTAAGACTACATGCTTATAATGTTCATGGAATCTAAATCAACAATTTTCCACCAGAAAATATGATTTGCGCACCATCCAAAATTACAAATAACAAAGTCAAAATTAAGTTTAAAAGAAGCAAACTTTTACAATGAACCCTCGATTCACATGATATTGTATGTATTAACAATAAAAAAAAAACTGGTCTTTTGAGGAGAAAAAAAAAGCTTGCAATACTTTGTATGTTAATTATAGGTTAGAAAAACTGTTTCATGTCATGAAATATTAATTACTACTTGAAAAGCTCTATATTTTTAATTATTTTATGGAACCAGTTTAATTATTAATATTGAGGTTGAACTGACGACCAATGACCCAGGAACTCAGCTGGGTCCAGGCAAGGTCTAACAGCAACAGACAGAACTGAGACAAACCTTTAGTGGCCTCTTTACGATCAATATTAGCCTTCATAAGATCAGTTGCAGCCTCAGCAGCCTTTATTCCAGCAGCACCTGTGCAATAACTGTTCCGAATCATCTGCTTGCAGCACTTGTAGCCCCATTGATGATCCTTCCACCATGACCCCCACACGGTTGTGTGATTATTAATGAAAACATCTTCTTCGTACTTGCTTCTAGGAAGTACAGTCTCCTGTAAATAGCGTTGGACAGAGCAATTACAACACTCATCTATGCACATGAAAAAAAAGAGTTCAATATGTCATGGCTCTTTTTCAGCTTGAGCCTTTCACCATCTTTGTAAATAGAATAAGAACTGGAAGCTATTTTGTTTGGACTGGTATAGGGTATGTAGTCATGGGTGGCAAATAGTACAAGGCTGAGTATTTTCTTTAAACATTGATGGCCTCTTTTTTATCCTAAGTATTATATTAGTGATATTAAAAGAGAATTTATTTCTACGAGACAGCATAACTTGAAGCTACAATTGCAGCTGCACGTCTCAAGAAACACTCATGGTGACCAGATTCTCTTTTTATTTCTCTTACAATCATCGGCTTTTGTTGTCCTTTTCTTAAATCTTTCTCTAACTCTCCACCATCTAAAGTTCATGAGAATATCAGTAACAACAGTGAGCCCCTGTTCCTCTTTCTTTGATGCATCAAAGTTAAATTGTCAGGTCTGACCTTAATTTTGTACTACTACCCATTCTGCATCATGTTGTGTCTACAAAGGTGATGTGGCTCAGAATAGAAGTTCAAGTAACAGAGATAACAGGACCAACGACAATTTTTTTTTGAAGAGTCTTGCAGATAAAAATTGTCCCATATTAACCAAGGACCAAAATAAACCCATGGTTCTCGTGAAGTATTTGATGATTGAAAACAAGGTTCATCACAGCTTCTCCATGAAAACAGAAATACTATCAATTATCTGTAACAAAAAAAAAAACTAATTGTTGTTTTAATATTTACCTGCCCCTTGATAATCCGCCCTGCCCGATCATATTCAACTTGTCTTTCACTCTGTCCCAATAGAAGTTCTCTTGGAATTTCCTCTTCACTAGCCGCATTGCCATACTTCTCCATAATAGTGTCCTTTGTACGGGTCTTCAACTTCTCTTTTATGACCTTATGATTCTTATATAGCAACTCGGCTTGCGATGGAGCTGCTTGCATGTGAATATCTTGTCCCTTATCAAATGCCTCCCAAGCATGGATGTTGAGATGCTTGAACTCCAACGCTTGACCACTATTCCTATATTGGTTATCTCCCTGTAACATTTAAACAGAGATGTTTAATAAAAATACCGTTTAGGGCTCACAGCATATCAATGAAGTTGCAGAGCTATTTACGAATTTCCTACTCTCAAGAGCACTTACCTCGTAGAATTTTTCGTTTGGATCTGCATCTGGAAGAGGATCCTCACGCATGGACCGGGTTTTGGGGTCATAGTGCGCAGAGTTAACATCAAGATTTAAAAGATATTTTGCTGTGTCCTCACGAATACGCAAATTCCTAACAGTTCCTGTGCTCCCACCACCTGTTGTTCGCACACGCTTCTCAACCTTTGCAAAGTCCATTTGTTTGCTCTCGTCAACCTTGGCTTCATCTACCCTTAAATCATCCTCATCATTGTCCACATCATTAACCCCATCCTCAGCATTTTGGTTCCCGTTTTTCTCCTCCAATTTTTTAAGTTGTTGTTCCTTCACATACTTCCTTCGAGCCGCATCTCGAGCTTCATATCTTTCAACAACATGGCTATAGCTTGATGGGTCATAACCATTCCACCGGTCTCGCTTGCCATCATAATCAAGTTCAATAGTCTCTATTTTTTCATCAGGGGCTATGTGTATGTTAGTCCATTTTGCACCCACTTTCCTGGGCCTTTCCACGCATGACTTTGCAGCATGTGTCATAGCTCCACAGCTGTAGCACATACAAGAGGATAAATGATCATCTTAAGACAAAAATGAAATTGAATGACATGCAAGCTCAAATGTCAGGCAAAGACGGCACACATACACACAGAGATCACTTACTTGAGGCATGCACCCTTTCTATATTTTTCAGCCTGGAAAACTTTTGCACCTCTATCATACCATGATTTTGTATAATTAGGATCTGATTTCCACTTCCTTTGATGTTTCAAGCTCTACTTATCAACAAAAAGATAATCAAAATCAAGATTTATCCTTTCCACAAAAAGAAGCATAACAGCGAAAAAAGCAAGGTGCAAGCAACTTACAGGTTTCTCGGCATTGAGATACCAAGGTGCAGATGACATATACTGAGGAATGTGAGGATTAATCTCCTTTCCATCCTCATCAACCTCAGCAGGGGCAAGCCCAGCTTTACGCGCTTCTTCCAATTCAATCTGCTTCCTATGGTCCTCTCTAGACTTAAATGCAACTGCAAGACAAAGACCGACCGAAACGAGACTTAAATCTCAACCATGCTGCAAATTCTTTCATATTTATTTTATTTTGCATATAATCAGAATCTGTTACGCCCCTATTTCGACATCAATTAACGTAAAAAAATCCAAATAATAGCTAAATTTATAAATATCAATATTTTGTCTAAGAAATCCCAATATTCCAAAGCTAATGTCAAGAAATCAGCATCCCAATCAAAATCACAGAAAAATACAAACCTGATGCGGTTGCCATTGTGCAAAGCAAACCCTAACCCTAGTCTAAAACTCACAAACAAAGAATTCCGCAACCGAGTGTAAGAAACCCCGGAAAAGAGAGAAATAGGAGTAAAGGGGATTGAGAGATCAGGCACAGACACGGCGGGGCATATTTATCACTTTGTATCCGTTTCCCTTCTTATCCGTTGCAACACCGCCAACAGGGGTTTTGGGCTTGCATTGCTTGGCATATGAAATTATGAATTAACGAGACTTGTTGTGGTTTAATGAAGATTCAAGGGTTGTTTTGTGTTTATTGTTGTTTGTTAAAGTGTATTTTATTTTAATATATATTAAATAATATTTTTTTATTTTTAAAAATTATTTTTAATATTAATATATTAAAATGATATGAAAATATGAAAAATGTATTAATTTAAAAAAAAATAAAAAAATTTAAAATTTTTAAAAAATATTTTTCAACCACAATGTAAAACGTGTTAATTTCTAAAAATATATTAAAATAAAATTTATTTATTATTTTAAAATTATTTTTTATATTAATATATTAAAATAATTTAAATATATAAAAATATATATTTTAAATTAAAAAAATTCAAAACTTTTAGTGACGTGATGCAACCTAATTATGAAACTCTATCATTAAATTAATAATATAATATTGTTTTGGCTTGGCTTGAGAATGAGAATGAGGGGAGTCGACCTGGCTTTCACTAAATAATAATATAATATTGTTTTGGTAAAAAAATCCACTAAGCCACGCGGGACATTGGATTGACCTTTTGGACATTTTGAAGAATTATCTTATTATATAAAGATAAATTAAGGCATTAACCCAATTTTTATTTTCCTGAAATTGTTCGAAATGAAAGTAAATACTCGAATAAAATAAGGTTATTTTTTACCTCATTTTTATATTGTTGTAGTTCTCTGGTTATTGGAAAGCCTCCTCGGATCGCATCAAATGGGCGTACGGTGTTTGATGCCGATGATGTCCTCAAGGCAACATATTGTCCTTTTTTTGTTTTTCCTTGTGTGTCTCCTTCAGTTTGATTTGCCATAACTCTTCACTTTGCAGTTGTTTTTTTTATAATTTGGTGCGATTTTTTTTTTTCATGAAAAGGCGCAACTAGTTGAATATATATTTAAGAAATTTATGCACGAATGCTTATTTGTTGGCATCCGACGTTAGTTTAATATATTTACATGTAATAAATATATATTTATATAAATATATATTTATTGTTAATAAAAAATTAATTTATATTTAATATTCATATCCATGTATTAAAGTAACTGATACTGCAATATTATTGTAATACAACTCACACATTTTCCATTCATTTCTTGTAATCTTTATACAGCCCTGAGTGCTTAATTTCAGGAATTCAAATGTGTGTAACGGATGAATATTTACAATCAGAATCAATAGCAATATTTGCAGGGATAACATACTGATCCTACAGTTATGGAAAGCACAGAATTTGGCATTTCATATGATGACAGCTACACTTGAATTGGCAGTGATTTGAATTCATCAGTTTCCTTGATACGCCCCCGCAAGAACGGGCTACCATCGGATAGACCGATCTTGTCACGTAGGAAATCTGTTCGTTGTCTGGAGAGAGGCTTGGTTAGCAGATCAGCTAGCTGGTCAGTTGTGTGGACATGTTGAACAGCAAGAATATTTTTGCAACCAAATCTCGCACAAAGTGGATATCAATCTGTATATGTTTCATCCGGGAATGCTGGACAGGATTAAAACTTAGTTGTGTTGCACCCAGATTATCACATAAGAGGAGCGGTGGCTTTGAGAGACTGAACTTCAGTTCCTGGAGCAAGGATAGCAGCCACACAGACTCTGCTGCAACCATTGCCAAGGCCCTATACTCGGTTTCAGTTGATGATCGTGCAATTGCACGTTGCTTTTTAGAACTCCAGGAAATGGGTGTGTTACCAAAGAATAGCAGATAGGCTGAAGTGGATTTCCTGTCGTCCAGATTACCAGCCCAATCAGCATCCGAGAAACAAGTTAATGTAGTGCTTGATGTTTTGCTGATAGTAACACCATGAAAAATTGTGTTCTTCAAGTAGCGCAACAATCTTTTTGTTGCTGTCCAGTGAGTCTGCGTGGGATGATGCATAAACTGGGAGAGTTTATTGACAGCAAAGCTGATATCAGGTCATGTGAGAGACAGGTATTGCAAGGCGCCAATAACTTGACAGTATTTGGTGGAGTCAACAGAGGAGGAACCATCATCCAGTTGTAAGGAAACAGATGTTGAAAGAGGCGTGGTGACATCCCTAGCACCGTCCATACTGGTCTTGGCAAGTAAATCTCTGATATACTTGTGTTGTGTGAGAAACAAGCCGGCTGCAGTAGGGATAACCTCCACACCAAGAAAAAAAATGCAGTGACCCCAAGTCTTTGATGGAAAATTTCTGGCCAAGATGATCAACAATGCTTGCAACAAAAACTGAATTATTGCCTGTGATAATTAAATCATCAACATACACTAGGCAGTAGGCAAGAGTGGAACCAGTATGAAACACAAATAGAGAGGAGTCAGATTTAGAATTAATGAAACCAAACTCTGTCAGTGCATGTTTAAATGCAGAGTACCAAGCACGAGGTGCTTGTTTAAGGCCATAGATAGCCTTGGTAAGACAGCAAACATAATCAGGATGTTCCGGATTCCTGAAGCCAGGAGGTTGCTTCATATACACTTTTTCGGTGAGATGCCCATGAAGGAATGCATTATTAACATCCAACTGCCTCAAGGACCAACCCTGCATCACAGCAATAGCTAAGACAGTTCGTATGGTGACTGATTTAACAACAGGACTGAATGTTTCTTTGTAATCCAGTCTTGGTCGCTGATTGAACCCTTTGGCCACTAGCCTGGCTTTGAACCGATCAACAGTCCCATTAGCATGCCTTTTAACCCGAAACACCCATTTACAGCCGACAATATTACAATTAGTTGGAGGGGGTACTAATTGCCAGGTATTGTGACGCATTAAGGCAGTTAATTCAGAGGACATGGCTTCACGCCATCTGGAATCAGTGAGTGCTGCAGCAACACTCGAAGGTTCCAAGGAAGATGGGAGAGGGTGTTTGGTAACAAGGAATGATTTTTTTGGTTTATAGATATCATTCATAGACCTAGTAGTCATCCGGTGGACTCGCACCTCAGTATTTTCAGAGATAGTAGGGGCAGGCAATTCCATTGAAGTATTTGGATTTAAAAGCAGGGGAGAGGGAGGAGTACTTACCTGGAGAGGGGACGGCGCAGAGAGTGACCCAAGCTCAGACGATGGCAAGACTTCAGTACCCACATCCGGAGAAGTGCTGGGACTAGCAAAAGAAAGCTTTGGTAACGAGATCATTACAGATGAATGTTGCCCAGTAGATGGAGAAGGAAGGGAACTGTTATGATCTGGTTGATGGAAAGGAAAGGACCCTTTATGAAAAATGATGTGGCGAGAGGGGATGATTTTGTTGGTTAATGGCTCAAAACATAAATATGCATTTTGGGATAGGCTGTAACCCATGAATGTGCATGGTTTGGATTTCGGCTCAAGTTTATGTTTATATATGGTCGAGTTAATGGATAACAGAGACAGCCAAACTGCTTAAGCTTGAGATAATTGGGCCTTTGGTTGAATAATTTTTCAAACGGAGAT
>Ga0307517_10002834_pt1 | contig 27544 bp, 26 predicted proteins | sample 23_EM_MG_FD_194515 | JGI IMG/M metagenome (GOLD analysis project Ga0307517, IMG submission 194515) | Populus trichocarpa ectomycorrhiza microbial communities from riparian zone in the Pacific Northwest, United States - 23_EM | ecosystem: Host-associated > Plants > Roots > Unclassified | place... | reverse complement strand
GATGAGAGAAGCCACCATGCTGTGGCAAAGTAAACAAAGGAAGAAACTACTGTTCCAACTAGCTGTAGACACAATAAAACCAAATTAGTATCCTATATTTAAATGAAATAGACTAGTTAGAGGGTGATGAGCATAAAGATTTACCTGTACAATGAACATAGATTTGGGGGGGATCTTCATATAGTGCCCTATTTTGAAGTCACCGAGAAAACTGAGCGCTTGTGTCATGCTAATGTAGCCATACGTCTTGAAAGCCACATTAGCAAGAGGCTTCCCTGGGTACATGTACCCAATAACCAATTCTGTGATCACATTCAGTCCGATTTGCTGCATAAATGTTTACACAGTTCATGAGTGATGGAGTGTGTGTGTGTCTATTGCTTCCCAAAAGACAAGATCATACCATGTTTGTTGTCGCCTGAACGACTCCAACGGGTAAGGTGAATATTAGAGCAATGAAACAGGCTAGGAGAAGTCCCCACCAAGGAAGCTGAAGCTGATGGTCAAAACCTTCCACAGCCAGAAGCGAAAGAGCCAGTGATATAACCAAGATGGCAGTAAACCACCATTGAGGGACTACTGCATAGTTCTTCTTCATAATTCTTGTGTGCACATCACTAAACTCGTCTTTCACTGCAGTTGTCGTCTTCTTCCACATGTTTATGATATTTCTGCTCAAAAGAAAATTCTATATCAAAACAAACAAACAAAAAATAATTAATTAGGCTGGAATTAAATAAAATTAATGTTGAGGAAGATGACTTACTTTCCGTCAAAAAGAGCAACATGAGTAAGGGTAGCTGTTAGAGATGCAAAACTCAATCCATATAAGAAGGCGAAGAAGATACTTAAATAGAGTTTGCTATAATTCTCGTATTCCACTAGATTAAGGTCGAATGTTTTCTCATTAAGAACACGGGTAATGTTGAATATCTGACCATCTTCATCAAAAGTGTGAGAGGTAAATATGGGAAATCGCTTGGCTTCACGAAAGTTAGACCAGTATGCTATGGGGACAAGGACATACATAACCAAGATGAAACCAACCATAGTATTGACAATGGCAAAGAAAGGGTAAGCTAGAGGAGTTCCCAAGAAAGAGGCAACAGTCGCCCAGTCAAGACCAAAGGAGCCAATTCCAAGACCATTTAACCCTGCACCGATCTGTTGAGCGGTGATCGAGCGCTTCCATATCCAGCAAACAAAGGAGAGAGCTGATAGTGAAGGGAAAAAGTGGCCAGGAACAATATAGTAAGCAAAGCTTGCAACGAAGACAACGGCAAAGAATTGCAGCCTTGTACGTTCTCCCTTTTTTCTCTTTTCCTTCTCATGCAATGCCCTGCAGTTTGCATAAATATACATGCACCATTACACGCACCATTACACAAGTGTTTAATTAACAGACTTTCCATAGAGGTTTTTTCAAGATAAGGGAAGAAAGATCTAGAGAGATCGAAGCAGTACTTACCTGAATAGAGAGACTTGGATAAGGGTTGCAGGCCACCACATGTAAGGCGAATCCACAAGAATGTTTCTGAACGTACCAGCCCATCCATAACCAAGCAACTGAATTGCATCAAGTGCCAGGAAACATTATAAGATACATAGAAACATTTGACATGTGTGTGTGTGTGTTTTATACCTGAGTGGTTTGTGCTAGCAACATAGCAGCGACAGGATGGAGCCCTCTGTGGTAGAAGGCTTTGATAATTGTAATAATGTACACTGCATATACACCACCGGCTCCACAGTTGGCAAATATGGTGATCAATACATGTTCTTTCATGTTGAAAGGCCCTGGATTCAATGAAAATGAGCATTTTGTAAATGGGATCGAGATTTGTTTCTTTGGGAGTTTTGCAGCCATGAACTTTCCTATGGGGAGAACAAGAATCTGTATTGTAACTGAACCGATAGATAGCTGATTAGAACGATACTGGAAGAATTGATTCACAAAGGAAAGAAGGATGCACGCTGCCAACCCAAGAACCCATGTTCGAAATGTTAAGACTGCCTGTGTAGGGTCATCGGTGATTGGAACTGTAAGCCTGACTTGCTCAATTGGATTATCGTTCACTTCTTCAGCCTCTACATAAGCAAGCCATAAAATATTATTCATTACAAACTGTACCCGACTTAACCATGCATGCTAAAAATATTAAATGTTTACAAAGCAAGCATCTTCAACTTTAATATTTGTCTGTGAAAAAATATTGTATAGCAGTATTTAACAAAACAACTTTTTCTGAACAAAAACCATATATATATATATATATGAGAGAGAAGAGGAGATGCATATGGTTGATTACCTGCTTCGTCAATTTCAAAATGATGCTTCTCATGATCAGGCAACTTGAATTGGGGCGCTGCTTCGTCGACTAAATTTGCCATGTTTCTTAGCTCCCCTCTCTATGTCTCCTAATTTGTTTTCCCAGGGAGAGAGAGGATGAGGATCGATAGTCCTTCAAAGCAACACAAACATTATCAAACCTATATATACAGATCCTACGTTGTCCTTATTTGGAACATGCCTTCTATATTCTAGCATTGACTGACAGTTTGCAATAAAAAGACAAATTCTATTATGTAATAGCCATTCATTCACAGTCAAGGAAGCCCTTGCCTAAATTTGGTTTTCCGCCAACTTAGTAAACATGCATCTGATGATTCATATGAAAAAGAAATGAATCCTGCATCATTTTCTGACAAAAAACTAGGCCAATGGGGCCAGCCAGGATTTACCTACTTTGAAGGATTCTAGTCTAATGATGTATATGCTATAAATACACGAGGTAAGGGCATCTCCAATGCCTGAAGCCAAGAAGAAAAAAAAATCTCACTTCATTCTTTGTTTTAACAACTCCAAGAGGACAACCAAAACAATAACTAAAATTCCTTTTCTTTTACTAAAATGCTATTCCTACGTATCTATGAAAAAAGCCAAAGTCAAAACCAAAACAGCCGTTAATTCCCTCTTCGAAAACCGAAGTAGAACAAGAAGCCTTCCCTTCTCAAAGTCATGCCCAAGCTCTCTGCAATAATTCCTTCTCTTTTCGGTCTCGATCCCAAGAGAGGATCTCACCCTCTTAGATTTGCCTTACTCTCTGTAATAATTCTTTGTCTTCTCTTGTTGTTGCGTCTTGAAATTGAAAAAAACAAAAAGCCAATTCCAAGACCATTTAACCCTGCACCAATCTGTTGAGCGGTGACCGAGCGCTTCCATATCCAGCAAACAAATTAAGGAGAGAGCTGATAGTGAAGGGAAAAAGTGGCCAGGAACAATATAGTAAGCAAAGCTTGCAACGAAGACAATGGCAAAGAATTGCAGCCTTGTACGTTCTCCTTTTTTTCTCTTTTCCTTCTCATGCAATGCCCCGCAGTTTGCATAAATATGCATGCACGATTACACAAGGGAAGAAAGATCTAGAGAGATCGCAGTAGTACATGCCTGAATAGAGAGATTGGATAAGGGTTGCAGGCCACCACATGTAAGGCGAATCCTCGAGAATTTTTCTGAACGTACCAGCCCATCCATAACCAAGCAACTGAATGGCATCAAGTGCCAGGAAACATTATAATATACATAGAAACAATACCTGAGTGTTTTGTGCTAGCAACATAGCAGATATAGGATGTGTTGGAAGAAAGATAGGTGTGCTATAAGATTAAAAATAAATATTATAAGATTAAAAATAATAATGTAAAGTCAAAGACTTAAGAAGGAAAAGAAGATTTAAAGGAAGGTATATATATTGTTTAGGAATTCTATTTGTCGATTGAACTAATCGAATGTTTCTCAACTGGATGACTGATTTATTTAATTCAATCGGTGCACTGGTTTCTCTGTTATTCAGAAAAACAAGAAATTGAGTTTAATTTTCAACACCCCCTCTTAAACTTGATTTTTTTATAACTCCTAACATACCTCTTATTTTTCAGTGGCTTTGTGAAGATATTTGTAATTTGATATTGTATCTTCATATACTTGACTTCAACTTCCTTATCTGTAATGTAATCTCTTAGGTAATGAAACCTTGTGTCAATGTGCTTACTTTTGTCATAAAAAACTGGATTTTTAACTAAGGCAATGACTGATGAGTTATCCATATAAATCTTTGTAGGCTTCTCTTGTGGCATTCACAATTCTTTCAATAATCTTCTTAGCCATATGGAATGACAAACACATCATGTAATAGCTACATATTCATCTTCACATGTTGATAAAGTGATTATAGATTGTTTTTTTTTTTGGAACTCCATGTGAATGTTGTGTCTCCCATATAAAAAACAAAATCAGTAGTGCTCTTTCTATCATCCATATTTCTAGCCCAATCACTATCATTATAACCCACAAGATCAAATCTATTATAATATTCATAAAATAAGCCAAAATAAATAGGATCTTTGATATATCAAAGAATTCGATTCAAAACTTTGAATTGTGTCATGGTTGGTGTCTTCATAAATCTATTCACAAGTTATACTCCAAAAAGAATATTTGGACGAGTGCATGTCAAATTTCTCAAACTCCTAACTAGGCTTTTGAATGTTGTAGAGTTTATCTTCTCCCCTTTATCATTATTTGACATCTTCACTCCACACTCAATTAGAGTATTCACTTTTCCACAATCCTCTATCTTGAATATGAAGAATCTCTTTTACAAACTTGTTTTAGCTTACAAAAATTTCATCCTCTCATTGTTTGATCTCAATCCCTAAGTAGTATGCCATATGACCATTGTCTGTCATCTCAAACTCCTTGACCATTGCTTGTTTGAAGTCTCCAAACATTTTTAGATTATTTCCTGTAAAGATCAAGTCATCTACATACAATAAGAGTATCATCATTTTTTTTTATCTTCATATAGATAGAATGTTCATGAGTGCATTCTACAAATCCTTTCTTTAAGAAATAATCATCAATGCGACTATACCAAGCTCTTGGGGCTTGCTTCAATCCATATAAGGCTTTGTTCAACTTTAATATCTTGTCTTCATATCCCTTCACTTTATAACTCATGGGTTGCTCAATGATTAATTGAGAAAACCATTGAGAAAGGCTGATTTTACATCCATTTGATATATTCTCCATTTATGTTAGACAATTATGACAATGATTAGTTGAATGGTCTTCAATCTAGCAACTAGAGCAAACACTTCAACATAGTTAATCTCATGCTTTTGACTATAGTTTTTTTTACCACTAACCTTGCCTTATACCTCTCCACTTATCCTTAGGCATTTTTCTTTTCTTTATAGATCTATTTGACACCCATTAGCTTCTTTCTAGTTGATCTAGGAACTAATTTTTATGTGTCATTCTTCTCAATTGATGCAATCTCTTCGTTCATAGTAATTCTTCATTTTGCATTCTGTATTGCTTCTTTAAATACTATAGGATCATATATAGCAAGGAAACAATATAGTATCACATCATAATCAATAAAAGTAGTTACCTCGTATAGCTCATTAAAAATCTTTATCCTTCTTGGTGAACTTGATGGGTTACCACTACTTGAACTTCTGCTAAAAAAAGAAGATAAAGGTGAAGATGACACCATTGGTGATTGTAAAGGTATAGCTCGTTATTAATGATCTTCATATCTCTTTTCTCCTTTATCAAGAACCGATAGAAAATTATATTTATCACCATCATCTACTTTCCAATCTCATGTTTTTTCTCCATCAAACTCAACATCTCTTTAATCACCATCTTTCCTTCATTGGGGTTGTAGAGGTTTTATCATTTAGACTTTTGGTTATAGCCCACAAACATCATCCTTTTGATCTTGTCATCTAGCTTAGTCCTTACTTGATCATCTATATACATATAGTTAATGCTTCCAAATTCTTTCAAGTGAGTAGCACTTGGCTTTCTTCCATTTCATGCCTCTTATAGAGTTATGTCATTCAAACCTGTAGTAAGACACCTATTTGACAAATAGATAGCATAATCTATAACTTTAACCCAAAATTCTTTAGGCATCTTCTTGGTTTTGAGCATGTTTCTTACCATGTTAAGGATACTTCTTTTATTTCTCTTCACCACACCATTTTGTTGTGGGGATCTAGGCATCATTAAGAGTCTCTTTATACCATGATCTTCACAAGACTCATTAAAATTATTAGAATGAAATCCACCCCATATCCGTCCTAAGTGATTTTATAGACTAATCACTTTTTTTTTCAACTATAATGTCTTAAACTTCTTAAAACAATTAAACACATTAGATTTTTCTTTTAAAACTTTTTCTACTATAATTATCAATAAAAAAATGGAAAATACAGATTTTTACCAAACAAACATGGTTTGATAAGACCACAAACATCTGCATGTATCTCTAGTAGAGGTTGACTTGCTCTAGATATAAACTCATTTGGAAAGCTCTTGCAAAATTGTTTGCCTAGTAAACATCCTTCACACAACTGATTTGGATGTATAATGGGTTGTAGACCCTTCAACATCTCTTTTTGTGCCATCATCTTTAAGATATCAAAGTTTACATGCCTGAGTCTCATATGTCAAAGCCAAGTCTCATCTTTCACACATGCCTTTAAGCAATGAGGCACATCCATCTCTATGTTTAGCAAAAACATTATGTTTTTTTTTTGTCATGATTACCTTTGTAATCATAGCTCCATAAGTATCAAGTAATGTCAATATACAATCTTTCATCTTAATCTCATAACCCTTCTCCAATAATTGTCTCAAACTCAATATATTTCTCTTTACAATGGGGATATAATAGACATCACCAATAAATTAATGACTTTTATTTTTTCAATTTTATGAGAATCATACTTTTTTCTTTGATGAAAACTTTTAAATGATTTGTAAAGGTGACATTACCTTTAATTGATTCATCAAGCTCCATAAACTTGTCTTTATCTCCATACATGTGATTGATGGTACCATTGTTTAGATGCTACATATTCTATTGGCTTGCATTTGTTCATAATGGACTGGTAATAGGGGGACTTCTTTCTCCTTTTCTACAACAAAATTGGCATTCTCCTCAACTCTTCTAGTTGGATTCTAGCAATCCCTAGCATAATGACTTACCTTTTAAAATAAAGCATTTAACCTTTGTTTTGTCAAACCTGGGTTTGATTGTTGCAAAACTTCTTATGCTTGCTTGGCGGTGGTTGTGTTTGTCTTATCTCAAAAGTGGCATCATCCAAACATTAGCGAATGATTGTGAGTGCTTTTTTTATCCTTCTTTCGTGCCTTTTGCACAGCTTCCCTTTAAGTAAAAGTTCACATTGCTCTTTCTATAGGATCCTTAAAGCCTTTCTCAACCATTTCCCATACATCTTAGAAACCTAGCCAAGCTTTTACTCTAATACACCAAGTTTCGTAGTTATCTTCTATCAAACAAGGATATTGAAGTGGGAAGTTTGGATTGGCCATGATAAACAACTAAAACAAGCTCTAATACCACTTATTGGAAGAAAGATAAGTGTGACATAAGATCAAAAACAGTAATGCAAAGTCAAAAACTTAAGAACAAAAAGAATATTGAGAGGAAGGTATACTTTTATTAAGTCTTTCTCTTTAAACTCTCTTAGTTATTCTCTCTCTTTTGTGCTGCTTAATAATGTTGAATTGCAAGCCTTTTATAAGCATAAAGTCATAGATAATTAAAAAATTAAACTAATATAAGAAAATCATAATTTAAACAGGAATTGTATGATGCCGACCGAACCGATTGACCATTTCTCAACCGGTTGAACGATTTATTTAATCCAACCGGTTGACCGGTTCCTCTGTTCTTCAGAACAAACCAGAAATCGAGTTTAATTTTCAACAGGATGAAGTCCTTTGTGGTAGAAGGCTTTAATTATTGTAATCATATACATTGTATATACACCACCGGCTCCATAGTTGGAAATATGGTGATCAATACATGTTCTTCCATACTAAAAAGCCTTGCATTCAATGAAAATGATCATTTTGTAAACGGGTTCGAAATTTGTTTCTTTGGAAGTTTTGCAACCATGAACTTTCCTATAAGAAGAACAAGAATTTGTATTGTAACTGAACCGATAGATAGTTGATTAAAATGATAATGAAAGAATTGATTCACAAAGGAAAGAAGGATGCACTGCCAATCCAAGAATCCATGTTCGAATTGTTAAGACTAGTTGTGTGGGGTGATCTTTTACATCAACACATCAAAACAATCAGAAAGTATTAAAAAAATTAATTTAATATTTTTTCAAGCCAAACACACTTAAATGCAATTTTAACAAGGCATATATATACACACCCGCTGCACTACTAGAGATGCTTAAATGCTTGTTGTAAATACACTAGGTAATAATAATATTTTATGATTTATCCTCTCTTAAAATGGATTTTCATCCCTATTTACATCAATATTTTCCTCAATTGTTTCTTTTATATATATAATTCTTCATATTTAAACAATGTCAATATATAATTGTAATATGATGTACTACTTGTTGCAAAATTTCAAAAGTCGGGGATTAACTTGTGAAAAATTTCATAGGTCCGGGTTTTATTTATAATTTCTTTTTGTAAAACATATTTTTATTAATATTGAAAATAGAACATAGAAATTATAATTTCCCCAAGACTCACATAGAGATTGCAAGCATGGTAATCGATTATAATCAAGTGAAAAAAGACTTTCTCGCTATAGTATAAACCATTGACCTTCCAAGTAACGTCTCATCCTTTGTATTTCACAAACATTCAAATGAGCCCTCAAGTTCTCATTTTCTACTTCCACCACTTATGAGAAATAAGTCACACTACAATGCTTTATTTGATTGATGCAACAAGAACACGATAGGCTATTAAAACCTCTTTTCATCAACATCTTATTCAATCACATCACTTGAAATCTTCTTAAAAGCTCGTTTGTTTTTGCATTTTAAAAATGTTTTTGAAAAAACTTTAAAAATTTTATTTTTTTCTTTGCTCCAAATTAACTTTTTTTTTTGTTGTTTTTAAATCGTTTTAACATGTTGATATCAAAACTGAAAATAAAAAAAAATTATTTTGATACATTTCTAAGTAAAAAGTATTTTAAAAAATAACAACTATAACACTACAAATGAGCTCTAAGACTATAAATCCATGCTCTTATTCATTATAGATATTTGAACAAACCTTTACTTGACACAAATCAACAACAAAAACCTCACATATTAAGAACAACAAACCAAATAAAATCATATATTTTAAATCATATAGACCTAAATCTATAATTATTGGAAATATTAGATTCAAAAACTCGATCTGGAATTATTAGAAAAATAAAAAAAAATTATAAGAGAAAAAAGGAAGGGGTTGTCCTTGATGAAATAGTCATTGATGATAGCCCAAAAAAATAATATATAAAGGGGTTTATAAAGAGGAGAAAGAGAGAATTCTAGGGTTTCTTAATTGAACTGATTTTTATTTATTAATAATTATCCCTTTATATTATTTAAGGATTTATGAGATACATAAATATGTATATAATAAATAGTTAGCTATAAATATAATAGTATTATACGTATGTAAAACATAGTTAGGCTATGTCATTTAAATAAATCAATCATTTCCTTAAATGGAGTTAAGCTTTTCTCAAAGACACAAAAAAAAAAACATTTCTATATATGGAGTAGAATTTTTTTCATGTAATTTTCTTAAATAAGATAATATATTTAGTCTCTACCAATAAAATCATTTTAATACATGAGATGATATTTAAAAATTTAAAGTGTTTTCTAATCAAATGTTTCAATAAAAAGTTAGTTCTTTTAGATATAGTTATGGATTTTAACATATATAATTCAAAACAATCTTTATTTTGTTCATTAAGTGAGTATTTTATATTTGTATGTTTGTGTTTATTCATATAATTGTTGCTGAATTATATATAAAAAAAACATTTCTATAAAATTAAATTGTTATTAAAACATAGAATTTTAAAATTCCAAGTAATTATGATTAAAAAAACATTTTCTCACACTTACACATATTTTCTGATAAGTTGCTCTTTGTAGTAATACATGATATTTTAACTAGTGTGTGTATCAAAAGTTTTAATGTTATAGGAATTTCTCCTTATCATATAGAATCAAAATGAACTCCTTGAACGCAATCTTGATTTGAAGATGTTTAAACTTAAATTCATGTAATCAAGTCTTTATATAATTTAATTTGACATCACAAAATATAGTTTCATTGCCAAGTTTATTATCCAAAAATTTTATCATTATCGAAATCAATACATTGTGAAAAATACCTCATGAAAAAAATCTTTTATCATATATTTTGATGTTATCACTCAAATTATTTTTAAATAGATTACATAAACTTAATAAATGATCTCTTACACTTTGATCACACTGTTTTATTTTTAACTAAGTGGTAAACTTATAATTTAAAAGAGTTATACTTAATTTATTTTACTCTCAAGAGTTAATTTGTTTTACACTCAAAAGCTCTTGTGAAAACTCATTTTCTCTAAAAAAATGTGTTATAGTCTTTTTTAATAGATGGAAGAATACATTAAAAATTCAAAATATTTTACTCCATCTTTCTTAGTGAGAGTAATGGCTATGCGATGATTTTCACCTAAAAATACCACTTGTTCACCTCGTGTAAATTACCTTACAACACTTTATGCTTATAAACTCTTTAATCTAAAAGCTTTTATTATTTTCACAATTCTCTCAAAATTTTAAACTTTATTTGCATCAATCATCCCTTCCACATTCTTGAGATAGATTACATTCCATAAAGACCTGAGTTCAATCTATTATATTTATTTCCTTTTATTGTAAGGTGTGAAAAATCTTTAAGAGTGAAAATTTATTGTGAAAGTGTAAGTAGCACTTAAATCATTTAAAAAAATATTTGGTTGTGAGCCATTGAAAAGTTAAGATCTTGATCTTGAAAAAAGATTATGAGTGAAAGGTTTTCTAATCTTGTTCCCATAAAAAAAAGTAGTGTATTGGTAAGGTCACACCCGTTAAGAAAATCATAAGTTAATAGTGAATATTTGAATGATGATTCAACGAGTAGAGTAGGTGATTGTCCAAACCATTATAAACTTGGTAGGTCTCCCTTGATCTTTATCTCATTTTATTTGTGCATTTCATATTTGATATTTGTTACCAAAAATTTGAAGGTTTAAAATGATTAAATTTCTTAAAGTATCAAATATTCAATTAAAACCTAATTCACCCTCTCTTAGGTGTTATTTTAGACTTTCAAGAGAATCTAGTATTAAAAATGAAGATATTTGGTATTTTTTTTTGTTTTTATTTTTCAAATATTTGGAAAGAAAATATGAAATTTTTTAAAAAAATGGTTTTAAAATTTTTAGTGGATTATATCTCGAGTTATGGCTAAGACTTGGTGCAGGGTGCCTCGGGTTCAATTCAAGAGCATGTTCAGTGCGCTCAAGCATTTAGGCTATTACTAGGTTTGGGGTCTCGAGATTTAGTTAGGACCAAGTTTTGGGTTTGGGTCAAGAATTGGGTTAGAAGGCTTAAGATTTGGTTCTAAACCATGTCTAGGGTGTCCAGGATCTAGACTGACACTTGGTTCGGGGTGACCAAAAGTTGGTTCGAACTAGGTTCAGAGCAATCGAGATTTAGGCCAAGACCTTGTTTGGGGTGCATAAAGTTCAGGTTAAGACCCAAACCAGAGTGCTTAGGATTCAAGTTGGGACCCCGAACCAGGATGCTTAAGAGTTTGTCATAGAAATCAAGGTTTGGTTTAGGAGGTTAAAGAGTCAACTTGAGCAATCAAGGTTTCTTTGGGACCTAGTCTAAAGCGCTCAAAAGTTGGGTAAGGGCCAGGTTTATAACAATTAGGGTTCGAGTTGGTGTAAGACAAAGTCTGAGGTGCTTCTAGTTATAGCTAGGCCATTATTAGGGTTTGAGATGCACCATGTTCAAGTCAAGGATGCTCGAGATTTATGATCTACATCAAGATATATATGAAAGTTGATTTGAGACGTTTGAAGTTCGGGCTAAGTTTGGTGTAGGGTATGGTTTAGGTTGGGACTAATGTTGGGATTTGGATCAGGAATAAATTCAAGGTATTGGGTTTTGATCTCGATCCAAATTGTATAGTTTAAGGAGATATTACGTATTTATTTAAGGAGGTAGCAGGTTTTGCTTTTCAAATTTATTTTTTATTCTTTAAAATAATATTTTTTTTATTTTTTTTATTTTTTTTTGGATATTAGATCATTAAAATCATATAAAAATATATATTTTAAAGTTAAAAAAATAAAAAATAAAGAAATATATAGTTGCTACATGTTGTGAAAAAACACCTATTACGAAGAATTAAGCCAAGACTGATTACGGAATGCTAAAGAGTTGGAGAATTGAGACTGAGCGATAGACAGACAAACCCAGCCAAGATACGAGGCAATTTTCTCGAATTGAGAAGGAAAAAATACGATGGGTGGTAGTGGTGGTGAATTGAGATACGAGATTTCACAAAACGCCTACATAAAACTAGTACTCCACTCTCTCAAGCACAAAACCTCCGCCGTCAACGGGGTTTTCGTTGGCAGTTCCTGTGACGATGGTGTCCAGATCATCGACTCTGTCCCTCTGTTCCACAACCACCTAGGTCTCCTTCCTCCTCTCGAGATCTCTCTCATCATGGTAAACAACTAGTAATCAATATTTTCTTTTTCACTTTTGGTTAATAAAAGTAAGATCCTTTGTTAATTCAATGTAATTAACATATACTTATTAGATATAATTTCAAAAGTTCAGGGATTGATTTATACTTATGAGATGACAATGTTGAATTTTTTTTTCTAAAAAAAAAATGGGTTTCTTGAATTGTTTGTGAATAGATAGAGGAGTATTATAGCGCTCGAGGTTTGGGTATAGTGGGTTACTTTCACGCAAATGAGAGGTCTGATGATGTGGAGCTTGGTAATGTTGCAAAGAATATTGGCGATCACATCTATCGCTACTTTCCCCAAGCTGCCATTCTTTTGGTATGTATTCTTTCTGTTGTAGATGATGATGCTCTTGTCTGTTGTTTCTTGCTGGCTTTCATTTTGAACCTTTTCTATGCAGTTAGATAACAAAAAGCTTGAAGCTTTGCCAAAGGGGAAAGATGGGCTCCCTGTTATGCAGGTTAGTAGCTTTGTCTTATCCCGGTTGTGTTATTTGGAAGACATTTATGAACTGAAACATCTAATGTTTGCTGGGAACATTTAGCAAGTGGTGGTTCCATCATAAAAGAGCCTTTGGTTGGCTATGCAGTGACTGAGAAGATAAATTATGCACCAAATATTACATTATTCTACTAAAACCTTTTGAGTGGCTTTAGAACCACTGCTTTTGATATATCCACAGATAGGACTATAGTTTATGGCCACTTTGCCAAGGGTCAATGGCATGCCTATGATTTATTCTGCAACGAATGAATTAATCCAATTTATGTTGTTTTTCATGGTGTTTTATCTACTGATTTGGGCTGTTTGGGAGGGAAAGAGGGGGAAGAAACAAATCTAGCATGGAATTGGTTGTACAATGTTACTCATCTGGCAATGTAGGTTCAAACATCTTCGAGTTGACAGGACATCTAGTGGCATGAACTCTAGGGGAATAATAATTTATTAGTCTTTATGAGTCTCAAAAAATATTTGATTTTGATGGTTGCTGTAAGACTAATTGAAGAGCACTGAGGGGTGTCTAAAAATGCTGTTGCACATTGTGACAATGAAAGAAATGCAAATCAACGTGAAGTTTTCTGTAAGCCTACCAGTCTACTATACTTGATGTCTGATGCTTTTTGCTCTCCAATTTCAATGTATACATAACCTTGCCTGAATTTAATTTTCCCCAAGAACTCTCTCTCTCTCTCTCTCAATCTCAAATAGAAACATAGGCTTCCATTTCAAATTCAAATGATTTACATCAGTGTTGATAACCCCAGGCATAGTCTCTAAGAACAGTTTCTTATCCTGAGAGCTAAAGCCTAGTCTAACACATTCATGAGCCGCTTGACTTGGCATCACTACACAACCATCAAGATAAAAGAGAGGGTTGTGCTGTGTGAGAATTTGTTCTGTGTTATGGTTTATGGACAACTTGGGTCCTTGATATGTTAGTATTTGGACATTGTTTCTAGTATTAGCTATTACTTGAATATGAAGCTCTCAGTTTGCATTTGTATCTAATTTTACTAGTTTGTAATCACAAAAGGATCTAAGGAAAATTTGGTCCAATAACAATTGGGGTGTTAATTCACTAATGAGCTTAGAAATGGTCTGGTTAGAGTTAAACAAATTGGGAACTGTAGTAGGCAATTGCATTTGAATTGTTGGCAGAATTGAGTGTAGTTAATTGCATGAAAGAAGATCCTATGGGGATAGTTAGTTAGATTAAGGAAGCAACATCTGTGAGAAGGGACTGTGCTGGATTGTTCTGGTAAGAAGGGAAATGGTTGTTACACTGGCTTTGATGTGCTTGATAGAATACATGCCAAGAATAGGAATTGAAGGAACATATTGTTTATTATCAGCTAGACAGATCAGTCATAAAGAGGGAAAGGAGAACGTGATGGTTTAGGGAAAGAAGTACTGGGGAAATGGCTAGAGGGCTGTATATGTAATCATAGTGAAGTTTGAGTAATATAAACATGATACTTGGTGCGAAAGAGCAGGCATGTCAAGAGATGAGCATGAATAATGTTGCTTAGTCAGTTGCAGTAGCAGGATGTCATGATTCATAACATCTTAGTTCTTGTATCACCTACATTTGAGAATTTAATCATCATTTTGTAATGCAGTGCTAACCCACCATATAGCTGCATGCATCAATCCTTGTTCATCTAAAGCAGCTGAGAATCTGATCTTTGATTTGTGAGGTCTCCGACTTGTTTTCAGAAACTGTATGGAGTTGGGACTTGATTTAGTGGAGAGTTCCTGTCCAATAGAGGTATATTGAGTTCTCAATGTGGCTGCACGCACCTGTGTTTGATAGGGAGGGAGTTATACCTCTAATGGGTTTTGACAGGAACTACTTGTTGCCAGGACAAGGAGCAATAAAAAACCGATTCCATTTAATTCTGGTGAATAACAGTTCGAAAAAGATCCATGTGGGAAAATTAGGTCCAAAACTGTCAACAAAATAAACTTGTGTGCCTAAGCATTTGTGACTTTTATATACTCTTTTCAGGAAAGTAGACCTTTCATTACATGAGGTACAAAAACAATGTGTTGTCTGAATCTCAATGGTGTGCATGCTGATTCTCAAAAAAGTCATGAGCCACTCCATTGGCTTCCCATTTGCAATTAGAATCCTGTAAAAGTTCCAGGGAGGCAGGCAACACACGATGTACTCTATCAATAGAGTGAATTCAATTGACAGTTATTCCTTGTTGTGCATCAACTATTACAAAATCATTTCCCACCAGGAGGCTTGTGTAATCTGCATTTCTTACTGTATGGATTCCAAAATGCAATTGCCATTGCTTCTCCTATTTCTGGAATCATCTTGCTTGCGCTCCTCTGGTTGTGACTAGCTTAAGAATTTCCCTTGTGCTCATGAATTGCGCATCATTCCTGTTTTCTGAGCATCAGAGCAGATAGCAGCATCTGTGTGAAGCTTGAAATTACCTTGTGTTGGGGGCATCGATACTTCTCTTCAACTATCTTTTAAACTCTCATGTGATCTCTCCATTGCTGCTCTATGGTCTGATAGGAAGTTAATGGCTCTATTGATAATAACTATAACTCTACTTACATGCCAGAATTAATTGTTTATCCATATTTAGTGATTTATATATATGTTGAAATATCAATGATCATCTGTTAAGTTACCTTTTACAGATATGCAACAAGTAACTTGTCTGTGTTTACTGATCTAAGGTCTTTTTCATGCCATCAGCAACATGACATGTTTTTGGTGTAGTTATCTGTATGAACTTTTCTTTTGAGATTTCATTAATTTCTTGGTTTCTCCTTTGTTAGCATTCCGACAGTTACTTTTGTGATTATTCTGTAATAGTTCACTGCTGTGTTAAAAAATTAAACAATCTCGCTCCCCTACCATAGCGCCAACCATTAACTCATACCACTCACTAATTGATAGATGAACCCTAGTATGATGGTCCCATTTAAGGTTTTTTGTCAAATTAGCACAATAAATGTTAAATATTGGCAGAATGACACTATTTGAAAAGGATTTGGTGAAATAGCACACTTTCACCTTGTCGCGCTTCTAAAGTGTGACAAGGTAAAAGTCCAATCATTTGACTCAACCGGTCGCCCCGTTGGATCTAGTTGTATTAACAGGTCGACCTTTCCACATAAAAACCATTATTTAATGAACTTTTTTTTTTCAAATATGTTTTTTGAGTCAAAATATACATCTTTGTCTTGTAAACTAAAAAATAGACTCCAACTAAAATAACAGAAAGTTATTATTCATACAGTAGTTCTCCTTTATTTTTCAATGTCAATGATGTAGTCGAGCTTGTGATAACGGGTGATTCTAAGCAGTCAAGTGTGGGTTTGTCATAACTAAATGAGGATTTGCCTCAATCAGATTACGTGGATGACCTAGCAGATGCATTTATGATCAGTGGGACAGTTCTAGGCCCAAGAGGAGGTCTGGTCGCGTTAGACCAGAATAACGGCTCAAAAAAACCATAGCATTTGATTCGACCATTGGATTGCACTCAAATTTTTATAGGAGTTTCGAGAAGTTGTTTTCTCTATAGCAATCATTGTGTCGCTATATCTCTAGATATAAAAAATCTCGCTGAGGCCTCCTGTTTTTGGCAATTTTGAGATTTTTCTTATTATTTTCGGAATTAGTCGATCGGTTTTACTGACTATTACGAATTGGTTGATCGGTTTTCACCTTGTCGTGCTTCAAAAGCGCTACATTTACTAAATGTTGTTATTTGGAAGCTTGACAACTATCTTGTCATGCTTAAGAATAGACACATTTAGTAAAAGTAAATGCCGCGCTTTTGAAACGCGACAAGGTGAAAGTACGTTGTTTCGCCATAACATTTTCAAATGGTGTCATTCCGTCAATTTTTTATGTTTACTTTGCTAATTGCCCAATTTACCCCCCATTTAATGAATTTTCAGTCAAGCGTCTAAGTACATTTGTTCCCTTCTTGTACTAGCTTTATACAAGGGATGCATCCAAGAACTGGAAGCTAGCTGGATCAGATGTAGGCTGCCGATTGACAACTAAGGAACCAGCTGCAAATGCTGTTCTATTGGATTATATTTCATCCAAGAAGTGGGAGGATGTGGTAGACTTTGATGACCACCTTGATGACATTACCAAGTAAGCATCATATGCATGTGTGAGTGTGAGTGTGAGTGTGAGTGTGAGTGTGAGTGAATGGTGTCTTCTGTTTTCATATACGTGCCGACAAGTTTAGCATCAGGCACTGCTTTGCACCTTATTTATTCATAGAAATCATATCAGCAATTTGTTTTTGTATTTGCAGGGACTGGCTGAATCCAGAACTCTTCAAGTAAGGTTGGCCCCAGCCGTGCATGTAGACCAGACGAAATTTAAATGTTAATGATTTGGATGAGCATTGGGCTCGTGGTTGCCATTAATAAGAAAATTTTGCAGTGATATATCTGTGTTAAATTGTGAAGTTTCCCAGATAAGGAACATGATATTTTCTTCTGAGAAGTATTACTGTGTTGAAGTTCAGAGTTTTAAAAGTGGAATGGCAGCCGCTCTCCATAAATACATCACTACTATCTGTTTAATCTCTAATTTTCCTCGTCAAATAGACTGGATATGTAGTTTGCTAGGTGTTTCCCTTAGAGTTCTTGTATTGATGCTTTATCATGCGATCTGTTCTTTTAATTGAAGCTCGTTGTGCGATCTTGAGGGCAAAGCATTAGCCTTCATACAATTTAATTCAAAAGGAATACTTGTATTGGAGAGGTAAGGCTAGAAAAAGGGCCAATTAGTATGCTAGTAGTCGATGTGGGGTAGTGTCTCCCACCACCTCATCTCAATTATATGTTTTTTTTGGAAGTAGAGGAATCAATGAATAAAATAAAGGTATTTGGATTTTTTTATTGTTTATTTTATTTTTATTGTGTTATATTGTTAATTATTATCTGATTAAAATTGTTAATATATAATTAATTAAAATATTTTACTTATAATTTTGTAATTTAAATTTATATTATATATTTCATATCCCGTAAAAGGAACATTTTTAACAACCTTTAACTTGAGAAAGGCAAGCCTCAGGAAATACTATTTGACGTGGCTATTGCCAAAGCCTTGCTGTGGACAGCTTTGACGAAATCATTTCAACAGTTGGTAATGGAGAATGAATAGGAGATAGTATTGCCTGATGTGGAACACAATCAATCAAATTAAGAGTTGGGAGGCTTAATTTTTTTTTTAATTAATGGTGGAATATAATATATTTCACGAGTCTTAAAATTAATAATTATATAAATATTTTAAAGTTAATAATTATATAAATATTTAATAACTTTAAAATTTTTAAAACTTGAATTGATAATTTATAAAAAATAAATTTAGAAAAGTATTTTGTTTTTCTTGTTTTTAAGGAATTTTTTTATCTTATCATGAGAGAGAAAAAAGTATATATATATATATAAAGCACCCTCACAGACCAAAGGAAGGTTTCAAGAAGAATAACATGTAAATATTAACTGAAAGTGGAAAAGGAAATGATGTCCTCTTCCTCTCTATCTTCTTCCCTTCACTGTTTCCCACCACCTTCCCCTACTTTCCAAAACCTCAAAAATAATGATCGCCTGATCCACAATTTCAACACTCCACTTGAGCTAAAACAACTCCATGCCCGCCTTATCAAAACCAACACTCCTCTCTCTATCCTCCCTTTAACCAAAGTTGCTTTTGTTTGTGCTCTCTCCCCTTCCTTCTCTTATGCCCACCAAATCTTTTCTCATCTCCTTGAAATACCTCAAACTTCCATTTGGAATTCTTGTTTAATACGTTTTGCTGAGGGTGATTGCCCTTCTAATGCCCTTTTGTTGTTTTATCAAATGCGTTTGTTTGATGTCTTGCCTGATACTTTCACTTGTTCTTTTGTCCTAAAAGCGTGTCTGAAACTATCTGATGTTGTGAATGGTAAAATCATTCATGGGCTTTTTCAGAAGCTTGGGTTTGGCTCAAATTTGTTCTTGCAAAATATGATCTTGAATTTGTATGGTCTGTGTGGGGAGATGGGTGATGCTATGTTGTTGTTTGAGAAAATGCCGCAACGAGATGCTGTTACTTGGAATATAGTGATAGCCCAGTTGGCCAAGAGGGGAGATATTGATGGTGCTTATGGCTTTTTCTTGCGGATGCCTAACAAGAATGTTAGGTCATGGACTTCGATGATTTCGGGTTTTGTTCAGTGTGGCAAACCTAATGAGGCTATTGATTTGTTTATGAAGTTGGAAGATGAAGCGGTGAGGCCGAATGAGGTGACTGTTGTTTCTGTTCTTGCAGCTTGTGCTGATCTAGGTGATCTAGATCTTGGGAGGATTGTTCATGAATACTCGACAAAAAGTGGGTTTAAGAGAAATGTTCATGTTTGTAATACCTTGATTGATATGTATGTCAAATGTGGATGCTTGGAGAATGCCAGAAGAGTTTTTTATGAAATGGAAGAACGGACTGTGGTGTCATGGTCAGCAATGATTGCTGGGCTTGCAATGCATGGACAAGCAGAGGAAGCTCTGTGTCTTTTCTCTGAGATGATCAAACTAGGTGTGAAGCCTAATGGGGTTACTTTTATTGGGCTCTTGCATGCATGTAGCCACATGGGATTGATTGATGAGGGTCGTAGGTTTTTTGCTAGCATGACTGCGGATTATGGTGTAATTCCACAGATTGAGCATTATGGTTGCGTGGTTGACCTTTTTAGTAGGGCAGGGCTTCTTGAAGAGGCTCACGAGTTTATCTTGAGCATGCCTATTAAGCCAAATGGAGTGGTGTGGGGGGCTCTCCTTGGTGGGTGCAAAGTTCACAAAAACATTGATTTGGCTGAGGAAGCAATAAAACACCTTTCTGAATTGGATCCTCTTAATGATGGGTACTATGTGGTTATATCAAACATTTATGCAGAAGCAGAACGATGGGAAGACGCAGCAAGGGTGAGGAAGTTGATGAAAGATCGAGGGGTGAAGAAGACAAGTGGGTGGAGTTCAATCACTGTTAATGGAGTGGTTCATGAGTTTGTTGCTGGAGATCAGACACACCCTCAGGCTGAGGATATATGCAAGATATGGGACAAACTACTGGTCAAAATGAAGCGTAGAGGATATGCACCTAAGACATCTGTAGTTCTGTTGGACATGGAAGAGAAAGAGAAGGAGAAGTTTTTGTATCGTCACAGTGAGAAATTAGCTGTGGTTTTTGGGTTAATGACCACGCCAGAGGGAACACCCATCAGGATTATGAAAAATCTCCGTGTTTGTGAGGACTGCCATGCTGCCTTGAAAATCATATCAGGTATTGTCAGTCGAGAGATAATTGTACGTGACAGAAACCGTTTCCATTGTTTTAGAGATGGCCAGTGTTCTTGTAGGGATTTTTGGTAATTTAGCGATGGCAACAAAGTTTTGTCAAATTGCAATGTCACAGTTGGCTGCAAATTTTATCATCTTTTCCACACTTTTTGGTTAGAACTTTAGGCAATTGTGTCTTGAAGTTGTGAAGAGAGAAGCAAGTTGAACCAAATAGTACTCGGTTTAATGCCAATTTTTGCCTGGGTTGTCGTATGTTTTGGGTAAATATTGTCCTTCCGTTGTCCTTTGATTAAACCTTCTTTTTTAAAAAAAAAAAAATCAATTTTGAGCTCACATTTTTTATATATGCTAAAAAAAATCAATTTACTTTAAAAAAAATTGAGATTAAGAAGCTTTTTAAGTTTTTTTTTTTAATAACAAAATTTAAAAAAAATATTACGATATTTTGGAATTGTCCCAAATTTTATTAGGGTCCAAATTAAAATATTTGCAAACATTTGAAAAATAGGTTAATTATTTAAACTGCAAAGTTTTGAAAATCACACTGAAATTACTTGTATAAATTCATATGAAATCATTGGGACTCAAGAACAATTTGAGATAATTTGGCTTGTTTTCTATTTTCATAATTTGTTAAATTGTTTTTTTTTTAATTTATATTTTTCAACTTCAAAAAAATTCAAATTATTTATGAAAATGGATTGAATTTTCATTAATATTTATAAAAGATTTCAATGACAAATACCAAAATATGAATTATGTTAAAAGAGTTTTTTTATTATTAATTTTAATGGTCAAAACCAAATAACAATTATCTAAAATATAATTATTCAAGAATAAAACTGATTAAATTAATTAATAATAGTATAACCTCCAGGAGACACCACAAATTATCTAACATGTTATTTGATGAAACCTTCTTTAGAAAAAAAATCAATTTTTAATATTTTGAGCTAAGTAATATATGCTATCAAAATTTCAATTTACATTCAAATTTTTTTTAGATTAAGAAGCATTTTTTATTTTTTCTTAAATAAAAAATATTAACAAAATGGTAAAAAATAGAATTTATTGTGGAAAGGTTCCAAATTTTGTTGGGTTCTGTGAAAATCATATAAATTTATTTGTTTTATCTTAGTAAGATTTGTTGACCTTTAAGCCACACATTTATGTTTTTATATATTTTTATGATAACAATAAAATAAAAATCAGACTAATAATATGTTTGGTTGAGAATAAATATTAAACAGGTTTTATACAAAGATCAAATCAATAAGCATGAAAAATTTCACGAAGAAATCAATCAAGAAGTCCAAAAAAAAAAAAAAAGCAAAGTGAAGGCTTATAATTTAAGTGTTCATTTTAGTATTTTATGTAAATTTGTATATCTCATATTCATAGCACAATTAAAACAAATGCACATACTTCACTTTGCATACATTTAAAAGGATTGATTAAAAACCTGATAAGCGATTCTAAGAATTCACCTAGATTAAAACTGATAAATCTAGTATTCTACATAAACCAATAGACCTTTTGGTGATACCAAATAAATTGGTCGACCGTTTATTTATCAATAATGAACACATGAGAATTTTATAGGAATCGGTCGACTGATTGGCTTGACCAATCTAAACCGTTCAATTGTTTCAGTCGTCAATGAGACTTTAACGACTATAAACGACTAGTTTTTACAAAAAAAAAACATATATATAGCTTTTATAATTGTAAATTTTTTAAAAAAAATCCAAACATATATCATATACAAGCTATTTTAAAAGCAAAACAACTTCAAAATCATCAATCCTTAATTATACTCATATTTGTGCAATTAAGCCTTCATAAACATTGTCATTCTCAATACACTTAAACATTTTCTAATCCTATAAGTGTTATCTATTGAGATATAAAGATACTTGAGAATTAAGGAAAAACTCCTGGCATTGGTGAGGTATTTTCATCAAGAGAAAATCTTGAAAAGGATATATCTTTAAGTGGAAGAAAAATCTTGAACATGGAACATCTTCAAGTAGTGTAAAATCTTGGTGTAGATTCATCAAGTTGTTATTGTACTCAAATATGGTTTGGCACTTAAGGTGTGAATATAGACTTTCTAAATCACGTTAAAAATCGAGTTTACAAATTCTCTCCTTTACCTATTTATTTTAAGAACCTTAATTATATTTTAATTATATTTTTTATTATTGTGTTTATTTGAATTAATTTTTATTATTTGTTAATATTAGTGATACACTTAATTCATCCCCTTTTAGATGATATAATTGCCTTAAATCCTACAACAACAATTAGCATCAAAGCTTAAACTATTATTTATCTATAATCACTAGCTATAATCTCTAAAATGAAGCATCATCTATCTCTAGAAACCTTTCTTTGATGGTAATGATTATGCTTATTGGAAAACTAGAACTATCATTTATCTTCAATTTATTAACTATGATTTATGGTTATCCATAGAGAATGGTTCTTATAAACCAATTAAAATTAAAGATTTTAACTAATTAAATCAATATGTTAGTTCATGAATATGAATTATTCAAAATGTTTCCTAGTGAATCTATAACTAGTATGTTTACTAGAATGACTACAATAACTAATAGTTTGGATGCTCTTGGTAGGACTTATACTATGGCCAAAATTATAAGCAAAATTCTTAGGTCCCTACTGAAAACTTATGAAGAAAAGGTGATGGTTGTTCGAGAAGCCAAGGATCTCACTAAACTTCTATTGGAAGAGCTTATTGGTTCTTTGATGACACATGAAATTGCAATAGAGAAACAAGAACAATAAGAAAAGCCAAAGAAGGATTTGGCATTCAAAATTGTTCATTATATTGAAGTTGATGATGATGATGAAAATGATGATACAGACATTGGAGAGGACATTGCTCTAATTACAAAGCAATTTTGAAATTTTCTAAAAAAAAATAAGGGAATAGAAGATTCTCAAACTTCAAGAGGGATGAAAACAAGAAAGAATTAAGTAAGGAAGTTCTTAAATGTTACAAATATAACAAAAAAGGACACATCAAGGTAGATTGTCCACTTATTCAAAACAAAAGGCAGAACAATCATCACAAAAAAAGCAATGAAATCCATATGGAGTGATGATTCAGACTTTAGTTCAAGTGATAAAGAATAGCACGTTACAAACATGCGTTTCAAAACAATTGAAAGCAAAAATGAGGTACAATCTTTAGATGATGAATCTAACCCTACCTACAATGAATTGCATGATACATTTGAATCTTTATATGATGAATTTAAAAAAGTTAAGTTCAAAATATAATATATTGAAATAGAACTATGCATGATTACTTGTTGGAAAAAAAAACTTTGGAAAATAAAGCTTGTATTTTCATTGATGATATTGATAAGGTGAATCAATTTGAGAGTTAAAATAAATCCTTGAAAGAAAAAGTAGACAAGTCGAACACTACCTTAGCTAAATTCATATAAGGCTCTAAGATTCTAGAAACCATGCTTTCTAGCCAAATATGTGTTTTTTTTTTTTAAATAGGTTTAGGTTACCAACCTAAAAAGAATTAAAAGTGAATAAAAAAATATTTTGTTAAAGCCAAGCAATCATATGAACCTAACCATAAGTGCAATTATTGTAGAGTTATAGGTCATTTGATTTATGCATGTCCTATTAAGAAAGACAAAGTTTGTAATATAACTTGGGTTCCAAAAGGAACCACTTCTAACCACAAAAGTTCTAAGAAGGTATAGGTATCAAAAGCTTCATCTTGATTTTTCTACGTAGTAATCAAAAGAGTATAGTGAATGGTTTTTAACTAGTATTTGCTCAAGGTATATGACTGGAGATGATTTATTGTTTTCAAGCATTACCAAAATTAATGGAGAAAATGTCACTTTTAGAGACAACTCAAAAGGTAAAATCATTAGTGTTGGTAATATTGGAGGGAAATCTTCACCTTTAATTGAAAATGTATTTCTTATTAATAGCTTAAAATATAATTTGTTTAGTATTATTCAATTATGTTATAAAGGCTATAAGATTGTTTTTTACCATGCATGTTGTTTCATTCTTGAGAATGACAAAGTAATCTACGTAGGAAATAGAAAAGGCAATGCCTACAAAATTAAGATTAATGCATGCATGAGGATACAAATTTGTCTTATTTCTAACATTAATAATAGTTTTTTTTATATAGAAGACTATGTCATATAAACATGAATATTATTTCTAAACTAGTTAAAAATGATCTAATTAAAGATCTTCCTTATATAGCCTTTAAAAAAAGAAAAGTTAAATGATACTTGCCAAAAAAACAAACAAGTGAAAACTTCATTTAAAAGCAAGAACACATATCAATCGAAAAACCTTTAGAATTTCTGTACATTAATCTATTTAGACCAACTATAACTAGAAATATAAGTGGAAATAGATTCGTGTTTATGATTATTAATGACTTAACTAGATATACATGGATTTTATTTTTAAAATCAAAAGATAAAACTATTTATGAATTTGTAGAGTTTTCAAAGAAGGCTGAAATTGAAAAAGGTTTTTCCATCATAAACATAAGGAATGATCATAGGGGTGAATTTATAAGTGATTTGTTTGAATCGTTTTATGAAGAAAAATGATACCACCATGATTTTTCAACACCTAGAACTCCCCAACAAAATGGGGTTATGGAAAGAAAAAATCGGTCTCTTCAAGAAATGGCAAGAACAATGTTAAATGAATTTGATACTCCTAAAGTTTTTTTTCTAAAAGCTGTAAATACCTCTTGGTATGTTTTAAATCATGTTACCTTGATACTGCAGTTGAAAAAGACTCTTTATGAGCTTTGTAGAGGGAGGAAACCCAACATCTCATATTTCAAAAAAAAATTGTTCAAAATATTTTATTCTCGACACCAAGGATAATTTAGACAAATTTGATTCAAGGTCCATTTGGAATTTTTCTTGGTTTTTACTACTCAAGCAAAGCATATAAAGTTTACAATAATAAAACACTTTCTTAAAGAATCCATACATATTGCCTTTGAGGAAACTCAAAATGAAAAAAATTATTAAGATTCTAGATTGCATTAATAAAAGTGTTCAACTTTTGAGTCTTAATGATAAGACCCTCTTAGAGGCTAATAATGAAGGAATTGACAAAGACCAACCAAGCACAAACAATTAATAAAAAATGGTAAGTAACTTTTTTTTGCCACTAAAAGAGCTAAGGTATGTAAGCTCTCCCCCTTCCGAGTTAATTATTGGTAATCCTTTTTAAGGTACTAAAACTGGAGTATCTCTTAGAAACATAAGTGGTCATTATGCATTTATTTCTCATATAGAGCCTAAATCATTTTTAGAAGCCGAAAAGGGTGAAAAATGGATTTTATCTATGCAAGATGAGTTAAACTAATTTGAAAGAAATGATGTTTGGGAATTGTTCCATAAACCTAACAACCATTCAATTACTGGAACTAAGTGGGTGTTTAGAAATAAAGCTGAAGAACATGGGATAATAGTAAGAAATAAAGTTAGACTAGTTGTCAAAGAATATAATCAAGAAGAAGCTATTGATTATGAAGAAACATTTGTACCGGTAACTATACTAGAATCAATAAGGATGTTTTTAGCATATGCTTGTCATGCCAACTTTACACTTTTCCAAATGGATGTTTTTCTCATTGAAGAAGTGAATGTTAAGTTCAGGTGTGAATGTAGACTTGTTAAATCACGTTAAAAATTGAGTTTGCAAATTATTTCTCTTACCTATTTATTTTAAGCATTTTAATTATATTGTTGGTTATTATATTTATTTGAATTAATTTACATTATTTGTTTATATTAGTGACACACTTAATTTGCTTTAATTCTAGAATAACAAAACTCTCAAAATATTTGCAAGCATTTGAAAAAAAAGGTTAATTTTTAAAATCATATATGCAAAGTTTTGAGAATCACATTAAAATTACTTATATAAATTCATTTGCATCATTGGTACTCCAAAAACAATTGATATAATTTTAGTTTGTTTTCTATTTTTCCATAATTTATTGCATTTTTATTGTTTAGAAAATTAAAAAAAATGCTTTTTAACTTTCAAAACTTTTGAAATTATTTATGAAAATGGATTGAATTTTCAATAATATTTATAAAAAATCTCAATGACAAATACCAAAATAATGAATTTTTTAAAAGATATTTTTTTTATTAATTTTAATGGTCAAATCAAATAAAAAGATAGTATTTATCTAAAATATAATAATTCAAGAATAAAATTGATCAAGATTAATTAATAATAGTATAACCTCAAGGCGACACCTGAAAAAAATGCCATTATACAAATGTGCCTCGCACGACCCAAAATATTGAAGACTCAGCTTTGGCAGAAGCAAAGATCAGAGCTGCCTGCCTGTGTTATGCAATCGAATATGCTCCAGGTGGCTTGACACAGTTTGCTATTTTGAAGGAGCTGCTCTTGATGGCATCAGGACTGTACAAAATGAGAGTGACGACTGTTTGTGCTGGAGCATGAGTGCTTCAGTATCCTTTTTGGAAACATTCATAGAGAAGCTAACATAATTTGCAATGCACCACACAGCGGCCAGCATTTGTAAATTTATTAACAAGATTCAAAGCAACAGCAACGAGATGGAACAAAGAAAACAGGGATTGAAAGGGAGAACGTAGTTAAAACTTTACAGAACAAGGGTAGAGAAATGGGGGAATTTCTATAGTTTCCTTGCGCAAATTCCTATAGTTTAAAAGATGTAGAATTTCGCAATCTTCTTAGAGAACGGGGCATCCCTTGACCTTGATCCCTGGTGCTGTAGGACATTTCGCCAATGGACAATGGTCAGAATTGTCAGCACCCCACCAAGCTGGGCCATAGATATCCTTGGATTGAAGGCTAAAATAAAGGATAACTCCCAAGAAGGCAACACCAGCATCCAAAGCAGCTGATAAGATGTAGGTGTGCTTAGCCCACCATCCCTTGTACCTCCTGTAAATAATGTAGTTGAAGATAAATCCAACAAA
>Ga0307517_10002833_pt1 | contig 27546 bp, 41 predicted proteins | sample 23_EM_MG_FD_194515 | JGI IMG/M metagenome (GOLD analysis project Ga0307517, IMG submission 194515) | Populus trichocarpa ectomycorrhiza microbial communities from riparian zone in the Pacific Northwest, United States - 23_EM | ecosystem: Host-associated > Plants > Roots > Unclassified | place... | reverse complement strand
TGAAATAGGATACGATAGGATACAACTAATTTAGGATAATCATAGCCTTACAGTCTGTAGGTGAAAATGATCCTACGACTCTTTGTTTTGTAGGGTAGGATGTATCCTATCAGCTGATATATGTGCGTCAGTGGGTTTGCACAAATACGGAAGGATTACTGACGCTTCTGTCATTTTCTGCCTTATGAGGTAAGCATGGACATGTGAACCTAGCGGGGTCGACCATCTGGGATCACTAGTATCCATCTCACCATCGTAAACACCAAGTTCTTCCATGAAAGTATCTATCTCCTTGTCTTTGTAGTCTTCCATCACGTCACCTTGGCAGACGCTGACAGCAAGGCATCGTCTGAAATGTAGACGGAGAAACCGGTCGCTAGGACGATTGGGGCCATTGGCAAGGATAAGATGACTTTTCAGCGGTGCGCCATTGTTCGATCCCTCGAATAGGGAGATGCGATAATCGTCCTATACGTCACAGTTACCACAACCTCCTAATGCAAAAAGGGGAGAGCGCACATCAACGTCAACGCCAAGTTTGTTTTCCCAAAAGAGGGCGATAAGGTCCTTACGACCTGATACGACGTTTTCAGCTACCAACAGTTCGCTTAGATCGCACCCATTGGGATCTTGATAGTATTTGGACTCTAGCCATGGGTCGGGTGACAGCTGAGTAGAATTAGCGTAGATTCGATCGAAATGTTGCACGCTTACTTCATAGCCCATGAATGGGGGAAATACCCATGTTACTACCAATGGGGAGTCACAGCTTGGCACGACACCAGAAAAAATGCATTGGCCATCTCTATCACGGGCCTGTTGAATGATAGACGGAGTCAACGACTTTTCACCCTGCCAAAAGATTGATTAGAGAGATTCAAGATTATCTCAATAAAAATTCATCGAAAAATTTATTGGTTCGGTTCTTCAAAGTTGGAGCACTACCGCCAACGTATTTCTGATTTTTTTTGTTGTGTTTCTGGTAAGGCCCATGTATCCGTCATGCCCTCTTTCTGATGCCTGACCGTTGAATAAGTTTAGTTCAACTTTCGATCGCAGCGCCGCCGACCAGACAGCAGCAGAAGCCAGAGCGGAGGACAGAAAGGAATTCGACAAGCTATCACAAAAACTTGAGAACATTATCGAAGCATGTGTGTAAGCCTAGCCGCCTTACATTCACCATATATAGCCTGGGTGGCAGAAGAGGTAACTCTTCTGTTATCTGACCTTTTGGTGTAGCGGCTGTGCGCAGGGTTCCGGCATGCTTACAATGTGATGTAACTCGGATTGATTCCATCGCAAGACGGCAAGCGTTGGACGAACTTGACGTCAGCTTTCGCCTTTGGAAGGAGGGAAATTGCTCATCATAGTTCCAGCAAGCTACTAGAGACTACTCAGTGGAACAATCCCGCACTATTATCCATGAGGGCATTCTGGTTCTGCGTGTATCCGATCCCGAGTAAGTCATTCTCGCGTTGACTGCCCAAGTGCTTATGCACAACTTCAGATACGATTGGCGAAGCACCACCAAGTTTAAAGATTATGAGTGGTCCGACGTACATCATGGAGTCATCTCCTAAGTCATAGGCGATGTTTTTCAAGATCTTAATCGCATCAGCCTTCTGCCCAGTGAGGTTAGAAATAGGTTCTGGGGTGAGGACAAGAAACAGAAACAGGTCAACATTCTCATTGGGTATATTGACCAAAGCAGTCGAAATACCCGACTAGTCCATTCGTTCCAAATCATTCTCGCCAAACGTCGTGCAACGAAGGGTATTCTACTCCCAGCACAATCATGTTTCTGATGAAGCTTGAACTGAACCACAGAATGGAAATCATTGTTTTACCTCAGTCTACTATCCAAATGCATATTGCCTCTGAACGAAGGCCCTGAAGTTAGACTTATGGCTGTGAGCAGACAACTTGAACACACTGGCTCCTCGTGCAGGCCTCGTGCCGGATATCATTACAATTTAATGTACATAAGTACATGCAGAAGTAATACTATACATTCTTTCAATGCGTGGAGGAATCAAACACTTCTACTTCTCATCCCGACATCCTTGATTGAATTCCCTCGTGAACTCATCCATGGAGTCGAGGGTGATTCGTAAGTGCTCGAAGCTAACCTTCAGTCCTCGACTCATCGCAAGACTGTGAGCTGTCCTGGCAGCGTTCTTGATCTGTCTTCCATTGATATCCCACCTAGCCAATTCCTCGATTTGCTCATCAGAAAATGACTCGACATTGTCACCCATTTTGCGAATGAAAGCATTCCATACTTGGACTTTGGAAGCAAGGGAAAGAGGACTAAAGTGCAACGCAACGTGGATGCGCGACAAAAAGGCTTCATCGAATGCCTTCACACGGTTGGTGGTTAGGAAGAGAATGCCACGGTAGTATTCGACATGGCGGAGGCTGGATAGATATAATTTGTTAGTAATGAAGGTACCCCCATTTTCTTTAACTTACAAAACCGCAACCATCGCATTTCGTTCCAAATCATGCAGACTTCTTTGCTCGAGGAAAACATCAGCTTCGTCTATTAAGACAATCGCTTTCCAAGCGGTGGCGACGTCAAAGATCTTATCCAACTCCATATCGAGGGCAGAAGCGTTCGTTCCTAGGTCTCCACCACCGACAACATACAAAGGACGTTTGACATGTTCAGAGGTCGCTTCAGCGCTGAAAGTTTTTCCGACACCGGGGGGACCAAATAAGTTGACGACCAAGCCATGACCTTTTCCCTTGATGAAATCGTCGAAACCATGTTCCATATGGTGAGCTTCGACAAGTGACTGGAGAAGTTCTTTACGATCATTGGGAAGAACGAGGTTGGAGAAGGCATCTGTATTCCAGACAACTGGTTGAATTTTCTCGACATTGAATTCCACTGTAAAAAAATGCCATCAGAAACCGGACACAATGAAAGCATGGCAACTCACACCAAGTTTTATCAGTCAAGCTGAAACCGTGAACGACTGTAGGGGTGAGCAAAAGCTCATGCTCATTAAGCTCCACACTTTCGGCGGTATCGTCTGAGGAAACGGTTTGAACGGAGGTATCTGTAAGGTTTCGTATTAGTCGAAAGTTGTGTAAAGAGGGGTTATGTTAATGTTACCATTCTGTGCAGAAATTGGCAGATGGACGAGGTTCCCATGCATGTCGTAATTTGGGTTGTGAGCATTGAAGCGATTATTATCAGCGGGTGTATTATCCGCAACTTTGGGGACGACGGGAGTGGGGAATTGATAATTGGGATTCAACCTCCGGAAGGTGGAGCGGTCAACCATGATTCTGCTCCTCACCTGAAAATCGTTATAGAAAAGAGAACAAGTAAAAAGTGGGACATGGAACATACGTTATGTCTCAAGACTTTGTCTGCGCATCTCAAAGCAGCGATCCCTTCGTACTGCATGTGGTGCAGACCAATCAAACTGACCCATTTCTTCCCCCTGTTGACGATGGCTTCCTGCATATTTTTCTTGTCCCGATGGAACCTGAATGGATAAGCATCCAAAGAATCGATGCGTACTGTGCCCTTTACGATTTTGATAAAAATCGTCGACTGTACTCGCCCTGCCACCACACCTTTGGTCAAAGGACGGTCGATGAGGTCGATGGATTCCAAGTTGAGTTGGTACATGTTCTTTCCTTCAATCGAAACCCTCGTCCACGAAGCGAGCTCGAACAACCTCGGAAGCCCAGTCATTGCGCAGGTAGCTACCATCAACTCGCCAGGAACGAGTATGGCATATAGAAGGTCGAAAGTAATTTCTCCGTGCGACCTGAGGCGACTGAGCTTTGCGAGAGTAAGACGATAGTCAGATGCAATGGTATTGGTGAGAAGATTGACGGAAGAAAGCAGGTGCGTTTCTTGCTCCGTGAGCTTGGCTTTAGCTTGAAGGTCGGCAGCATAGGACAAGAAGGAGGGGTAGAAGGTGATGAAAATTTCTGGGTCGAGCTGTTGAAGTCGTGAATAACGGTTTAAATCGTATATTTGTGAACCTTACTTCGAGAGGGTCTGCATGCCAAGAAATACCAGGCCAAGACTTGATGACATCCTTGCAAATCTTGAGGATATATCCACACTTGACGACCAACTTGAATTCAGGTTCCTTGGTGGGGGTCTCACGGACGGTGCGAATGATACTGGGGGGGAAAGCGTTACAACACGCAAAACCAAATGAAACATTGAGGAAACATACACAAAGCTACAGTCCTTCCAGGCGTCATTCGACGTGCTATGGATGATAGGAACGCTCTCTACAGTGACTTTCGAGCTGGTATTCTGATATAAAAGGATCAGTTGTGTCGGGCCAAGAGGTTTAAATACATACCTTGTACTTCCAAGACTTGGTCCATCGACTATAGTAGTAGTCTACGCGCTTTATTTTCAGAGAAGGGACAGGAACAGGTCCTTCGTCGCGAACCACCGTGGAAGAAGTAGATCGTGTGTCATCATCTTGTTTTTCCTCGTATCGACTACTGGAGGGAGAGGACGAAGAACTTGACGCGCTCTTGACGAGGGTGGAAATTCGACGATGCATTACAGGGGAGTAGCAAGGGAGAACTGGGTCGCATTGAAATCCGCCTTTTAAGTTCACACCCTCCTGCTCGTTCCTGGAAATTAGAAGCATGGTGACCTGTGGTGACTCAGGCTCAGCGCTCAGGAGTCAGGGCGGCACCGTGCACTGATTTGGAATTCCACTTGTTATCGCAAGTGGGAATGCTGTGTTCCTTTTTCTCGACGAGTGTATTGCATGCTGAGCTGAAGCTGTGATGGGTCTGTGTGCCGCTCCAACCCTTTGCTTTTGAGAGACCTCTCCTATCGCACAAATCGGATTCGCGTTGTCATAATCAGGATAATAGATATGAGGCGTACCGCAACAATGGGTGCACGTGCCAATATTGAACATTGCCGGATCATCGAAAGCTTGATTGTAGATGCATTTCGGAACTCCACATATCTGATACGTGTCCGATGGCTAAGGGCTGGGACCGAGGTTCCAAGTATTTATGGTTCAATCCACAACCTGCGAGCCTTCTGATCAGCCACGACTCAGAATTATGCAGATTCATTACTCGGTACTTCCCGTTCTCCGAGGTACATAAAAGCTGGAAAATGGAACGTTTTCCGACACGACAGCCATGAATCTAGAACAAGCGCATATCGTAGCAGCCCTCGCTTTTTGTCTATGTGTTATAGCGATCCATCGGAAGTGGTCACGCCTCCGTCCCCCATTGCCGCCGGGTCCCCCAGGTAATCCCATTTTCGGTAATTCTTTGCCTAAGGCTTTGTACGTCGTCTTATCTGGCTCTCTCTCCTCAATTCCCAACCTCCTCCTCTACTAGCACTTATCGCCATTTTGAGAAATGGACGCAAGAATACGGGCCCGTCTTCTCCATACGGCAGGGATTAACCGATATTATTGTCATTGGCCGTTTGCAGGCTGCTATGGAAATTCTGGAGAAAGAAGGCGCTGCGACTGTTGATAGGCCACGGAGTATTGCAGCAGGAGAAACTTTGAGTGGGGGAATGCGGCTTGTGTTAACCCCTGCTGGGGAGAGATTCAAAAAAATGCGAAGGTTAGTCGATATCTAATTTGATCATTAGAGATCATCACGTTCTACATATCGCTTCAAGAGCTGTACATTCGCATTTGCAACCCAAATCCGTCTTCCAATATGCGCCGGTACTCAGGCGTAGTGCCAAACAACTAATTTTGGACGTAATCGAATCACCCGAAAAACATCAGGACCATGCAAAAAGGCAGGTAGTAAATTGTATTCGAAATTAAACTGGTTCATCATTGCTAACTTTGGTTTTCCAATCCTCTTGTTATTTACTCGCAGATATTCGGCCTCGGTTGTCATGGCTTTGGCATACGGAAGGGATACCATGTCCTCTGACGATCCCGTCGTGAAAGCCGTTATTCGCTGTCTCACCAGGTTGGGAAATGCGATTCGTCCGGGGTTCTGGAAAGTCGATACATATCCATTTTTTAGGTCAATCCCCCGAATCTTATTGTCAAATAATTCTGACCTTCCAACCCTCAGATTCATCCCTGGCTATCTTCAAGAATTGCAAGAAGGTCACTACGAAGAACTTACTCTTTTTACTTCCCAACTGGATCACGTTCGTCAAAAGATCGAACGTGGGGATGAAGTTACCCAATCATTCGGTAAATACATCCTCGAGCGGCAGAAAGAATTAGACTTGTCAGACAATGAGGCCGCTTATCTCGCGGGGAGTGTATTCGGTGCTGGTTCAGACACGACGGCATCTGGGATCAGTATCAGCGTCCTTGCGGCGGCTTGTTATCCAATGGAACAGCAGCGATTATGGGAGGAATTGGAGAGCGTGGTCGGCCGGGAGAGAGCGCCAACGTTGATGGACCAGGATAAGCTACCCCAAACGATGGCATGGGTGCTCGAGGTTTTGAGATGGAGACCTATTACCGCTGGAGGATTCCCCCATAAAGCTACGCGAGATATTCTTTGGGTACGTTCCCGTTTATTCTTAAATTTCAAGCTGATTGTCATTGTTACTTAGAATGGATACCTGATCCCTGCCGGGGCGACAATAATCGGGAATATCTGGTCAATTGGTCGTGACCCAGCATATTTTCCGGATCCAGAAAGGTTTAATCCTCGCCGATGGTTGAGAGAAGATGGGCAGATCAGGGATGATATCAAGTCCTACCCTTTCGGGTTTGGAAGGAGAGTTTGTCCTGGTCAACACATTGCCACTGCGTGAGTTGGAAGGTTGCCTTCTCCTTGGTTTTTATTCATTCCTTTTTATAGGTCCATCTTCCTCAATACAGCACTTCTCCTATGGTCATTCCGTATTAAGGCAGATCCGACATCGCCTCTGGATGAATGGGGTTTTACTGAATCTGCAAATACTCACCCTCTTCCGTTTAGAGTAATCTTCGAACCCAGAATTTTGCCGACTCTGGACGCTCTGAAGGAGATGTTGGAAGATTATGGGGTGTGATACACCTCCCCTCACGAGGAATCATGGCGTGCAAGCCCTACCATGGTACCACTTGGACGATGACAAGACGATGAAGATGATTATTTGAAAGCGAGGATCGTTATATTTATGCATGCTGCCTTAATCGATAATCGCCTGAGTAATGCATATACTACAATACCATCAGCAGATTATTATAAGTCCGATTCAATCACAACATCGATGGAAAAGAACTTCATTTGGGGACGGTAGGGTCTGGACGGCGAATATCCCAAACGTGGTAGGTCCTTCTCCCTACGGATCCCACCCTTAAGGATTGGGAGCAGGAAACATGACACATGGACGAGTCTACCGGGAGGTTCAGACGAGTCTCGTTTACCTCTTCCTTGAAGGACTCCTTCTCCGAGTCGGCGAATTCACTAACGGAAGACGCAGTACTTTCCGCCCTTCCGATGACGAGACATATAAAACGAGTGGGAATTCTTCTTACAAGATGCATAAAATACTCTGCCGCCATGTTTAAATCCGAATCGGGACACACTTGATATTTTTGTGATCCAATCCTCTAAATAACACCTGAAAAGTCTCCGGATAAGAAATTTTTGTCTCGCTGTTCACTTTCAGTGTATTGTCACATTCGCCGAGCTGGTACCAGGTCAAGCACCTGGCCACCACCGTACCGAGGTTGCGATTCCAAAATCAGGTAATCTTGGACGGTGGGATGTGGAAGAAAGACTCGGAAAAGGATTCATGACCTTCAATGCAGGTAATGAGATAATTAGATTTGTTAATGAATGATTTAATTTTCCGCAAGAATGATATACTACATACTTTGGAAGCAACTGTGGATTTTTCCCGATGGAATGCAAATAGTAAATGGAGTGCGTCAAGCATTGATGTCGATAAAAACAGCGGAACGGCACCTCAATCCTTTACATAAAAAAATATCGACACATGTAAATGTGTAGAAGAGTATACGTATTATGTACGGAACGAGAAGGATGCACTGCTAGGCTAATCTTTTTCAGGAATGGATGTGGGAATATATGAGTCACCCAATGTTTACATCTCCACCAACATATCCAACCAGCCAGCCACTGTCCTCTTCAGTGCCCCAATTACCGGCAACTATTATTTTCAATCCTGGTTCAGTGCCTGGAGTACCGTCGTATCTCCCTGAGCAGGCCGCTCCATTCCTTTCTCAGCCCCACCTGTCGGGATTTCTATCCCATGGCGTACTGTCCCAGGAATCATTTTCGCAAGGAGACCTTAATTCCCCTGGGGTCTTCAGACGCAATTTAAGCATCGCATTGTCCGAAGTCGACAAATTGCAGATGTTGGCGAGGACCATGCTAAGCAATATGTGCGTTCTAACCTGTAACAAATTATCGCTTCATAACTCTTCACGAAAGACAAAACGCATACCAACCAGGATTAGCACCACATTTGTCACAAACTCACATCGAACGACTTCAAGATCAATTCACCCTCACAATTCACACACTTAGCCAGTCAGGAGTAGGCGCCCTTCCTCTCCTACCAATTCCTGGTCCCAGCACTTCGATGTCTGCCGTTCATCAGACGCCAAGTGAGGATGATCTGCTTTCCAGTATAACCAAGGGCCTGCAAATCCTGTATGATAGAGTGCAGAAGAGCCAGGAAAATGCGGCTGTTGTCGGAAACTTGTTAGGGTCTGAAAAGGACAAGGAAGCCGCTGGTCACCTAGGGGGATTAACGACGGGCGACGGCCTCAGAAAAGGATGAGGTCCTATTTGATTATCGAGCGTCCTGAATACCTTGTTGTAAGTTACCTATCATTACTGGATACTATCCCGTTCCTGCACAAATTTTGCATAGGATTTCGTTAAGTAATTTACTAGTCGGTAAACAATATGGAAGCTGGGTTTTCTTGGTCTGCCGTGACAAGTTCGCTGCATTGAGGGAGCCTGTTGTAGATTGGGCGTACTTCTCCCGCCAACGTCAAGAAGGGAATGCGAGTCACTCCCCGACGAGCCGTGAGGTCCTTACACAATTCATCGAAAGAACGCCCACTCTGGAGTTCGAGATCATAGTGCGCGAGGTGTGTTCGGCGGAACTCTACAACCTTAGGGTGTGCGGTGCATTCGAACAAGATATGGGCGTCGGTGTGAGGTTTTTCCTTGCACATTCGACAAATCTGGTCATGAAACTGTGTGGTATCCATATCTTCTTCGTCCGGTTCGGGCAGAAAACAATTACCACCCAATGGAGTCTCCTCGCGAACCAAGTGGACGACTTTCCAGCTGGTTGGGTCCATGTAAAAATCGTGGTCCTCCTTAAAGGAATTTCTTCAGATAATCTCTCTGCGAATAAACCGAAGCTTACATCCACACAAGTTGAAAACACTAAACGTTCCTCATCCATAAGAACTGTGGTACATATCAATTGCTGGTCATCTTCGCGCTGGATTTTTAAGCCTTTGAAAAGAAGGTGGTACGGCAGCCATGTCCACACTGTATACGCCCAAGGTGACGTTCCCGGGTGAACAGCCCGAGGAATTAAATGAATCGAAGGATCAGGGCAATTCCGAGTCCACTGACTGCAAGGGAAATTCATATTGAAGTCGGCAATTTGAAGTTCGATAACGTCGTCATGTGGGTTGGTGACAGTACAAATTCGGCTACCACAAACCGACGACGAACTATGACACCAAGTGAGTAACGAAAGACTGTATTTCAGGGTTGGAGTTACTGACTCAGACAACAGTCCTAGGTCCTCATAATTCCACATGCTCGTCCACGCAGGACCCCATTCATCCCAGTCATGGTGAAGTGGGAATGAGGTATCACTGTTGGGACTGCTCTGCCGGGCCCACTTTACCAAATCATCAACAAAAGCTCTGTTGCTGATGATGAGATAGACCCTTTTACCCTCTTCAATGCCAGCTTCTGGCCTGGGTTTGTACCAGATGTTCAAGACTTGCACGGAGGTGGCCGGATTAGAAACGAAAGGGAATATGTCCTCATCACCAGCGCTGTACATTATCCCATTTGGAGGTTCACTGGCGTAAAAGTTTAAGGCACCCATGTAGTGTTCCGCTGTTTTCGCAAATTCAGGGAGATGATACTCGGCAATAAGTTGAGAAGTGATTGTCGCCGAAATAAGCCCACAGTGTCGAAGTTCAATCCATGCTCCCAGAGCGGCTTCTGGTTTTGGGTTTGTGATTAAAAATGTGCTGACAGTGACAAGGAAGCAATTGGGCGTTGGCAATAAGAGTAAATCATGAAAATCTGAGGACGAACGGGAGTCCATAGAATCCTAGAGTAGAAATCGGAAAGTGGTGATCAGACGGAAGAGAAAAACTTACGTAAATGGGACTGCCCGTCCTCCAAGTCCAAACAATACCACGGCGAGATTCTAGACCGGGGTTTCTGTAGTAAACGAAAGAAAGGAGTGCACCCCGAAGTGCGATGTGTTGTTCGCCATTAGGAGAATTAATGGTATCGCCGGGAAGTAATCTATGAATTATCATAGGTGAGGACGCCCAGGGATGTGTTCGTGTGCCCCTGGACCTCAACTCCAGAATCTTGATTATTGCGATGTTGTCACTGGATGTGAAGTGGTTTGAGATCATGTACTATAACTGTGATAAGTTGGTAAACATACCCAGAACGGTAGGTCAATACCACCAGCATATTATAGTCTGGTTCAATCACAACGTCGATGATGTTTGGTTCGAAGACGCAAAGAACTTTATTTGGGGGCTGGGTAGGGTCTGGACGGCGAATGTCCCAAACGTGGAGTATAAAAGAGTTGGTTATGCAGGCAAGTAGACCCCGAAAAAGCCTCTCCATACGAATCCCATCCTTAGGAGCAGGAAACATGACACATGGACGAGTGGCTACCGGAAGGTTCAGACGAGCGTCAAGGTGTGCCTTGAGAAATTTACGAGCCATCGGGGTGGATCGAATATTAATCATAGGTATGAGCCCAGATTTGGCCATTTCAATGTACAATATGAGGAATTCGGAAGCGTAGATGACCTCATGTATCGACTTGGACGTCTAGAAAGATTGAAATCAATCTTCAGCTGATTAGAGAGAAAAAAAAGAAGGCTAACCAAGCTCATATTAAGAAGGGATTTCACATCCAACTTTGTCATAATTCGACATTTCAGCTCAGTAGGTAAATCCAGGAATGTTAATGGCGATTCGGAGGACGACATGGTGCACCTTGTTGTCGTACAAGAACAAGCCGGAAATGCCGATGGCACGATGCTCTAAGCGGATCCATCAAACACGCCTTGATGTAAAATTATCATTGGGAGACTTGCAATACAGGCCTTATGTGACACATGTCATCAACAGAGACTCACCAGAATCACTGTCTATATGTGAGGTAGGGTATGTAAGGGCCGGAGATTGCCGAAAATCCTGCAACCCAACAGCCACCAGGCAGACAACGTTCCAACACGTTGCCACTGGATTATGTGATACTTGCTTACCAGTTGAAGCGATTCTACGTTCTTCAGGTGCCCGTCAATTTTCTACCCGTGAAAAAGGCTCTATTGCTGGATTTAGACCCAAATTGCCTTATATGGTAGGAACGCTTTGATCTCTTGATGTGAAGCCCTTCAGATGACATTCAAATATTCACATCTAATTTTGTTCCGAAGTCTAATAGTCAAAATCTCACAAAAAATCGATCAAATAAAGTCGGGTCAATACGGCTTCAAGTCCTCATTAGCTTTCGTGGTAATCAGACACTTAAGTCGGCCATTGCAGCTTATATCTTTGTTGACGCTCAGAATGAACATTTCATACCTTGGCTGAAGGGCTACGTTTTATAACTACCCTTTTCAATGGAATGAATGTATTGCCTGCCACGAGGTCCACAGCACGAGGATTCTTGTACACGCTTCGCTATCGGTGTATGCACTTTCGAAGAACGACACGCAAGCGCGTATGTATGGCGAGACATTTGATGATCGCCTGAGGGTCAGTATAAGTTAAGTAATACGTCTGTCCGTTTACTGGAGCTAATGGATATTTGTTGGCGAAGACGGGGGAGAATAGGTTCAGTTTATTGATGGGTTGTCAAAAATCGCTTTCCATACCGTAACCTATGTGCTTTGGATACTTATCTGCGAGTCTTTGGAAGGAGGACCACCAAGATAAAAGGGTAAACCGGTATAATGAAGTTAATCCGTCAAGAGGATCATTTTTTTCCCAAGTACCTATTATGTATTAAGTAACTAGTGCAATCAATACCACCATCGAGTACCATCAAGTTGACTATTGAGAAACACTGCATGTTTCATGTCGTCGCGCTAATGGAAGTCGCCTTGACTTTCATAGTTTTGGCAAGTCGTGCCTGGGTGGTCTTCGAGATAATCTTTAGCAAAAAGATTGCTTAAAAAGGAGGTCAGTAGTAAATGAAGGAATCACAAACCGGGCAGTTAGCTAATAGCGGCTTGGATGGTTTCACCGGCGGTTTGCTGCTGCTCGCATTCATTTGCGTCTGGGCAACTTGGTTGGGAGGGTTCAGTCACATTGATAGACCTCCGCTAATTAAGGCGACGAGAATTACAAAATAAAGAACCCATAATGAATCGGATGGTGTGCCTTTTCGGAGATCACTTGCGTCGTTTGTCTTGTCTGCCTAGTTTGCTCTACGATCTCTGCCCAATATATTTCTTGTAAAAGAGTGCTTTTGAATCCATATGGCGGGCGTTGATTGTGACCTGCATTGGTACTAGTCACCATGCACCGTATTCGATCGATGGTCGTATTCGATGTATGCTCCATCGATGTCCTCGAATCGCGGGTTCTCAGGAAGATAAAGTTGGAAGAAACCCCGCTGTGGGTTGGGGATCATATCAAGGAGACTATTGAGATCATAATGTATTCTCGAATGTCGCATCATGCAACCAGATAATATCCGCCTCGGAGAGAAGGGTAACCTCATACCCATTGGAAGGATAAGCAACGGCCTTTCGAAGAAGACCATCTGGTTAGCTTTTACGCCACGGTTCGCCCAACATGTTATTGGTGAAAAAAAGTTGGGTTCCGCGGTGGCAGGGGCGTGTAGAAGCCTGGCTCATGACCTTACGACAAGTTGAGGAGCGGAATATGCAAATCGAGGACGGCTCCTTCGATTTTGTCACCCTGACCATTGGGAAGCGGACTGCCACATAAGGTTGACATAAGGTTCCACATTTTCTCCCGAAATCCTTCCCCCGATCTCTATTTTGTGGTTGAAGGTCATTATTTGATTTTCGGAATGGAACGACATTGGTCTTCTACCGGTTCTGACAGTGTTTTTGGACCTGAAAATCAGATTCAGAGCAGGAGATGAAGGATATTGGTCAAAGACCGTACAGGAAACGGCAGTGGGTCTTTCTGAGGAGCCAGAGTCAAAGCAGAGCATTCTGTGGGTGCACGGTTTTCGAACAAAGGTTTGGTCGCTTTCTTGTTTAGAAAACCACGCTCCATGTCCGTAGAGAGGCCAGAAAGCGGCAGGCCACTGGCACTTCTTTAAGTGCAATTATCTTCTCGTCGCGTGTTCTCTGGCTTCGAATTCTTTCGCTCTGTCGTTCCTCACCCCTGTGCATATTTTTCTCGAACCACTTTCGAAAATCACCTATCTTTGATACCTAATGTTGTTTTAAAATTCATAAATGGTTTCCAACAATATCCTTGTTGGTTGCATCAGTGGGTATAAATTAAACTTGACAGAAATTCGGAAATACGGTAGAGTGCCTCGGAACGCATACCTAGCGCATACCCAGGTAATAACAAGCGATGGGGTTGCTATGGATCATGGAACTTTGAACTACCTAAACCGACCGTCTGAGTCGCCAACTCGTATACAATTTGACCCATGTTCCCCTTGCAATCAGACCTTGCGGGACATCGACCACAACATTTAATTCAACATCCACTACGATAACGATGCCATGCAAAAGTAAATCAGGGTATATAGGCAGGAGGATCCACTGAGTCTCTACGGGATGAACCTGCGTGATTATGTACAAGAGGTTGCAGTTGAGTGCTCGGAGGTGTCTTAGGATCAACAGCACTTTGGTCCGTGTGTTGGAATGGGGATATGCTACCCACAGCTAGATATCCAAGGATCAAGCAAAAAATGGAGGAGTAGAGTCAGAGGTGCTTACCACTTAGTTCATTCGAAAGCCCCGCTGGTTCCTGCCTCTTTCGTTTGCGTATCCAAAAATAGAGGCCAATCAACAACATGCATGCAAGTGCAGTAGAAGTAGTTCCGGCAATGATGGCCGTCCAGCCTGAAGCAGGTTGTTCAGAATTTGAAGGTGAAAATAGAGTTGCCCTTGGTGCTGTAATTGTCGTCGATGACTCGGACGCGTTCCCTGTTTGGACAATGAGATAGTCGATAAGAAAAGGGTCGCATCCACCGATTATGTTCGTCACGACGAGCGTATGCTGTCCGTTGCGATTTTGTGCTGATTGGTAAAATCGTTGATTGTGTTGGGCACTTGCCATCAACGTCGGTATGTACGTGACAACCTCGCTTCCGTCCAGCTGGTACGTGGTTTGAGGGGCAACTTTCTGAGAATTGCTCGACCCTATGGTCCCGTAAACGCTGACACCAATGCCTAAGAATGAAAGAAGACAACTGTTAAAACTTGGAACTTCTTTTCATATTGAATAGGTTTGCGACACACCTTGGAAAGTGAGGGACATCGTTGCCCCTGCGTTATCCGTATACGTCGTCGTTGAATTATACTCAGCGGGCGCACCTCCCGCACTCCAACCCGCTGAGTAGACAATTTCAGGGTTTCGATCGTCCAGGATCAATGTGGCCATTTTCCGTTAAGAGACGAGGAGTGGAAGTGTCAGTATATGGTTCACTCTCGAAAGGCCGCTCATTACAAATACCCCAAGATGACAGTTGAATGTAGTTTCTGCATAGCCTGCCTTCGAACCGAAGTAGGCACCTGCGGTCACGGTAAACGGAGAACCATGAGAATTTCCCACGGCTCACTTCTCCAATTCCTCCAGCAGCTGGAGAAGGCGCGTAGGTGGGTACAAAATTTATGAAACATTGAAAGCTAAGTAGCTCCCTCAATCGGCTGCGTGTGAACCAATGACAAACTCCCACCCACCCAGGCGGCTCAATTTGCTTCGACCTCATGATGGTTCGAGTTGGAAGACAATTCGGCTCTTTTTATTTTTAGATCTCTTGTAATAATCTCTCTCAAAGCCAGTTCTCAACTTCTCAAGGCAGGACCACTGAATCAATTCCGTACTAACCAGCCCTGGGATCGGAGATTACCTTGTTGAAAGGCAACGGGTGGGTGTTGATTGACTCTGTAAAGCCCTCGGCGACTTTGGATCTTCTTTCACCCAGAATATGTGGGCGGTGTTAAGGAGGGATCCGCAAAGCTGTAATCAACTCCGACTCAAAACAAGTAAGAAAACCTACGGAGTTGCCAGGTATTGACCCAACCACCCCCGAAGGTATAGGTCTTCCCTCAGCTGCCCATCTTCCTTCAGCCACCTCTTTGGATTGAACTTTTCTGGATCCAGAAAATATTCAAGATCACGCCCGATCGACCAAGTGTTTCCAAAATTCAAATACCGTCGCATCAGCAGGAATAACATACCCGTTCTATATATCACCATCAAGAGAAGGGATGGAACAGTTAAGTAGATCGTACCCAAATAATATCCTTTTCCGAGCACCCAATCCATCGTCTGGGGTACATGTCCTGATCCATGATTATTGGCATCTTTCACAACCGATGTCACAGTCTAACTCCTCCCACACTCGTTCCTGTCCCTCCGGGTAACGGGCTGCTGCGAGAACAGTATGCGCCATACCTCCTACAAGATAGGCGGCCTCTTCGTCAGATAATTTTAATTCTTGCTGCCGTTCGATGACGTAATGAGCGAATGACAGTAATCCTCACCGCATTCGATTCTGCGTCGAACTTCATCCAGCTGGGATGTAAATAATTCCAGTTCTTCAGCATAACCGTCTTAAGATAACCTGGTATGTAATTGTGCAACAAAAATGTATGATTTTCATAGTCGCAAAAATCACTTCTTGGCATGGGGTTTCTATAATGTCCAATTTATGCTGCTTCGCACTCTGCATTACTAAGTTTGAGGCATATTTAGAGATGGACTTCGGCTGTATATGGGCTCAAACATAAGTAACAGGAAACCAGCCATTAAAAAATTATTCCAATTTACGCACAGTTTATATGCAAACTAAATTCGTATTCCATTATCTTGTATTCCCATCGTTAATGCCGAACACCTTTGCGAGAGGATGGAGATGAAAAGGCCACTGCAACGGAATGGCAAACTTGAAATCCTTTCAGCCATTTAGACAGCGCATCTATTTGCATCACAGCAGTAGTCCTTGGCACCAAGACAAAACGAATCCTTATCAACCCTGCAGATTAACACCCAGTGGAATAAAAGTGAGACTCATAGAGGTGGAAAATTGGTGAAGAACTTTTTAGTGGCCCACGGTTTGTGATCAAAACAACCAACAACTAAGAACCTCAACATCGTGACAGATCTCAGCCATCAACTTGATCAAGCACAATCGTTCCATGCCAACATCCGTCGTATAATGTCAGAGTTTGGTACACCTCCGGTAATACCTCCTGAATTTCAACCGTACAAGTCGGTTATTTCTCATACAACTTGAACGAATGCTGACTGCAATCTATTAGCTCGTACCTCATTGACCCCCAGTGGCAGTTGAAGTTCAGCATAATTTGGTCCTCTGCCCTCGGATTCTTTGTTTTACTGTCCGTTCCGCGTATTATTCGCGCCGTAAGCACTGGTAGAGGACTGTATGATTTCAGGAATTGGATTGGAATCAAAGAGCATCATGATTCCGCACGGGTTTACGATTTTATCGTGGATACCAGCGAGACCGTGAAGCATGGGAGTTCTTGGGCTCAATGGACGGCGTTCCGGTATTTGCGGAATGTGGCAGGAGTTATGAGTGCCTTCCTCTGTTTGACGATTCCAAAGGTTGGACTCAACCTCGGCCAAGGTCGGTCTCATCAATGTTCAAACTCGTTCTCATGACACCCAACCTGCTGTAGTTATCTTGCTGGTGGCTTACACAGTGACAGTTTTTCTTTGCATTGTGCGAGATTCGAAGCTGATCGAGAATCCGAATCGTGCGGGTAAGTCCACTATCATCCTTCATTGTCGGGTTTCTGATAATGATGCCTGCAGGGTTCCTAAGCGTGGCCCAGCTGCCCGTCGTATTTCTGTTTTCCACCAAAAATTCAATTTTCTCCTTTCTTCTTGGCCCGGGAGTCGGATATGAGAAATTAAACTTTTTGCATCGGTGGTCGGGTCGGGTCATGTTCCTCTCCGCATTACTACACGGTGCCCTGTGGATACGGTCTCTGGTTAAGGATGGAATGCCCATCCTTGGACAAAAGAAGGAAACCACTGGCATAATCGCCTTCTCTTTTCTAGCTTTGATAGCCTTGGTCAGTCTGCGTCCCGTAAGAAAATATTTTTATCAAGCTTTTTTCAATCTCCAGTGGGTTCAGTCTTTCTTTTCCTTTCCCAAAATCATTACTCCTTATTCTGCAGTCTTGTATTTGCCGTGGCATTCTATGTCGCCATTCTTTACCATACTCCATACGCCGTCCCATGGGTTTACCCTCCATTAGCAATATACGGGCTGGATATTCTTCTGCGGATGTTAAGGTACCGATTCAAAGATGCTGTTCTCATTCCCGTGGGGAATCAAATGACGTTCGTACGCCCTTTCTCTCTATTGGGGGGTTTCGCTCGCAACTCATAGATGATAGGTACACATTCCGCATGCAACATCTGGATGGGTTGCTGGACAACACATCCGCTTACGTATCTTCTTTTCTGGTCGCATCTTTGAATCACACCCATTTACAATCTTTTCTGCCACGCCGGACCTATCGTGCATAACGTCCATGCCATCTGGCCTGTCACTAGGTGTCAGGGTCACAGGCGATTGGACCAGAGCACTCAACAGGTATGCCAACGAGATGGCGAAGGTGATGGTGGAATCGCCGATTCGAAGTGATGGTGCTGCCATCGATGTTGTTGAGAAACGGGAATCCCTCGAATCGCCTGTACAAGTTCTAATCGATGGTCCGTATGGGGGACCCAGCATCGACTTAGGCGACTACGAGACTGTTTTATTGGTCTCAGGCGGTTCAGGTATAACTTTCACTCTTGGTTTGTTGGATGATATCGTCGGTCGATGTATACGAAAGGGCAGGATAAATGGGGAGAAGACCAAACGGATTGAACTTTCTTGGTGCATCAGATCTTTTGGTGAGTATTTCTTTGGCAGTATTTATTTGGTTGTTAATAATTGTCGCTTGGTATAGGACAACTGAACTGGTTCTCGTCCGCCTTCATGGACATTGCTAATATCGTTGCGTCCTCTGCCACATCCCCCTCTCCGCTCTACCTCCATATTTCGGTATATGTTACTTGTTTATGCAATCCGGATGCCATTCCCAACATCCCGAATTGCGACGTGATGGTTCTCAGGCCATCTGTATACCACATATTGCGAGATCTTACCAATGGTCCGAAGGGCAACGGGAGTGCTACTGACCCCGATTTGAAAACATCCCGTTTGAAAGACTCTGCAGAATCCAAATCCAATCCTGTCCGATTGTCCACAGAGATTATCATTATCGATGAGGAGGAAAGCATCCCATCTGCTTCGCAGAAGTTGCCTTGGACAAAACCAGGGGAAGGTTTGGCGGTTTGCGCGAGTGGGCCAGCGAGTCTGACTAGCGAAACCGCGAATGCGGTTTCTCGGCTTCAGTTGAGCGAGAAAGGTAGAGAGTTTGGAATGATTGGATTGCATACTGAGGTTTTCGCGCTTTGAATCTCTCAGGGCCCGAAGGCCGCATTTTGTAACATTGTACTTATTCGATTGTACGACTAACTTATCCTGGTCCAGTATTAATTACAAGGCATCGAATTACTTACAGCTGGAATGAATTCCAGGATTGCCCCCCTGTGTCTAAAAGTCCCCGACGCTGTTAAAATAACTACGGCAGCGGCAGAAACGTTTGGCCATGGTAAGGGGTTGGGTGAGCAAACGGATGGGTAACTGATAATGGACCTACGAAATGAGAACAAACTCAAAAAAGCCAACGGCGGCACATCACGCACGCTTGCACAGCCTTCATATATTCCAACAGACGCTGTAAGCTGAGGGTAGTACTTACAAGGTATTAAACCTGAGGAACGAGTGACATGAATCATTGAATGCGGCTGTGACAGCCCGTGACAGTCACCTTGAAATCGAACTCTAAGCTGGCTGGGGCCTGGACGAACCTTTCTCTATTTCCGTGGAACGAAGAGAAAACTTAGTGATGAACATGTGAATGATGTACGCAAGCCTTCCTGTCCGTCGGCTGATTTTGAGTGATTACTAAGTAGAGCAGGTTTTGTGCATGCTGGAGCCAATTCACTGGATCCCAATCCGAAAGGCCCATATAAATTCCCAGTAGCCCCAAAACACGACTATGCCCACGCCCTCATAGAATCCAAGATCAACGAGACAATCCGAAATGAAGGCGATACAGATGGGTAGGGCTAGGCGGTCAATCCGTTGTCCTCGTACGGCAGCAGCAAAACGCTCTTTACTCCGTCTTCTTTCCGCAGTTTTACCGCCTGATGAGGACGATCCACAAATTTATGGATTCGTGCTCAAACCGCAAATGGCCCAAAAGTGACTTCGGTCTTCGACTGAGAAGTTTTGCACGTTGTACCCGCGTTGTTGGACGACACCCCTAAGAATGCTGAGATGGGCCAAGACTTATGTTGAGCACTTTCACAATAATCTGGTGACGAACCTAATCATTACTCCTTCATCGCAGGCACCCCCCGACTACGAACGAGCACTCAGGGCTGGTCGAAATGCTATGCATATTTGGATGATGTTTAAGGAATGGCGAGAAGAAGATGCTGAAGAGTACTTTGGCGATTTAGCTTGGTTGATCAATGATTAAAATGGTCGAGTCAGATTCTGGATGCTCAAACAAAGAGAGGGAAACAAGACGCCAAGGGTACTTAACTTCTCTCGCGGTCGCAGCTCTACACTTTGATCTCTGCTCCGTGCCTTTTCCCGTCTTCGCTTCCTGTTGCTGTACCCATATATTTGACCAAACATGGTTGGAGGTCTACCAGGGGAACTTACCGTGACGTTTACCGAAAGTCTTCTCTTGGGTGGGTCACAATCTTTCCCTTGTTTGCCGCGCAGACGACGCTCGGAATCTTCTCCAGTTGACGATGACTTACGAGCTCTTGAACACTCGAGAAACAAAAGGCACTTGCAGTTTGGACTTCTAGACCCTACTCTTCCGATACGACAACGACCGTCAGCCGATGAGGATTCATAGTGTGTACTCCAAGCCCCACGAATACAACCATTCTGTCTTCGCTCATAAACCACGACTCGGTCTTGGGAAATCAAAGCGGACACGTGTGACAGTGGTTGGACATCTCTTGGCACGTGTGCGACGACTATGTTAGCTCCCTATAGTACAGACTGCCAGGACTGGTATTTCAGATATCTCAAGACGTCTATCCCTGTCGAAAAGCAAGTGGCAAAAGCTCTTTCCCCGAGTACTACTTATACGTATGTGGTACCATCTCTTTTTGTTATCGACAACACCTCGGTTCACTGACTAGATGGCCCATCCAACCTTGTGATTGGCGAAGTCATGATACTATGCCTCTGTCTCGTACGATCCCGTCTAGACTTCTTATCGACGAACGTTGATGAACTCTCAACCTTGTCTTCCTCTCCTTTCCTTCCTCCAGCGGCGAGCAATCCACTGCTGTTGTGGTTTTTTTGAAGTCACTTGATTCCCAGCTCCAGCCCGTTCTTCCCCCATTCTGAAAGAACAATCACACGATCGGTGGCTTGTGCCTGCCATCATAAAATTTACACCAAATGCCACCAAATAACGTTATCAGATAACAAGCCAGGCATCAACCCATTCTTCCATCCCTTGGAATGTCGGGCTTCGGTACACCTCCAGTCATACTTGCCGATTCTCAACCACATAAGTCGGTTATTCTTCATGCCCGGAGTCAACAATTACTGACCTTTACTAGCTCTTTCCGTCTCTCATGGCAATTGAAGTTCAGCATAATTTGGTCCTCTGCCCTCGGATTCTTTCTGTTATTGTCTATTCCGCGTATTATTCGCGCCGTGGGAACTGGTAGAGGGATGTATGGTTTTAAGAATTGGTTTGGAATCAAAGAGCGTCACGATCCCTCACGGGATTATGACTTTATCGCAGATCCTGGCGAGTCCGGGAAGCATGAAGGCACTTGGGCACAATGGACAGTGTCCCGATACCTGGACAATGTTGCGGGGCTTTTGAATGCTTTCTTCTGTTTGGCTATTCCAAAGGTGGGACTCAATCTCGGCCAAGGTCAGTCTCATTTCAAACGTCCAAACTCGTTCTCATCACCGACTGAGAAACTCAACTTGTTGTAGTTATCCTGCTGGTTGGTTACACAGCCGCTGTTATGGTTTGCTCGGTGAAAGACACGAGACTTTTGAGGAGTCCAAATCGTCCAGGTATTTTTGTTGATCTTCTTCATTCCAGTATTTCTGAATTAGACCGCCTCAGGGACCATCAGCTTGGCTCAGCTACCCATCGTATTTTTATTTTCCACAAAAAATTCAATTGTCTATTTTCTACTTGGCCCTGGCGTCGGATACGCGAACTTAAACTTTTTACATCGGTGGTCCGGACGGGTCATGTTCTTCGGCGCCCTTCTACATGGTGCCCTGTGGATCAAAGTCTTGCTTGGAAGAGGAACGCCCGTCCTTGGGCAAGAGGACGGAATTACTGGCGTCGTCGCATTCTCTTTTCTCGCTTTGATAGTCTTGGTCAGTCTGCGACCCGGAAGAAAATTTTTTTATCAAGCTTTTTTCAGTCTCCAGTGGGTTTTGTCTTCCTTTTCCTTCCGCAAAATCTTCACCTTTTCGCAGTCTTATCTCTTCTGCTGCCTTCTTTGTCGCCATTCTTTATCATACGTCGAAAGCCGTCCCATGGATTTACCCTCCTCTAGCAATATATGGGCTGGATATTCTTCTGCGAATGTTAAGGTACCGATTCAACGATGCTGTTCTTGTCCCAGTCGGAGATCAAATGACGTTGGTTGGTTGCCCTTGGTTGTGTGATTTCTGACTCGTAACTAACAAATGACAGGTACACATACCACGTTCAACATCTGGATGGGTTGCTGGACAACATATCCGCTTACGTGTCTTCTTTTCGGGTCGCATCTTTGAATCTCATCCATTCACAATCTTCTCTGCCACGCCCGACCTGTCGTGTATCACCTCGATGCCGTCTGGCCTGTCACTAGGTCTCGGGGTCGCAGGTGACTGGACCAGAGCCCTCAACGGGTATGCAAACAAAATGGCGAAGATGATGGAAGGATCGCCAAATGGAAACGGTGGTGCCGCCATCGAGGTGGTAGAGAAAAGTGCAACCAGTCTGCAATCTCCCAACGTGCTTGTCCAAGTTCTAATCGACGGTCCCTATGGGGGATCCAGCGTCGACCTAGGCGATTATGAGACTGTTTTATTGCTTTCAGGCGGTTCGGGTATAACTTTCACTCTTGGTTTGTTGGATGATATCGTCGGCCGATGTATACGAAAGGGCAGAATGAACGGAGAGAAGACGAAACGGATTGAACTTTCTTGGTGCATCAGGTCTTTCGGTGGGCATTTCTTTTGTATATTATTCAACTGTTGACGACTATCACTTGATATAGGACAATTGGACTGGTTCTTGTCCGCTTTCAGGGACATTGCTACTATCGTTGCGTCCTCTGCCACATCTTCCTCTCCGCTCTACCTCCATATCTCGATATATATTACAAGGTCAGGCAACCCGGATGTCGTTCCATCCATCCCGAATTGCGACGTGATCATGCACAGACCCTCGGTATACCAAATACTGCGGGATCTTGTCGATGGTCCGAAGTGCGACATGACTGGCGGCCCCGATCCCGTTTCGAAATTACCACTCCCTAAAGAACCAGAATCCAATCCTGTCCCTGAGGTTATCGTCGTCGATGCCGAAGAAAGCGTCCGATCGCAGAAGTTGCCCTGGGTAAAACCAGGAGAAGGTTTGGCTGTTTGCGCGAGTGGACCAGCAAGTTTGACCAGGGGAATTTCGAATGCAGTTTCTCGGGTTCAGCTGAGCAAGAAAGGTAGAGAATTTGGGATGATCGGACTGCATACGGAAGTTTTTGCGCTTTGAATCGTTTTTCCTCTTTCTCCACGCGTTTGAAATTCTCGTAGCTTTCAACATTGGCAATTTGTAAGACCAAAAAATTATGTTGAATTACGGATGTAAATACTAGTTTCTTCACAGGGCCCCCCCGATATAAATACGGTGATTGTGTGTCCAATATATTGATTTTTAAGACGGGGTCTGATAAATGTGTGTCAAATCGGGTCACCTCATCCCCCACTGGCAATCAGTTCTTAGCTCAGTTCCCTCCGGCATTTATTGGAAGGTTTTTACTATCTCAGATAACTTCTAGTCCATCACAATTCCGTTGGCAGCAGCTACCTTCCGACTTGAAGTCGTGAACAGACTGCAATGCAAAACAGACGCGGTTGAATATTAATTACTTCAAAAAGAATGTGTTTACATAGAAAACAGCGTCCGATAACTTGGGAGTTACAGTGAATATCTCGTTTGTGACTCCATTTCAAAACAGCCTCGCGCTAGACCGAAGCAGGGCTGACAGTTCTGGACCCTATCGTCGATCGATTTAAAGACAGCTTTCTTCGCATATGTATTATTACTAAAAATCAATTTACAAAAGGATGTGATCAGGCTGACAACAAGTCCAGCAGCTCGTCGATCATGTCAGGTCAATTGGCTCTGATAATCCATTAATCAGTCTGGCTACTCCAGGGTTAGATGAAGGACCTTTTTTTCACCAAAATTTTCCCAAAAGGCCGAGTTTGCTCTCTCGAGCTGCTCATTCTCTTTGTCAGTCCTGAAAGCATTTCTTCTGAACCACTCAAGCTGTGTCTCAGTGCCACTTTTAAATGACGGGCCCGGGAGACCACCTGCGTATCGGGTCTAGTTTGTGGAATTCAAGGCAAGTCAGTACTGAAAGAGGCAGTAAACAGCCAAGGGCCACCCTGTTCAAGTTCGGATCCCATAGTGTCTCATCTCGGATTCGAGGTTTCTGAGTGGGTTGGTCGGCTGAGGACTCGTCTGAACCCTTCCCTTCTGAATTGGGGGTACTGAATGATTTTGTGGTGATGCTTTCATTAAGACTCTATTGTTCAACGCGAATCAGACACAAGCGCTCTGAAATGGTAAGTATGCGGCACCCTTAAAAATGGACATAGTATGTACTACAAATTTACACTCAAATCAATTTATCTACCATATGAACTCAAAGGAATCTGTTACTTCATCAGTGTGTTAGAACCCGGGCTGAGAGAAATTCCGGTAGTGTCCATGAACGTCCTTGTTCCCTCGTCATTTCTCGACAATTTCTACCTGCCTATGACCTCCACGAGCCGCGTCTCGTACAAAAAGTAAATAACCAATACCCTTGTCATCTTGGGTCATTGTCGAAAAGTCGCAGAAGGCCCGATCACTTTTATGGAGGATTTCCGAAGTGTCAAGAAGGAGACTAGCAAGCGGGGGATTCCCCACCAGCCGTTGGCCACTCATTCTCTGGGCGACAAGGAAGAGAAATCCTGAGGCCGTGAAGAGGAGGTTCAACCAGAGCCACACCCAAACTCTCCACCACATGACGGTTGCGACTGAGGTCGGGATTGCGATTTGAGCGTCTGTCGATAACATGGAAATATTTGAGTTCGCCATCGTCGCGTACGTCCACGATACCGCGTAGGATCGAATAAGAAGTTCGGAGACATATACATCGAGACTGTCCGTGAGTGCTGGAAGGGAAACAAGTTGCATTGCCATCATGGCCCCGGTCATGGGCATCATACCTATCGCGGCCTGAGTGTCCATCGATGGCAACACTGTCAGAGCACTGTCATTTTGGACCGTGAGCAAAGAAGAAACTCTACAGTTCCTACATTCGGCAGCCCCAGCCACGAAAGTGACATGGCCAAGTACCACACAAACTCCAATACTTTCAAAATAGGGCGGCAACTTCGCAATAGGACTCGGGGGGCAAGTAGAGTCAGGGTTATTCAACTGAATGCCAAAAATGGTCCGGTTTTCTTTTACAATACCATCATAGGAAGAGGGAAGGGTCTCATTATGACCCCAAGTGTCGGGAATCAGCGCAAAAACACCTGGTAGGGCATAGCTTGAGGAGCGGCTGAATGGGTTCTGATCTGAAGTACTGTTGAGAGCCAAAGCTACCGCACGAGGGAGCTCTTCCATTGGCTCCTCCACCCATTCGATTTCGCTGATAGCAAAATACGGCAACGTGACGTTGTTCAAAGTCGAGTTAACTGGAACTTGGGCCAGGCTTTGAATAACGCGTTTCATAACTCGGGTATCTCCTTGCAAGTCATGCCAGGCAGTGCTTGCGAAACCAGAAGCCAAAGAGTTCGAGGATAAGAACAGAGGCGGTGGACCGTAGGATGACAAGTCGCCTGTGTAACCGCTATGTATGCCTGTGATCCTCTGCCTCCCACTGACGTGGTGCGACGAAGACCATGTAACGGATCCTGTAAGGATAGGTCCCGAGAACTGGCAGGGAAAGGCAGCCAATAGAATAATTGAGATCAATAAACCGAATCTATGCGATGATTTTAGGAGTGGTTGAAAATGAATCTGCCAAGCCAGGAGGCGGTCAATTTGTTCTAGAGACACGCCACCGTTTCCCATGAGGATGAAAATGCATCTCCAGAGCATTGCAGCGGACCACGTTGATGCAAACAATCGATATATGACAATACCGCTTGATATGGCGGTGGTGATATCGGATTGAAGAGGGGTAAGATTCGATAAGGCGTGTCGAAAATGCAGATTGAAATCATGATGGTCAATATAAGTTGCGAGAACGGCAAGGAGAGTGAGGACGGAGGCGAGGTGAAGGATCAACGGCAAAGTTGCCAGCGCCCAGATTTTCGTTCTATCAGCATCTTCCCCAGTCCGCTTATGAGAGGCGGACGTAGGTTCAGCCGAAAACTTGGATTTTGGGATCAGTGCAATGTCGTCCTGGTGGAGATCATGAGAATCGAAGTCTTCTGGGTATGGATGGAGATTGATGTCGTCTGGGTCAGCAGGATCGCTGTTGATGTCGTCTGGGTCACCGAAATTGCTGTCGACTGGGTCACTGGGATTGCTGTCGACTGGGCCACCGGGATGGGGGTTGATGTAAGGATGGAGATTAATGTCGTCTGGTCCGGGGGTGCCTGCTGCTAGAGATGTCATCCTCTAATGACTTAAATGACAGTCAAAAGTGTTCACATACCACGTGGTAGTATACAGCCAGGCCCACGAATTCAATACCAAACTCAGATGAAACTCCTACTGATCGAATGTATGCATCTACTTTCAGATGGACCCACTCAAGTACTCAAGTACTCACCTTTCACCCATAACAGTTGAACAAGAAGGACACTCCAATGTAGTAAAGGCCAAGAATGTAGCCGAATCGTGATACAGATCGTCTCTCGACCATCGACCCACCTCTACTTTTTTCAGAGTCGACTGTCGGCTCGGAGAGTGCTTGAGAGGCCTGAGGTGCAAAAGGGGTGAGGCGCAGTGGGGAAGCTGTAGACGGGCGGGCCCCTGCGTGTACAAACGAGTTTCAAGTTCAAAAAATGAACTTTGTCGGGTTGCACCCTCTCTACCGAAATTTCGAAACGCACAGTACGCATGGAAAGTTCTCGCCCATATTATGTCACATAGTTGGACGGTCGTGCATGGCCGGCGAAATCTGCGAAGGGGCAGATAGACACTCGTCCAAGTGCTCACGAGCGTTTGCACGACATCGGTCCCTTACTTTGGTCATGTCTAGTACGTTCCGCGATCTAACACTTTGTTCCCTCGGATCTGCCCTGGATTAGGGAAGAAAGAGTGTTAGCAAGATGAGAAACGGTGAAGCCTAGCTGGGAGCGGCTTGCCATGATTACTCGTATTTATTCTATTTGCTTCGGTCAGAGAAGGTATAGTCTAGAAAAGAATGTAACCTGAAAGAAAAAAATTGAAACCACTAAACCCGCCAGGCCCAACTCCCTCTACGATACACCAACTTCAGGATCTCACAAATTGAACCCCCTCTACCCACGTCACTATGCGTTGGTCGAAGTGTTCGCTCATCTTCCGATCATGTTCCTGAACAATCCAGGTGCGGGCTGCCAGGCTGGTAGCTGCATAGTACCTAGCAAATGTAATTGGGTCCATGCAAGAATCATCGTTGTCCTCGTCATCGTCAACTTGAAGGCCATCGTCAGGATCAGGATCGCAAGGCTTGGAGAATGGGGTCAAGTCGGTGAGAGGGTGTTTGACAGCATCGTCCGCGTAAAGGGCTCGCAAGGCCAGGCTTGTTCCACCTGGGGGGCGGCGGGGG
>Ga0307517_10002832_pt1 | contig 27549 bp, 22 predicted proteins | sample 23_EM_MG_FD_194515 | JGI IMG/M metagenome (GOLD analysis project Ga0307517, IMG submission 194515) | Populus trichocarpa ectomycorrhiza microbial communities from riparian zone in the Pacific Northwest, United States - 23_EM | ecosystem: Host-associated > Plants > Roots > Unclassified | place... | reverse complement strand
GGCAGAGGCTTTTGCCGGGCTCGAGCTCTCAAAGTAGTTATGGGGATGATGAGGAAATGGATTCCAAAGAAGAGATGAAAGATTGGCTGTTGAGTGTTGGTATCATATCTCCAGTAACAAAAGAGTTTGCAGGTGTCATGTATCATCAACAACTGTCCTGTAAGGTCAAGTCTGTTTTGTTGACTCTCTGTGTATTTCTCATGGCTAATTGTTTGATAAGAGAGATTTAGATGGATATTCTTAGTATTACTTGCTTTTGTATGCTGAGTAAATTCTCATGTTAAATGGATCCTCTTTTACTTAATTTTCTTCCCTCGAAGAGAATTTCAATCTCTCTTTGTTTTTGCTCAGTTGGCAGATTTTGTCAGATTTCCTCTAAAGAAAGCTGGAGGAGTGATCAATCAATCTTGTATGGACTCCCCAACCGTGCTCGCACAGGTTTGTGTTAGTTAGTGGAGACAAACAATGTCCCACCATATGCAAGTGGGAATACCTAATCTCCTACTTGGCACATGGTGGAGGACACAAAGTGGAGGCAACGGTGGGCATCAATCATGCCCCTTCAATCATCCATTGTATATGTATAGCTATGTGTGTGTGTGTGTGCTTATGAGTGTATGAAGAACACAGAGAGCAGCGTGAGAAACACAGAGAGAAGAGAGAACAGAGAAGAATAGAGAGAGCTTGAGAGAGTAGAGTTGAGTTGAGAGAGTTTTATCTCCTCCTCCTTTGTTTGTATTGTTTGTAAGCTTCATTAATACAAACCAGTAGCTCCGTGGAGTAGGCAAGTTGCCGAACCACGTAAATTGTGTGTGTTTGAGTTCTGGAAATAGCCCAACAGTTTGTTTGATGTCATGAGCATTCCTCGTTTTACTGAGTATTACTTCAATCCATATTGAACTTTTGATTCCTTGGCAGCTCTCACTGGTGCTAATAGACCCTTTATTCTTTTTGTACGTGTTCTGCATACAGTTGATCTCACCTGAGGATTGGTTGCGAGCACGTTCTCTTTGGGAGAAGTTTGATGTGTATGCATGATACTATCTTCAACTAATCTGGAATTATGATTGTTTGTCTTGAGATCCAAAAGATGGATTATCTTTGCGACTTTCAACTTATTCATAAGATTGTACTTGAGCTGCTATAGACAAATATATCACGCAAGTCACTACCAACTGGCAATAAAATAAACTGATTGTTGGTTTTATTGATGGGTATAAGATATGTTCTTTGTGGAAGAACTTGTAGTGTTGTAACACATTATATAAGAGAGCTAGTTGATGATTAGTATTAAGACAGATATCCGATAAATTTGACAACAGCTTGGGCAGCATTGCGAGCTGCTAAGGGTCCAAATGTCTGGATTGCATTCTGTCCGGTCTGTCCTCCAGCTAAATCTGATAGCCCTCTGATGACAATCACAGGATACCCGTTTGACAAGCTTGTCTGGGAAACCACCATAAGTTGTTAGAATATTTTGAAGAGCAAAATACAATTGTCGACTGTAAGAGTCAGGTTTGAAAATGCAAGCATCTTAGACAATTTAATAAACTTCAACAATGTCAGGCCACTCAAATTGGGTAGATTCAATCCTCCAAAACCTAAATCTTTCATTGCATTTCTAAGGCCCTAATCGCTTGCTATTATGCAGCACAGTTGGTCTGAACACAAGTTGAGAAGGTGCTCTCATAATGCATATTATGTTCTTTGCCTCATGTAGACATCGGAATGCAAGGAGATAGAGACACAGAAAAGAGAAGAAAAATGAACTATTAAAACTGAAGAGCAAGCCGAGGAATCTTACCATAACTACAGCAGAACTCTCCATATCCACTGATGAAACAGCATAAGTTTGATAAAGGAAATCCCTGTAAGCTGCGTTGTCCACAAAAATATTGGCTGTTGAACCCCTGAGGCCAACAACTAGCTTAGGCTTTCGAGAAAGGCACACACTTGAATTCACACACCTTTCCAGTTCCATCCCCTGGAGTATATCAGGATTGAAAAATTCATCAAAACTGGAAAATATATATATATATATAGAAAAGGAAGCAACATTCACAAATCAAGATAATTAACCTCCAAGCCAGCGGCAAGCTGAAGCCATTGTTCGCTTATTTGTGCCCAAAATAGTGGTATGGCAGTATTAGGCTTCCCTGACTCAGAAAAGAACTGCTCATAACTATATCCAATCTTTCCCAACAGATTCATCCCATCTCCTTTTGGTACGTTGTAGCTTCCAAAGTCCAATTCAGCAATATCATTGGTGGGCAATGTTCCATTAGGATTCTGTCAAGGGTATACTTTTTTTATAAAGAACAAAATAACATGAAAAAGATGGAGAACAGGCATGGACGAATTTGTACCAGCCAATCCCAAATGCCAGTGTGAGCAAACTGTTTGGGGATCGTAACATCTCCAATGGACATGGAATTGTTTACGTTTCCAGCAATGCCAAAATGGACTATTCCTGTTATATCAAACATGTCCAGCATTTGTTGTGTTGCTGCAGCTGCATTGACCTAAAAGAGCCAAAAAAAACCTTGATTAAATAAGCTTGAAAATTCATGTTAGAGGAAGAATGGCATTTCCTGATCATATTCAAAATCTCCCCTTCTAGGACCCTACATCAGATTATGTGAAAAAGATAGGAAAAGCTTTTATTACCCACTGATCTGTGTGAATTTAAACTGGAATGATTTTAAGGACAAGTGGTTCGTGTTATGACTAACTTGCTTTCCCCTAATAAGATTTAAGAAGCTCTATGATGCCATTTTGACATATCAGCCACAGAAGTTTTCACCTAAAATATATGCATCAGAAGTAATTAGTATCTTTGCTTACCATTCCAACCCCACATCGCACGTAGAGAACTTTCTTCCCCTGAACCTTTCCGACCCGGAACCGCCGTCCTGCAACAAACAACCACAATTAATTTGCTATACAAGCTTGAAGAGCTCAACTGTCTACAGGCATCTAATGTCCAATGAGATCGCATCACAGACATCACCTGAGAGATCCACAAAAGGATGCTTCCCATCAGGCTTAAAGGCCTTAGATGCAAAAAAGGCATTCTCCTCCGGTGGATAAACAGTAATTATGCCAACGTAAGGCCCTTTTCTGTTCACTTCTTTGATGATATTCAAAGACTTTAATCTGTTTGATGGAATAGCTGATGCATTTACAAATATTAAAACCAGGGTCAGAAATAGTAGCGCAACTAATTGTTCTGCAGCCATGTTTGTGGTTCATCAGCTTATGGGAAAAACCATACTTGTAACCCCAACTGGTCACACATCCAGCCAGCAGATTTTTAAATATAAGTTCAGTTAGTCAGAGAGGCCGGCTTAAATAATATATTAAAGATTCCTGTTATGACGATACTGGCTTTCTTGCATGACAATCCATGGCCAGTCTTTCATGTGGACTTTGAGTGGCCAATAAGATAACGTGGAGCAGGAAAAAGAAATTTAATTGCTAATCAAGAATCCGTTTATGATATTCATTTTTCTAATTAAGTTGAAGAATGACGATCCTTTCAGATTTAGAATAAGTCAACGATTTCGACGAACGAAAGGAGTGATAATTATTTAATTACAGGCTGACTCACTCACTCACTTAACTATTTGTTCAAAAATTCCACAGCTTACCTTAAGCATCCGTTTACTTTCGAAAATATTTCATTTTCAGCTGGTATTAAGTAAAGGGCTAAGTTCCAGGAAATTTCCCTCTTGGGTATATGTTGTTTTTAATTTTCAACCTGCATTATTTCTGCAGACACGGCACAGAAATGAGAGCTTCCAGGAACCATAGCATTCTCCAAATTAATATAACAGGAAAAAAGAACATCCTGATCTACGCAATTGTGAAAAGCATCATTCTTTGTCCTTCCAAACCAGTATTTAATAATGTAGAGACATTATGCTCAAAAAAAAATCCAGTGCCAGATCCTTTCATCCTTGGCAGGAGGTTATATAAATTATGGAGGAGGAGGGTCTAGCCCGACTGTCCATATCAGGCCTTGATAAGACAGAAAAAAAAACACAAACTGTTTATCACAAAATAAAATGGCTTGCATCCTCAATCATACATTACAAGATGTGAGAATACTGTAATTATCGTGAACCCTTTATTTAAGAGTTCTTACAGCTTTGCATCACTGATTGACATCAAAATCTTTCCTTTTCAGATATGTTTCCAAGGAAGTTTATTCTGCTGCACTAAATCAGCTAGGATATGCTGGAGAACTTCTAAGAAAGACAGTTATTTAACTTGTCACTCATATTTCTTATTATTGCAACTGACCAATGCGAAACAATGCTTTAAAGCATAACTCTATCGAGAATTATATCCCGGTAGCTTGCTGATAAATTTAAGAACAGCCTTGGCAGTATTCAGAGCTGCAAGCGAACCATATGTGTCCATTGCATTCTCTCCTGATTGTCCTCCAGCTAAATCTGACATCCCTCTGATGACAATCACAGGGATACCATTTGACAAGCAAGTCTGGAATAGCAATAGTATTAGTTTCTTCAGTTGATAATGAAACAACCTGTTGGATCTTGTAATTTCAGAATAGATAGCCAGGATTTGAACAAGGTTCAAATTCAATACAATGAATATGTTTATGCTGATGCTGATGCTTATCAACCTAATCAAAACTTGCTACATTCAACACCGAATGGAAAAATAAAGAACATATTAATTAATTAAGATCAAAGGGAAGAAAAACTTGCCATCACTACAGCAGAGCTCTCCATATCAGCTGATGAAACCCCAAAAGCCTTATAAAGGAAATCCCTGTAAGCTGCGTTGTCCACGAAAATGTCTGCGGTTGAGCCCTTGAGCCCAACAACTAGCTTGGGCTTTTGTGGAAGGCACAAGCTTGAATTAACACACTTCTCCAGTTCCATCCCCTGAAGAAGATTGAACGATACATTGAAACTAATCTGTAAGAGAGGCTTTTGTAGGAAATTGTGTATCAAATAGCAAAGAGTAGCCTGCATTTTATCTTAGCTATAACTTTGAGGAAAGAAATATTAGCAAATTGGAAAAATCTGAGAGACGGGATATGTATGTCTAACCTCCAAACTAGAAGCGAGCTTAAGCCAATGCTGACTCACTCCTGCCCAAAACAGGGTCGTAGCATCATTAGGCTCCCTTGACACTGAAAATAACTGCTCGGGACTGTAACTGAGTTTTCCTAACAGATTCACACCATCTCCTTTAGGCACATTATATTTTCCAACCTCTAATTGAGCGACATCATCAGGGTCCACAGTTCCTTTTGGGTTCTACAAATCACAAAATTCTGTATACGTGAAGTTGAAAATATGATTGAAAGAGGTCAAAACTACAGCGTAAGAATATTTATGAATTCACACCAGCCAATTCCAAAGGCCAGTATTAGCAAACTGTTTGGGGATGCTAACATCTCCAATGGACATAGAATTGTTGATATTGCCAGAAATCCCAAAATGGACAATCCCGGCTACATCAAACAGATCCAGCATTTGTTGTGTCACCGCAGCAGCATTGACCTGATTGAACCAGCAGCACATTTAAATCAGCTCGAGGGTGCCAACGTGTTCAGTAAACATTGCCATGTTTCTTCTGCAGCTATGAATTTTCTAGTCTAACAAGCTCTCCTGTACTATACTGAATTTTTTTTTTTCTTTTGGAGACGTGCCATATAACTTCAAACTTGATGCATTAATTGGAGTGAATAAAAGAAAATGATTTACCATTCCAATCCCACATCTCACATAGATGACTTTCTTCCCGTAGATTGTTCCGACTCGATATCTTCGCCCTTCAGTACCACATTGTCATTCTAACTTGCAGAACAAATGTATTCCATCAACAATGCATTTATATAAGAAAAGAACCCACATACCTGACAGGTTCACGAAAGGGTGCTCAGGATTAGGCTTGAAATCCGCAGTCCCTAAAAAGGCATTCTCTTCTGGTGGAAACACAGTGAGGAGACCAATATAAGGCTCTTTGCTGTTAACTTGCTTTATTAGTTTCAAAGAATTTATCTTCTTTGATGGTATAGCTGACACAGATACAACCAACAAACAAGTCAAGACTACCGATGCAAAATATGGTAGTGTTACAAGTTTTGCTGCCATGGTTGAGTTTAGCTTGTAAGCCTTATATGTGAATTGCCTATATATAGGCTGCTTAATTAAGTTTAAAATTTTGAATTTTTTTTAAATAATATATTTTTTTAGTATTTTTAGATAGTTCCGATACATTGATATCAAAAATAATTTTTAAAAAATATAAAAAATATTATTTTGATATATTTTTAAATGAAAAGCAATACTAACTACACTCTCAAATACAAAATTACTTAATTACATATTGTTTTAGTGATTCAAAGTGTGTATATAGTTTTAGTGATTTTTTTTAAAGTGTTTTTTATTTGAAAATATATTAAAATAATATATTTTTATCTTTTAAATTTTAATTTTGACATCATAACGTTATGAATATCTGAAAATATTTAAAAAATTAATTTAAAATAAAAAAATTATAAATTTTTAAAAACACTTTTAAAACACTAAAACAAACAAAAAAAAAATTTGATCTGCATCTAAATCATATAAATTTTTTTTTGAAAAAAAGTGGTTCAGAGCTGACAACAAAAGTGAAAAAAGAAAAGGACAAGGTAAATTGTAGCTATTAGACATGATCGGAATAAAATCTTGAATATGTAGATTTCTGATATGACTAAGGGCTAATAACTGGTTGGCATTTTAATCGCATTAAGCTTTATAGAAAAAAGAGTGGTTCACGTAGAGTTGACAGCAAAAGTGAAAAGATAAATTTACAAGGCAAATCATATTTATCAAGATGATCCAAATAAATGTTTCGTATTTTAATCACATGATTTTTTTTATATATAAAAAAACGGTCCGCATGGTAAACAACAGTTAAAAAAAATTACTAGACAAATCATAGTTATAATATATGATTTAAATGAGATTCTAAATATGTGGACTACTAATATGATTAAGAGCCGATAATTAGTCCCTATTTTAATCCCAAGGAGTTTTTTAGAAAAGGGTGGTTCAGCAAAAATGGGAAAAAAAATTGACAAAGAAAGCCATTTATTTTTGTATTTTAAAAGTAATTTTAAGAAAATTTACTTTTTTTAATTTTTTTATTTTAAATAAATTTTTTTATATTTTTAGATTATTTTCATGTGTTAATGTAAAAAAAATATTTCTTTAATATTTCTTTAAAGAAAATATTTTGTAAACTAACTACTCACCGCTGTGTTTAAGATTACTCGTGATCAAATTGATTTTTACAGGGTGGATAAGAATCTGGGTAGTTAAGGTTTCACTATCTTATTACTTATTCTAATGTCTCTTTCTTCTTTAAATGCAGTTTTAAAAGAGATTGAATGAGGGGCTTAAACTGGAGTTCATGATATTAAAGTTTTACCTAACGGCTTCAAGACACTGCGATGGATATTAAAGTTTACTTTACATAGATTATGAGTTTGGCTATGTTATCAATGAAATATTTTAAAAATATATTTAAAAAAAATTAAATCAAATTTTATTTTTATCAGTTTGAATCAATCCATACATGGTTTAATTTTTTTACTAGAAAAACATCTGCAATACTTGAATTTTTTTTTTTACTTCAAAATATATTTAATTCAACCTCAGCATAACATAGGCTATACATCTAATTATTTACCTAATATTTATTTTTAGTTTTCACGAAAAATATCCGGCTAGTGCATCAACTTTTAAAAAAAATTTCAATCAATTGTTGCAAGCAAATCACTTCTTCCATTTCTGAATCATTGATTGATATAAAAATCTGGGCTTGTAGAATGTGTCCCAGATGAAGTTTGTTCCTGCTGCTTCAAATCTGCTGAAGAACCCCTAAAGATGTCTCCTTTGTCTATTAGTTGTTAAAACTCTAATTTCATGGTATGATGACACATTAATGAGAAACTACATGTAATGCTGCTGCAATGGAGAGTTGTATCCTGGTAGCTTGCTGATAAATTCAAGAACAGCTTTAGCAGCATTGAGGGCTGCAAGTGAACCAAATGTGTGGATTGCATTGTCTCCTGATTCTGCTCCAGCTAAATCTGACAGCCCTCGGATGACAATCACAGGAAAGCCATTTGACAAGCATGTCTGAAAAAGCAAGTTCCGTCAGTATGATCTTTGTTGATCATGAAATTAATTGTTCGAATCTTAGCACCTTCAGAAGCTTTGGATCTTAATTACAATGTGAAAAAGAAAAGTACAAGTCCATTTAACTGTGCTGGTTATCAGAAGGAGGATTCAGATAAGTTAACTTGCCATTACTACAGCAGAACTTTCCATGTCTGATGATGAAACCTCAAAAGTTTGAAAGAGGAAATCTCTGTAAGCTGCATTGTCCAAAAAGATGTTGGACGTCGCGCCCTTGAGCCCAACAACTAGCTTAGGCTTCTCTGGAAGGCACAAGCTTGAATTAACACACTTCTCCAGTTCCATCCCCTGAAGAGTTATAAATTGCAAGTGTAATCTACTACAGAAGAGGCTTCTGTAGGAAATTGTGAAAGAAGCATTAAAGAGCAGCCAGCAAATTTCCTTAATAGTGACTTTCAAGAAAGTAAAATTAGCAGATGGTGAAAACTGAGGGGCTGGATTTGAATGTCTAACCTCAAGGCTCCTAGCAAGTTGAAGCCATTGCTGACTTACTTCCATCCACCACAATGAAACAGCAGTGTTAGGCTCCCTTGACACAGAAAAGAGCTGCTCAGTGCTGTATCCAATCTGCCCCAGTAGATTCACGCCATCACCTTCAGGTACATTGTAGCTTCCAACCTCCAAGTAAGCCACATCGGCCGGGTCCATAGTTCCATTCGGGTTCTATCAATCGCAAAGGTCTGTGTGCGTAAGCTGCAATTGGATAGGGACAACAGAAATAACAACACATTAAAGATTGAAAGTTTTCAAAATTTTTGAACTTGTACCAGCCAGTTCCAAAGGCCAGTGTGAGCAAATTGTTTGGGAATGGTAACATCCCCAATCGACATAGAATCATTCACATTGCCAGAAATTCCAAAATGAACAATCCCAGTTACGTCAAACAGATCCAGCATTTGTTGTGTTACCGCAGCAGCGTTTGTCTGATCGAGTCAGAACCAAACTTAAATCAGTTTGTGAAGGGAAATACAGTTATGAATCTTCAGTCTAAGAGTACACAAAAAACAGAACTCAAAGCATCAAGTGGGGTGAAAAGATAATATTGGCTTACCATTCCAACCCCACATCTCACGAAAACGACTTTCTTCCCATTGATTTTTCCCACTCGATACCTTCGCCCTTCAACATCATAATTACTGTCATTTAACAGAACAAACTACAATCAACTGTAATCAAAGTATCTAGCATCCATTCCTAAGAAAGAATACCTGCCTGAGAGATCCACAAAAGGGTGTTTAGCATCTGGCTTAAACGCCCCAGATCTGAAAAATGCCTCTTCTTCTGGTGAATACACAGTTATGAGACCAATAAAAGGCCCTTTGCGGTTGAGTTGTTTGATTGTGCTAAAAGAACCTCTCCTCCTCTTTGATGGTATGGCTGACACAGACATAACCAGAAAAGAAACAAAAACCAGCACTACAAAACACCGTGCAGCCATGGTTGAGTTCATTACTATTTGCTTGAATGAAAAGACGTATAAATATGCTCGGTCAACGCTTCCATCGATCTGGTAGATATATTTTTTTTTATTTCTTGCCTCGTGATTCATTTTCTGGTGTTCCATTTTGATTGATTGATTGATTTATTTATTTAGAAAAGAAAGAAATGTAAATTCACATGAAGTTGACAGCCCAAGTGGGAGCTTTTAAAAATAGACAAGATCAGGGTCCTATCTCTTGACAGGACCAGAGAGGCAGAGAAGACAATAATTAGCATAATATCCTATTATTAAATGTTTTTGAGCTTAAATTCTCATCTTCATGTATGGATCTGCATGCCATCTTCTTGTTGTTGCTATATTTTATCTGCAAAAAATGTTAATTAATGTAAAACAACGAAAATAATCTGACTTCTTGTTTCGCCTGAGAGTAAATCGGAGACTACAAGTGATTTCGAGCTGCCGACGATGCATATCTGGCAGTTACTTATCATAAACAGAACAAGACAAGGCTTAAGCTCTTAAAAGCTATGTTCTGTAAATATTTTCTTACTGCAATGCATCTGCACCAAAATAATTACCGGCAATGTAATAATCACTGTTATTAAATCCAGTCCCACCATGTACCTAAACAATTGACTTCACGTGTTAATTCATAAACTAGTCAAAATCTTCTTCTTTTTTCCAAAACAACAGCCTTGGCCTCTGTAGTGTAGAGTGACCTGTTCTGTTCAACATCTAGGTATCATTTGACATACCTTGACCTTCTTTCAAATATAGAACAAATAATTATTTAATCCGTGTGTTCTAACAAAATAATTAATTAATTCTAGTTATTTGAAAAATATAACGTTGCATCCTTATATTTTTATTTTCGATCAAGTACATTAATAATGTTATATTTCCTATAATAATGTTTTATTTGCTCAAATTACATTAATTTCAAGTATTTTTAGATTTAAAAAAAAAAAATTGGACTTGCTTCCATGACTCTATCAGCACAAAGCAGTATCTATGCAACAGTAACAGAAAATAATTGGGATATATCTTCACCTGTAAATATTTCATTCAAGGAAAGAACTTTTCATTAATGGCTTGGAACTTTAAATGTAGTAAATAAGTAGTGAACCCTAGCCCTCCTCTACAAACCCAGCAATCAAGACTTGCGTTGTACACGACTTTCATTAAAAGCATAACATACAGAAAGGCCCCGTTGCAAAGTCAGTTTGGAGCGGGAGGGAAAGTGAGCTTGATGGGGCAGCTTTGCACCTTGAAGAAGCCAAACTTGCAACAAAATAAATAATTGTTGGGGGTGTCGACTGTTTTAGGAATCCCCAAGTTCCTCTATGTATCAATGCATCAAAGAATGTTCGGCACATCCATTAACAGATTTTCACTGGTTTTGAAGACTCTCAATGGCCTTTTTCCACTGCCACGCTCTCTGCTTAACATCTTCAAATGACCTTACCTTCTTCGGCTGAAAGAGCACATAATTAAATCAGGAAAATGAAGGGAAAATGCAGAGGGGTGAGGGATGGAGAGAGTGAAGAGATATAAACTGGAGAATAATCCTCTATAGCTGGAATTTTTAATAAGAAAAAAATCACTGTATAATGAAGAGGATCGAAGGGCTATATAGCATGGTGCAGCATAAGTCTTTGAACTCCTACTATCAAACTATTTATGCATTTTCTACATTTCACGAGTCCAAGGTTTGATGAGGTATCCCAAAAGATTGGAAATGACACTAGTTTAGAATGAAAAAGCCGCCAATGATTTCATCAGGGAGATGATTTGGCAAAAGAAGCATACCGTACAGATCTTAAAATGTGAAGGACTTGTAACTTGGACACTCAGGTCATCAGAATTGTCAGACCAAATTATATTTCCCTTCACTATTAACTTCGAAGGGTCCACGTAGATCAACTTTGGCTTGTTAGTAAGGATAAGCTGCACCTTCTTGCTCGTCAGTTTCTGTAATTTCTTCACCATCGAGATCATTACAACAGATTCCCCTGGATCCAAAAACTGTTGCCTGGTAACATGGATATCCTACATGTTAGACATACTTCCAAATAGTCTGAAAACAAGGGAGGAAAAAGACAAACCAACACTTAAATTTCTCCATTAAAATAACTTCATAGTGGCATTCTTTTGAAGCTTTAAGAAGAATGAGGGAAAACAACCAACACAAGTCATCCTAATAATGCCAACTAAAGATCTTCTCCAGCCCCAGGACTACTCGTTTAGATTGCTTCCAAGAAGCAACCTGTACCAGCTTTTTAGTAATGTTAAATGGTCAACTTCCTTGAGGTAAAACTGGAAAAATGTGCTCAACTCTTATGTAAACCGTTACAGTCAACACAAAAAAAAATTCAAATGAATCCAGTATCTCAAGGCATGTCCTCGGTGAGTTCAAAAGAAGGTCAATCTTCCTCGAACAATTCCGAGCACAAGCTTGGAGGTTACATAAATCTAAGCAACTGAGTAGGTGCACGAGACAAGGAATGCAAGGAACTTAAATCAAACAGTAGTTCTAACTGGTTGGATGGCGGTTAAGAAGAACCATATCCTCTGCACATTCTTCAATTCCCAATAGCCATGTGAGGCAACAACAAGAATCTCAAAAAATATATTGCAACAGGTTTACACCGAGAAATTTTGCAAAGCAAAGAATCAGACTTATTGAGAGAAGCAGAAAAGGGACATATATAAAGGCAGATAATGTGCATAAAGCAAAAGGTGTAAAGCCAATACCATTTAGAATCAAAGGAGTCAATTGAAGCAAGTCTAGTTATGTGTGAAGTTGCTTCAGCAGATGATGAGACTCCAACATTCGCATCATTTTGTGTCATTGAACTGTCACCAATGTGTGTGGGGTTAAATGGAGACCCAGGGTCATGGTCATTGTCACCGGATTGCGCCTGGTACATGAATAACAAAAGAGATAAAAAAATCCAAAGATTATTCGCATGAAGACAAAAAAAACAAAGGAAATTTGAAATCCTACAGCACATAATATTTTAAAGCAGTGTTGTCGTACCATTGGTTCCAAAACAAGTTTTGGAGGGGTTTCTCCTCTTAAATTCTTCCAGTCAACTCCCTCAAAGAATGGATGATTCTTGAGCACAGCATAACCACCACGTCCAGCACCCGGTCTTCTGCTGGGATCTATATCCTACATGGTTGTAACATTGAAGATCAAAGACATGAATCACAAACTTCATAAGAGAATATTCGTATCGCTTGTAATATTTGGGGCAAAGGGGCAAACGTTGGCTTCATGATAATATCCAAATTCAGAGATTATGTTTATAATGTTCCCGGCCCAAGTCTTAAGGATGGTAGAATAGACAACCAAAGGAAAGCATGTGTGCTTTTCCTATCAAGCAAGGTTAAGGTTCTATAAATTTTGCTTTTCATTCCAAGAGAGATCAGCCAACGTGAGTCACCATAAAATGACCTGTCCTTTGTCACTAGTCATGGGCCTCAAAACTGGAATGCGAAAGTATAGCAAGGTTAACATCCAGGCACTCAGTGTTAACCCGAACAAATAGATATTGTAGATGGTAACAACTAAAAGCTTTTTCACTTAGAGGAGCCAAGGTAAAATCTTCTTGAAAGTAAAAGGCTAAATTACAATCTCTTAAGGGGGAAGGAAGGTAACTTTGCCCCAGCCCCCCTTGGATCCATACGTGCACTCAACAAAGATTGTGCATCCCTGCATCTTTAAGCTTGTTCCCACTCGTCTAGATCATCCTGAAACCAACCATATAAGATATAGCTGGCTGTACTAAATAGGTTTCCTTGTCATTGTTACTGTGTGATTTTAAAGATTTAATGGCCACACTTAATTATAGTCATGGTATGAACTGAAAAATTGAATCTGCACATGTTTGTAGTGCAAGTGTAAACTCTTACCATTGACCAAGTAGCAATATTTTTATACGTACATATAGAAGAATAGAACAAAAAAGACAAAGGAGAAAGCAGGAACATTCAAAAAACAGCAAGCTAGTACAGAAACAAAAGTTCAACGTATGAAAGCTTTGTAGCTTACTAATAAGTGATCAATGAGGTCTCTCGCTTCTTCTGAAAAATAATCTGGAAATCTTAAATCCCGAGCAATAATTCTTTGAAATATAAGCCATTCACTTGCATCTTTGAAAGGAGAAGTCCCTGAAAGCATCTGGTACAAAGTGCAGCCAAGTGCCCACAGGTCATTTCTGTTTGAATGTGGTCAAAAGAGCAAAAAGGTTATCCCCCATACACAAGAAATTATATAAAAGAAAAGGACCTGGAAATAAGCTCAAACATGAAAAAACACTGTCAAAAACCTAAAACTTATTCCAATTATAACATTAATATGGATTGATTCATGGGAGTCACTTACCCGAAAGTTGCAGGAGAAGAGTTAAGGACTTCTGGAGGGACATATGCAGCTGTTCCCACAAATGTGCAAGCCTTATCGTCTGAGCAGAGGATCAAAAGAAAAAAATTAACCTGCATCTTAAAAAAAACATAATGAACAGTTGTATATGATAAGTTCTAGTATTACCTGAAGCTGCATTCGGAAGGACAGTGATGCAACTATCCTGCATGGGCTTCACACTTCCAAAATCAGCAATTTTAACGTGTCCGTCTGCAGTAAATAACAAGTTCTCTGGCTGCCATTTAGAAGAGCTTTAGCTTTTCTTGATTTCCAAATAAAAAGAAGAGCAATGAATTAAAAAATTACCTTTATATCCCGATGAATTAATCCCATACTATGTATGTATTCAAGAGCATCCACAACTTCTGCAGCATAAAAGCGAGCTTCATCCTCTGATAGACGGCCTTTCTGCACATACAATTAAATGGCATAGTATACAATGACAGAGTAGCTAACATGATAAAACACTTACAGGGTAAAAAGTTTGAAGTCCAGAAGATTCTGCTGAGTATTATGTGAATACAGAAATGCACAGGGCATTATGCAATTGCTCTAAAGTGTTTCAAATGCAACTTTTTTTAATAAAAGCTATATAAAAGATTAAAGGCATAGCTTAATTTATATATTTATCCAGAATGGTCTAAAGTTCATAAATAATATAAGAAAGCAGAATAATTTATGATATAAGATGAATTTTACGAGAATTCTTCAAAAAGTTATACTATTGGGTTTCATGATTTCTGAAAAGTTTCGTATTAGGAAAAGCCACGACAAATCATAGGAGTTACTTTTCCAAAAATTAATAGTTAATAGCAAGGAGTTTTTAATAGGTACTCACTCTGGTTATTTGATCAAAAAGTTCTCCTCCTTCACAGGATTCAAGTGCCATGTCTGCACAGTAGAATCAAAATAGATCGATGTCATATGATAAACCCACTTAAGCAAACTAATCATAGCCACTGTGGTTGCAAAAGAAAAAATATAAAACACGGAGAACAAAAACAGAGAAATTTGGATAGGCTGCTACCCAGATACCTACACAGAGAATAATTATCCTGAAAAGTAAAAAATAGACGCACGATTCCTGGATGATCCAATTGATCAAGCACTATGCGTTCTAGCTTCACATAAGCTGTTTTATTTTCTTTGGTGATGAATTTTTTGTCCATGATCTTCAAGGCATATACAATTCCTGTGTCCTTCTTCTTTGCTCTCACTACCTGATAAGTCCATTAGTACGATACTCAGCATTCATCACAAGAAGCTCAAAGGCCAACAATTATAAGCAAGAATGGGCTCCTGGGATATAAGTGTTGGATAATAAACACAACAATATTCATTTTCCGATTGAACATTTGTCAAAAATTCTCACAATATGGCATTCAAGAGAGGGTGAGTGTTCGCTCATTATATGGTGTAACTAAGAAGTCGCCATGCCCTGTATCTCTTCTCCACATCCCATACACTCATTGAAACAATGATGAATACACGTATCTGACAGCAAATAAACATTGTATTGTCACAAAGTAAATACCTAACACTATTACCAGAAAACGCCCAAAATTAACAATTCACAATTGCTTGATTTCCTACTCTATAACCATAGCTTAAGATTATGTCCTGAAGAAAAAGGTATGAAGAAGGATATTGCTTCACCATCTCCTCCTCAACAATACTACTACTCTGTCACAACATTGTGAAGCTATCTTCAATCACCTATAGCATAAGCTAAACCAACCATCCTGCCAACTAGGAGGCACTACTTATGCCTACAACAGTAGACTGCTGCTCCCAGAGGGAATGAAGTGAACCTCTGAAACTTCTAATTTTCCATTTGGCCGCTGAGAAAAGAAAGGATATCAGCACCAAAACGAACCTAGCGCTAAAATTGTACATTTGTATTTGGTTTTCGTTTTCTCGATAGTGAAGACAGAATCAAGGGTAAGTTACAAAAAAAAAATTGCTTATCTTCATTCAACTTCCCCGGGAATCAAACAAAGGAAATTCAATTTCACAGAATCTGTCATCCTTCAAATGAAATTTCTCCCCTGGACCAGAACCAAAAAATTAAACCCATACAACTCAAAAATATACATGTGTTGCTCGTAAATATAAGCTTTAGATTACGAGCTGGAATCAGATAATGATAATACAAACATAGGCTTATAAATCAAAGAAATTGAAACGTTGAATAAGAGATACAAACTTTAATCGTAATGATGACCACAACCCACCAATCTTCAATAACAAAGAAGCAAACCGACAGAGAGCCCACGCGAGAAAAAACCAAAAAAGAAATATCAAACCTTTGAATAAGATCCAACGCCATAGATCTTGCCAAGCTCAAAATCCTGAATAGTGAAATTCTCTTGCGGAGCTCTAAATGCAAAGCTTTTAGATCTCTGCACATTCCCATTATTGTTATTAGATGATGAAGAAGGTGAATTGCTGTTTTGAATCCTCGACTTTGAATCAGGATCCCTCTCCATTTCCAACATTTCTCACTCTATCAAATTATCTCCACATAATAGTAACAGTAACAATAATTAAATAAAATAAAATAGCCCACTCTCTCTCTCTCAACAGAAACCAATATTTCTCTCTCTAAAAATCTTGGAGGTGGGTTTTCAAGTCAAGAGAGAGCCCATCAGAATCAGAGGGCAAGTTTGAGCCTTTATATTCTCTCTGATAAAGAAAAGTGAATGATGTATTTGTATAAGATTAATTTGAATCATAGAAATACGTGATTATATTTTCTTACAATATGTGTGTGTGTGTGTATATATATGTGTGCATTACAGTTGTGAGCTTTAAGGTTGTTGGGGCGATGCAAAAATCTCAAAACACTAAAAAGTTGATGTTGTTATAATTGAAGGAAAGAGGAGAAGTAAGGATTTGTATCATTGTGTGTGGAATTTGATGGGGGGAGAGGGAGGCATGGGGATTGAAGAGAGAAGAACAGAGGCACAAAGGATTGAATGATTCTTCTTTTCTTTCTTTCTTTTTTCTCTTTTTCTATCTATAAAGAGTCTAGGTTTCTTTTTTTCTTTTTCTTTTTTTGTATATATAGAGTCTTTATTTTTATTTATTTTTTATTAATATGGATCCAGATCAGTTTATGTGTACCTCGATTAATCTTATAAACTTTAAGATTAACAACTATATAAATTTTTAATAGCTCAAATAATAATTTTTAAAAAATAAATTTAAAACATAAGTAGTTAAATTATATCTCTATTTCTTACAAAAATTATATATTTTGTTAGGTAGTCGCAGTGTGCATGAATGAAAACGGGTTGTCACATCATCATCATGTGAAATTTGGGACATGGGCTTCGATGAATTTGCTGAAATATTGTTGCTTCTATGGGTAAGGTATTATTTACAAAGATTAAATTAAAGTTTTGGATACATTATATATTTTTATATTAATATAATGATAGGTAGCCTTTTCTTGTTCTTAATGATAACCTGAGGTTACAAGTTATTTAAACTCGTGCCTGTATATTTATAAACATATTTTATGATAAGATAATAGTTTGAATAGCAAATCTACTACGGGTTATTGCTTTAATAAAATATAAAATATTGGGCAAGCCTAGCTTTCAATAAGGCAATGGCATGGGTTCTGTGGGATGTCCAGCAACGAATTGGAGGAGAGTTTTTTTAGTGACAGAGCAAAGGACAGGAACTAGAGAGGTATTTTCAAATAATTATTTTAATTTAAAAATTTAAGTTATCAATTTATATTATTTTTTATTATAAAATTTTTTGAGCTTAAAACTTGTATGAATTCGTATTATTTTTTACATAATTTTTATTAAATAAATAAAAATAAATTTAAACCCGTAATTGTTTAGTTATCAAAACTGTGATATCATATAAAAGAAATATCGTAATCTAAAAATTTAAATTATTAATTAATATTTTAAAATATAATTTATATTATTTCCTAATAAAAATATATCTTTTTCTTCTTGTTTGTCAGTTTTAATATGAATCATTTGTGACAGAGAGGAGTAAAAATGTTTTTTCTTCCTTCTTATATATTATTATCACACGTAGAGTTAAAACTATTTATGTTCCCGTGCTGGTTTGAAAAATTGGACAGGGAGGATCACACTTTCTTTCCTTCCCCCGTTGACAAGACCGAGGACAGAATACAACAAAACTAGAGGAGAAAATAACTAGATAACATGGTCAATTCATCAACAATATATATATATATATATATATATATATATATATATATATATTGGTTCATGATAGCTTTTGATTTTAAAATGTTTTTAAAATTATTTTTTACTTGAAAAAAATTATTTATTTAGGTTTTTTAAATTATTTTGATATGATAATATCAAAAATAAAATAAAAAAATTTAAAAATATATTTTTAATTAAAAAATACTTTTTAAAAATATTATCTGTAATACCAAACATTCACGAAGGAATTGTCTTCGGACCAGACAATGTTCAGTTTTCTTGTACAAGTCAAAGGGAATGATCATTAATTTGTAGTTAGAAATAGACAAGTAAATGGCCACGAATATCCTTACCAGCCTAGATGTTTTATATTATTATTTTTTAATGTAACAGAGATTATTTTTAAAAATATGTTTTATTTAAAAATATATTAAAATAATATTATATATTTTTAAAAATATATATGTTTTGCGACACATTAACATCATTTGTAACTTGTGAGACAATTCCTAGTTTGGTCAATGTGCTAGGAGAAACACAAGAAAATTAACAACACTAAATAATTAAAGACTCCCAGCTGGGGCTTGGGGGCAGGAGACAGCTCATAAAACAAGATTACTGCTACGAGAAATACATGGATTAAGACATAGAATTGTCATAGTTTTATAATTGATTATTGTTAATATTATCGAAAATCCTCCTCAAATAATTTCTTAAAAATCTCAACCATAGAACATGTAGATCCCACCAGTGATATTCACTTGTTCAATGGATAAGAATTTCCAGAAAGTGATTTTAAAATAAAATCTCTATGAAATTAGCAAATCTTTTTAATTCAAGAGGAGTATCAAGCATGGGTGTCGCTTTTTTGGAGAAAAAAATCATGTGCGAAAATAGCTGTGCTGTGTTCCCTGTCACAGATACATATTTGTGTTGTTGAAATAATCCTAGATTTGTTTTCAATGGATTTTCATTCTTGTTTACTGAATCTTTATCCACGCCCCAAATTCCCTAATAAATAACGAAACAAGCATGGCTAAAACATTTAATTTTCTTGCTGTATGTGCGTGCGCAGATGCATGCATACATGTATTAATGGTACAAGTTTTTTTTGTTGGCCGACGAGCCTTGGTGGCTCGGTGCACCCATGCCTCTTTCAGTCTCTCTGAGAGTATCTGATTCGAGGCCCTTTGGGATGATTTGGGACTTGTCATCAATCTGGAAGCAATGATAATTTTGGATAAAGCTGGTCTAATCATGTCACACCCAGCTAGCCATTTGACTGGATACCTTTACATCATCAATTTGACCAGGACGGGCAAGGATGTGCCAGTAAATTGGAAAGTGCAAGGCAAGCTGTGCATAAATGGTAGGCCCCAAACGCGTGCAAGCTGCCCATTTTTGTGTGAGTTGTGGTCTTGGTTTAAGGGCTGCTTATGAGAGTGGTTGCAGTGGTGGTTCATTTTGGTCTTGTGGGCTCACCAATTGTATCAGACAGAGACTTTAGCCCATGTTTGTCCTGGTGGTCGATGACATGCATATTCCCTCGATCACACCATGCATGTCATTTTCATCTCCAGATGAGGAAAATGATGTACTAAGCTATCAATCATATTGCCCATGCATGCACGTGGACATGAGACACCAGCATGAATACCAGGCGAATGATTCACTTCTGCTAGTTTCCTTTTTTTGTTTCCTTTTTGAAAGTTCGAGGAAAGAGTCTTGGTTCTTGTCACGTACGTGGTTTGTAAACAGCTCATGAAATGATCTTGGCACAAAGAATAAACTGTGGTTGATATTCTGTATGTGTACTCGACGAATTCCGGGGATCAATTCAAGACCACTGAAATTCGCACCCATGACCAGATCAATGGCCTATCATACATAATGGAAACCACATGTGTTTGATGGACTGGATAATCACGCCAATGGTCTGAATCTGGACAATTACACAAACCCAACTGCAAATGGTATTTCTACTGACACAGTTCGAAGCTTGATACTGGTTATGATGGTCATACTTTTGAGAAAAGTTATTGTCTGAAGATTTCATTAAACCAGTGTCACGTATACTCACCCCAACCAGTTGATTGATCATTCCCACCAATTCAAGCTCCACTGCAAGGATTGGGACATGACCACCACCTTTTTTTTTGGCGTTCCATAAGAAGCCTGTGTTATTCAAAAGCAGCATTGGATCTGAAAGGCTTTAGCAATATTTTGGCATAACTTCCAACTTCAAGCACCATTCTTGACGGGTCACGGGCCCTACATGTACCTTGCCTGACGAAAATCCCTGATGCCCTGAACCACTGTTTCGCATCTGAGAAGGGTTCTCGGGGGTGAAGCTCTGTTGCTTTTGGCCCTGAGTTGTCTTTGCCTCTGCAATTTATCCCTGTGAGAAAAACATGAGCCCTTCAAAGTGCATCGCCAGTCCAAGGTAATCAATTAACCCCTTTCAGTTTGAGACTTTCAGTTGAACCTTCAAAAGACCAACATCTCCAGTCCAGTATCACTGAATGGTAATCGATTACCATGTCTTCATCTGACCAATGATCTTCAGTTTGCAGTGGTTGGGGCTTACCTTTCACGTGTATCTTTTTCCCTTGGATAAATGGAAAATATAAGGACAATTCTCAAAGAGAAAAATCTGAGACAGAAGGGAAGAGTTTCATGTTTGCCAAGAAGTATATATCTGATAACTTTCATTAAGAACTCAAGGAAGAAAAAACTGGATGACACTAATGTACAAATCCCAAAACAACTCTGATGAAAAGGTAATAACACGATAAACTAAAATTTACATCCTGCCAAACAAAGATATCGAAGCTAAAAGTTCCCCAACAGAAAAATCTTCACAGGAGGGGTGAGACCTAGAGATTGCGAAGACAAGAATTTACCATAAGAGCAAGAGATGATGAACAGAGATTGAAGAAAATGCAAGCGAGCTGCTATCACGTTTAGGTATCACTATAAATCCCAACCATCCTTACGCCCATCAAATTCCCACTTTCGGCCAGCTATACTTCCATAGATCTCTGAAAATTTCAGGAGACAATTACTTCTTATCTTGTAATGCACATTTGTATTCCTGCTAATTGCAACCCCAGAGAATTTTGATGTGTCTATTGCCCATGCTGGTCTCACGTACTCAACAGTCTGGGAGGAGCTTGCATTTGCATACAAGTAATTCAAAAGCACATCCTCACAGTTAAAGTATCTATCTACTAGTTCCCTTCCTGCCTTAGCTTCTTTGCTCCAGTACCTCTCAAAAGCTACTGTATGGTCCATGAAAGCTGCCCCCGTAAGAATCATGTTATAACCTTTATGATGTCGGGCATACTTCTCACCCCTATACTTCAATGGACTACCACTAATGAGTCGAGGATAGAAGCCAACAATTCGATCCGGGTGTTGACGCCACACATTGAATCCCCGTTCAATATCATCACAAGTCATCATGATATCATCATCAAGCTCAAGAACAGCTCGGGTTTTAAGCATTGGATCTCTCTTGAACCGATTGTTCAGTGAGTTTTGGTCTTCTACTCTGATCCAAACAGGCACTGCTGAGTCTAGATCACTTGATCTGGGAGGTCTGCCCTTGTTCCAAACCACGATAATCTCTTTAACTGAAGAACACCTTGAATAATGTTTCACATACATTTTCAAATTCCAGAGCCGCGCATCATAGGTCATCGTCAATAAAGTGAACTGAGAGTAGTGACCATTTAATGGATAAGCTTCTTCAGCATCGTTGCCTCCATAGAAATATTTAACACCTGTGCACATTAATGCAACTCCAACCACAATAGTTACAGCTAACACCAATTTTCCAGCCCAAGTATTAGGTTTTATTTTTCCTCGAACAGACAAGGGAACTCTGTTCAGTCGGCTGCAAAACCGTCTCACCTTTGAAGAAAACAAATTTGACCTTTCCCGACCCAAGAGAGCATTATTTCTCTTCCCCGAGTAGTGAGCACACCAGCTGAGAGGAATAATGCACTTAACCGCTCCAAGTAGCACACCCAATACTACAGCAACAACAGTGACAGCTGCAAGTGAAGCCGAGCCAAGAATAAAGCGATGGACAGGATCTCCTGAAGGCACACGATCTCCATCCATGACAGCTATCCATTTACCAGAGCTTAGATGCTGCACGTCTAGATGATGATAGCGTGCACCATTCCAAGCATTGCGTCCCTTATTGGGCTCTTCAAATCCCAGGGGAACTTCAACTTCTTTGTAATCATCCATGGTAAGAACTTCAACCTTGAAGATACGAACTCGTCGCCCATATGTTTCACCACAGTCTTGACCAACACGATAAAGGTTTCCATCATACACAAATGGTCTGCCTCCATTTCTAGCTCCCACACTCTTGTCAACATTATAAATGGGGTTCTTCTTGTGTGGTTTCCAAGGACCAAGTGGTGAGCTACTATACCAAATTTCCAGCTGCCCATTCCTCCTGGTTCCAAAACCACTGTGATCTGAACCAAAAAGCCAATATATTCCAGCATGATTAATGATAAAAGAATCGACTAGGGGCTTTTTTATAAGAACCTTCTCCAGTGTCCACTGCAATGGAAAATTAAGTGCTCGATAAAGGCGAAGTTCCCCTTTCTGGCTGCTCTCAGGCATCATATATATCTGCAAGAAACAGTAATAAAGGAAACGATTCAAGCTGCAAGCCAACAGTAACAGCAGTTAGAATTATTTTTTTTCTTTCCAGCTAATCAAATTGTTAATGATTACCCAGCTAGTTTTCCAAGTTAGTTTGCAAGTATTGGTTGGTCCAGTATTCATGTTAAGTACAGGACCTCCAGGATAAACAGTTTACAAGTGACCAGTTGTAGGTGCATGATTGCTTGCAAAGAAATAGTTATCTTACTTGACCAAGGTAGTTGAATACATAGGGATAAGATAGATGCCAGTCCTCATCCAAGGCAATGCCCAATTGTTGCCATGTCGCTCCCTTGTCCATACTCTTTGCAACTGCAATATCTCCTTGCATGGTAATTGAATTCTTTGTTTCATAGAATAGGAAAAGCGTATCCCCCTGCTCAATTCAATATAAGTAGACATACAAGATTGATTTCAAGATAGGGAGCTACCATGATAAAAGAACTTCTGACACTTAACAGATTATTTCAAGAACAGCATGCTAGAAAGTAAAGAATTTGGTCTTGGGTGAAATACAAAGTTCTTAGACAGGCATGTGCATGCGTGTGTGCACAGAAACACAGCCCATACCATACGAGAGCACTAAACAGTGTTGGAGACTTACAATTTGAATCCTGCAGTTTGATGCTTGAAATCAGACTGACCACAGCAAAATATATCTAAAGAGTTAAAATCTAAGCTAAAACTTTTGCTTTTGGTGGATTTCCTTGCAATTTTGCTTCAAAATGGAAAATAGCCCAAATAAAATAAAATAAAAAATAGTCAAAATCCCCTGCTTCATAAATACCCATACTTCAAGCTAAATTTACGATGCTAAAGGTATACAGTGATCTCATCCTTGCATGTAACAGTTAGAAAAATCTGAAGCAACAAAGCAGCTAAAGTGCACTGTAACTTCTCTCCAGAAAAAAAAAATCCCTGCACCCACTCCTCCCAAGAAAATAAATCATGTTGGTCCCAAATCACCTAGAAATATCTTAGATTTCAGCAGTAATTATTTTTGAAAATAAAACCACGAGATATACCATTAACTAATCTCCAGCATAAAACAATTAACACTATGTTCACCATAAGTCATATCCACATGCAAGAAGCACCCATAAGGCAGAGATGGAACAATTATTAGGTATTGATACTGTTCACAAAATGCTTTCTGCCTGCATCTGCAGATTTCTATAAAGGGCTTCCCCTGACCACAAAATTCATCTTTATCTATCCTCATCTTTTCTTACAAATGCTTATCCTCAGAGCTTTCATCAAGCCATTTAACTAGGATTTAGAAAACATGACATGGAAAATATAAAGATGAACGCTTGTACCAGAGTCTGGATTACAGCATTGAGCTCCCTATCTCTAACCATGGGGTTGCTTGAGATAACTAAAATAACAGTAAACCCACAAGTTATTGGCCCTTAAGACATCAGAGCAGTGGCACAGGTTTGGTCTCTTTCACCAATTTGCAAAATGCATTACTGACTTTTCTGTCACAGGCCCCTGACTATTTACATGCTCAATGACCAATGATAAGCATATTCATAACACACACACACACACACACACCCTCCTTGCATTTGCAGATTGGAGAAGCAATAACTTGCAGCTCTCATTCCAGACATGAAAACACCAAATGCCAGATAGAAAAGGACAAAGATAAGATTTAAATATAGTTTTCATTGGTACTATTGCCAAGTTCCTAAATGCAATAACTGAACATTTAGACATTCGATAAAAAAGCAAACAAAACAATAACAAAAGTTATACACACAAAACCAGAAGAGATTTCTGAAAAAGTATCAAAATGAATCCAGTTAATAAAATAATTACCTGAACATAAAGAAAAGGATCGGCAACAAAATTGCTGGGGAAATTAGCATCGGAAAGCGAAGCACAAGTGACAACAGGGTTAGCAACGGGCCATGCCACACCCTCATCTCTCCATTCATTCATCTGTTGCCCATTTCCACCAATGAATCAGAATCACCGCAAGTTGATGATACAACTCAATATATGCATATGGAAGAAAAAAATAAAAAAATTCACCTTCATCCCACGAGCAAGAAATGAACAAAAAATAATTAAACTGAAAGAATTAAAAAATTATTCAAGAACAGTAAATAAACCAATAAATTCTAACATGAATGAGAAAGAGTATAAAAGCAAAAAAATTGCAATTTCGAAACAGCCATTGATAAAAAAAGAAAAAGAAAAAAAATACTTGACTGAAAAAAAAAAGCAACAAATCAAGACAACATGCAACTTGATGACATCCACTGGACGAAAAAGTAAGAAATTAGCCACCAAAACCCACTTTACAAAAGGCAAAGACTAGACCCAAACATCAATCAAAACCCCATAAACACAGGTGAAAATACAATCACAGTCATTCTCTGCTAATACATAAATGTGAACAAAACAGGAAAAAAAAAAACTTAAAAAATAAAAATAAAATAATGGTGTATGGAAAAAAAAAACTTACAGCTTCAATTGGTTTGAGAGAGAAAGGAGAATCACCGTAAAAAACACCAATAGACCAAGAACCCTCGTTGTCTTCTTGACAACCAAGTGAGTTTAACCCAACACCAACATTTGTGCTACGTGAATAAGGTTTACTAAACACGAGCCAACCATAAAACATACCAATAGATCCATACAAGACCAAACACCCCAAAAAGAACATAAAACCGGAGGAAAATACAAGAGAAACCAATCTTTGGTGCAACAAATTGTGATGATTTTGTTGCGGCTGCTGCTGTTGTTGATGATTCCCCCATTTCCATCTACACCAACACCTCAAGCTCATGTCACAACAGTTACAAGTTGTTGCTGTTGTTGTTCCATTGGAGCCATTCCCACCAGCCTCGTAAACACCCATAATTGAATGATTATTTGCAAGTTTAGGCAAACCCCAGGTGGAAAAATTGAAACTTTAGAATCATAACATTGGTTTTCTTCTTTAAAGAAAAGCTTGTGGCTTTGCAACAGAAGGAAGTTACTTCAAAGGACCCTTTTTATGGGGTTTTGTGGGTAATGTTTTTCTTTTCTTTTCTTTTCTTTTCTTTTTGGTTTTTATAATGTTGTTGTTTTAGACTTTTAGTGCTTTCGTTCTTGGGATTGTCGTGCGTGCACTTATTTTAGAGAGAGAGAGAGGAGGTAGTGGTGGTGGGAGAAGTTTTTTTTTTGGTTTAGAACTTGGGGTTCGGAATTTGTGTTGTGTGCATGGAAAGTGTAACAAAGGCTTCTTTATAGACAGTGTATGTACATGTAGAGGAATAGGAGACTTTGTTGTCCTTCTAGAGAGTGGAAATTTCACCGGGTTCGTTCAGTGATAAAGGATATGCGTGGTTGCGAATTTTGGAGAGTTGAGTCCACTCGCGGCTTTTGGTGACAAGTGTGAGGGTTAAGATTTGGCATGTGGAAAGTCATTGAGATATAAAAGGTGATTACTTCCTTGTAAGTTAAGGAAAAACTGTCACGACAGGGTAAAGGTTAAAACTTTATGAGACTAAAAAGAAATTCGTATGAATATTAAAAAAGAAATCTCTACTTTTTTAGCATTTTCTTGAAAAAGAAATTCCATTATGAGAGTAGAACTTGATCGAGATAATAGTTTGAATTTATATAAATATTAAAGCTTTTACCTTTGGTAAGAGTAGAGTATAAATTAATTAAAATTAAGCTTTTTATTCTGTATTTAAAAAATAAAAAAACCGTGAATTCAAAACTATATTCCTTCGTTGATGCAGTCCAGAGCTTCCACGCTATCCGATTCCATAATAATCTGATTAAAAAATCCATATCCAAAGCCAAAGGGAAGTCCTTGCCAGATGCCACTTGATTCAGCCATCGTCTTAGCGGTGAAAACCAGAAACCCAGTTTCCAAAGGAATCCCGGATAATTAAGATCACCACGGCCTGATTTACCAGGTCAACCGTGCCTGAGTCAGCCGGTTGATTTGGGAAATCCTCGACGTGAGCATGAAGTCGAGTTTTAAATTGAAAAAAAATAGATGAACATACAATAGATTTCGGTTGATTTCATACGATAATTTATGATCTAGTTTATCCAATTTACGAAAAAAAATAGATTTCATGCGATACACCCAGCAGCTGCACTTGACAGTGAAGGGGCTGTTACTGGTTTTCCATGCTGTTCAGCATGAACAAGCAATCCAAAGCTCAATCTCAGTGGGCTTACAATTAACCATCAGCCGCATGTGAATTTGAATGACGAGATCTGAGAGTGTAAGGATAACATTGCATAAATCGACTGGACCACAAAACATCACATCTAGTAACAAAGACTAGCTTTGATACTGCGCGATCCCGTGGATTATTTTTTTTGTATAAAAAATATTTAAAAAAATAAAAATTTAAAAATCTTGTGTTTTTCTGCAAAGTTATACCCAAGAATCTTAGGTTTGGCTGCAACGTCTGACCTAAGAGTAATATTTATAATATTAATAATAAAATTAAACTTGCATGACCCAAGTTTAAGTGAGTCTGGCTGTAACACCGGACCCAAGAATACTGGATGTGGGTCTGGCTATAAGGTCGTGTC
>Ga0307517_10002831_pt1 | contig 27549 bp, 28 predicted proteins | sample 23_EM_MG_FD_194515 | JGI IMG/M metagenome (GOLD analysis project Ga0307517, IMG submission 194515) | Populus trichocarpa ectomycorrhiza microbial communities from riparian zone in the Pacific Northwest, United States - 23_EM | ecosystem: Host-associated > Plants > Roots > Unclassified | place... | reverse complement strand
CAAAGATGTATGGTGATGGAACTGAACTGGATAACTTTGAGGACCTCCCCCTGGATGGTGACAAAGAATTGAGGTTCAGGATCCAGCCAAAGGTCACCCGGGTACCCGGCGCCTCATATCCAAAACCACCAGAGAAGGAGCCAAGTAACCATAAGGGTACTCTTAGGCGGAAACCAACACGAGAACCATCAAGTAATAACTTGAGAGGTCAGTGACCAGGTCCACTTGCTTTTAATCCCGTTAACCATTAGCACATTTCAGGCGAATCCAAGTCTGTTACTCCCGTCCCACCATTACCAACAAACTCCCTGCGTCGCAAGGGTCGGATTGACTCTCTAATATCCAAACCACCTACAACGGAAGATCTTCCGCTGAAGAAGAAGCGTGTTGTCAGTTCGTCAACGACGAAGAAACCTCATCTCATCCGAAACCCTGGTGGCGCGTCAACACCAAAAGGTCGGTGACTGCTTGCCAACATCCACTTTAGACCCACTTTTTAATGTCTGTTTCAGTTGTCGGAGAGATGAAGTGGAACCCCACAGCCCTCCGTTGGGAGGGCAATGACCAGGCCCTTCGAGACTTTGACGCTGTTGGCACATCGACACGACCTGCCCTAATCACCCATCTTACCGGTTCATCCATCGGTTCTCCTGTGGGCTCGTTTGCGAACGGCGCCCGGATCGTGGGGAACATGATTTTCGATCCAACACGGATGTGTTGGATATCGGCGCTTCCGCCGGACGAAGACGAGCCCGATGTCTTCGCGGACCTTGCTGACGATGAAGAGGATGACGGTTGGGAAACCAAGGGTGGTACAATCCGCGCCAACCAGCCCGCAAGTACTGCTGCTACATCGGACGGTAGCGATGCTGGATCATTGAATCGCATAGAACCACCCAGTCCCGCCCGAAGTCTCCGGCGGCGAAGTTCGTGCGAGTCGAGTAGCGACAGAGGGTCTCGGGCTTCGCTTGTCTACGATGTGGACGAGAATTTCCTGCAGACGTGTCGCGATGCTGAAGCCCGCCACAAGTCCGAACTGAAAGGTTGGAAGTTGAAGAGCGATGATGTCTTCGACCAGCCAGACCGTTCGTACCTTTGGGAGATTCGCGCTCTGGCGACAAGGCGTTACTAATATTATTTTGTGGATTTATGTTTATGGTTATTTCCTTTCCTCCAGCTTACGCGTTTTTCCGCCTTCGTCGTGTAGATATGCTGTCCCTCACTTTGTTTTTTTCCAGTTTGCTGTCCGGCCCACTGTTCCCCCCACCCTCTTTGTTTCCCGCCTGTTATATTTTTGTCATCATCGTTTCTATGTTTTCCTTTTCTCTCTCACATTGTCACGACCAACCCATGCACTGCTAACTTGCACACTCACTTGAACAGCTCCCCCTTCTCTCGCTCATTTCTCTACTCTCGTCATATCTCTCCTCCTTTCCCTGTCACGTTTTCCAGCTCTTGTTATGTAGCAAAGTTAGTTCATCATCCTCTACTAATCGAGAATCGAGATGATTCTGGAGGCGGATCATTCCTCCCTTTTGATGTCGTACTGGCTTGATCTCCAATAACAACTCGCGAGGGGTCAGAAACAAGCCTGTGCGGTCTACTGAATTCCGACTCGAAGCCACGACCTCTCCTGCTGGGGTGACTTGGAATTATTTCAGAATCTGCGAACGATCGGTTGACCGTGCACAGCTCCTTTGGAGGCTTCGGATTCAATCCAGCTTCCTTGCAGCCCCCATACCAAATCATTTCCTCGCGGCTACCTCGAACTCTGACCATAGATGCCAAGTCCCGACGACAGAACCGTCAGGCTGATGCCCTCTCTTGGTGTACCGGTGCGTACGTGTCGTCATAAGTATATGAGCTGCCATACACTGAACGCCCTACCCAATCCAGCCGATTTAACGTGATCGCATTCCCAAGATCGACCGCCAGGCGCGGTGGGTCTATCCCTTACGATAGGGCAGCCTAATATTTATCGGCCCTCTATTCAATCGTTCGTAAGAGGGTTCCAGGGGTCTGTTGAACAGTACAGCGCTCCTCGGCTTCCTAGAAGTTTCTCTTGTACGATCCCAGATCTAAGGGAAGCTTGAAGCCATCTTCCCATGCCTTCCCAACCCGCACCTTGGAGGGTCTATAGAGAGTAGGTTTGGTCCATACCCCCACGTTTTCTAGTAAAACTCACGCAGCGCAGAGCGTTGACCCCGCTAAAATTCGGTGACGCCCTTTGGTTGATAATTGTTTGTTCTATCGCCACGAATCAAGTCTGACATCGAGTTCAGGGAGCCTGGTCCCATCCCCAGTTATCGGCGAGTTAGACTCGGTGATGTCGGTTACATCCGTCGAGGGAGGTTTCACCTTCTGTTCTCTGCGGGGGTCCCTTTGGGATCGAGGGTGCTCGGTACAGATGTTCCTCTCACATTCGAACCTTTGGATGTCGGCCTAGTCATCCCAGGCGAAATCCGTTCGCCAGGCTATCTACGTACACAGACGGTTCAACAGATTGGGATGGACGTTGGCGGCTCGGTTGCCGTTGCTTGGTACGTGTGCAGGTATTTTTTATCGGTGACCATCGCGATTGATCGAACACACTAGTCCTGTGGAGCCCGGCGCGAGGATTGTCTTTGAACTCACCAGCAAGCAAGGCGCTGCCCTGATTACCAACCACTCGACCTACCGGGAAGATATCGAAAGGGAACGGAGATTCGTGAATTACATCAAACGACACTATAAATCCTGGGTTGACTTCGCACGGGAAAGCGACCATGGGGAAAACATCAGACCTATTCTCGTGACTGGAGTCGACCTAACCCGGGAATTTGCGACGATCGCGTACTCAGACAACCAAACTCAAATGGAGTGTGAGTTCTCGGTGGGAGTTCCCGCTGTTGCTTCTACTTCCGTATCTGTGTGGGGATCGTGGCGCACTCAGGGCTTGGTGCATACAAACTGTGGACCCCACCCCTCACGTATCCGACGGAATCGGAGCTTAACCGAGAGTTCCTCCCTGGAATCTGAGATCCCGGACGAGTACAATCATTGCGTTTTCGTCCGCTACTACACAATTCGCAGGTGGGGTTTCATTCCCAGGGTACTCAAGGCGGGAGCCGGACCGCATCAACTCCCAGAGGAAAGCCCTGGGGACGACACCGTCGGGGAGGTGGCAGTCGCGATCTCCGATGACGATGACGATTCAACGGGGGTTGATTACCCAGAGAACAGCCCAAGCGTGACCCACAACGTACCTCTGGTCGGTCCAGAACGTCGCCCGCGCGTACCATTACTCACGAGCTTGACCAAGGATGACCGCGATGGCTTCGATGTTGTTGCAGAATTCATACTTCAGGTCAGAACCTCTTCCCAGGCACCGCTGGCGCTAAGTGACATGCAAACAGAGATCCGGTGCCAAGTCGGTGTTGCTACATCATAGCGATATCCAAGACCTTCTCCGGGTGTGTCCGTTACTTGTGTGGCCATCCGGGTTTCTCACTCTAGCTCAGGGGAGCGAAGAAGAGACGACGAGGTTTCTAGAGAAGTCTGCGGTAGTTGAACGAGTTGAGATTGACAAGGACGGAGGTGAATCGCCATTTATGCATAGTTGATACCGAAGCCTTCACACTTTGTAGTTGGGCAGCTGGTGAGCCCCAGTGTAAATTGGCTCTCAGAGCTGGTTCAGGAGAATCTCAACATCACTGTAAGTACACATCCGCGTTAAGGTATTGTACTGATGGAGAGCACTCCAGGGCAAGACCCCTGCCCGAACGCGCCCGGTGAGTGGTGGTCACGCTTTCCCCGCAGTGTATCGGAAAACTCACAGCTGTTTAGAGTCAGGCCAGGTCGGCAGCTTCGATTATCAATGTGTCCTCCACCTAACGTTGGATCTCGTAGTGCCGTGGTTGCAAGTACCCAACAGCAGGGACATCAGGGTGTTCTTCTCTCCTCGTTGTACGAAGCCATCGAGGCCATTAATCTCGCGACGGTGGCCTCGAGCATCACACCGGTCAAGACAGTGTTTAATTCTGTCAGTGCTCTTCTAACAATGATCAAGGTGAGCGCCCCCCTTCTTCGATGGTCTGTTCCAAGTTCAGATGTAACCAGGATTCCGCGATCAACGAAATTGACTATATCGAGCTCGGGCTAACATGTGCTAACGCATGTAGAGCCCTTGACCGGGGAATGAGTGGAAAGGGGCCGGATGACCTCGATCAGTCCGTGTTCGATGCAATCGAGGACTTGGCGATGTGAGTTCAATTAGTGACGCGTGGTTTGGGTAACTCACCGATGACGCTCTCGATCGTAGGATTGTGGCGGAGATCCAAGGGAAGGTCACCAAGCAGGGTGGGCAGAACACAGCTTCTCCATCTTTCCATGCGAAGAACGATGAGGAGACGATCGCCGCTTGGAAGCTAGACCTCAACAGGATCACTCTTGTCTTTAACGTGCGCTCAACCGTTTCTGCTTAGTTTCCGCTAACCATCCACTTGTAGAACGAACTGGTGGTGAGCACGTATGGAGTCGTTTCCGATATTCATCGTGATATGCTGGAGAGATGGGAGCGGACCGGCGGCCAACATCAATCAGTGAGTGATAACCGTACCTCATTCATCTCCGAATAACTGCTGACCGTTTCCCAGGCTAAAACTGGGTCAGTGACCTTGACTACTACTAAAGATCTAGTTCCTTACGTTCGCATCCAGCAGCCTCGGAGAGTCGCCTCCCTCACCACCTGGAGTCTTTTTTGGACGTGATGAGTTGATCGACAAGATCGTTGGCCTAGCAGAAAACCTCTCCCCGGTTGCTCTCATTGGTGGTGGCGGGATTGGCAAGACGTCCATCGCTCTCACCGTCCTGCATCACGATCGCATCAAGCGACGGTTTGGCGAGGATCGTCGATTTATTCGATGCGACCAATTCCCAGCAACCCCCGCTCATTTCCTCACTCGACTCTCCACGGTGACCGGTGCGGGCGTTGAGAACCCTGATGGTCTGGCCCTCCTGTATCCGTTCCTATGTTCAAAGGAGATGATCATCGTCCTCGATAACGCCGAATCCATTCTTGACCCATGGGGAACGAACGATCCGGGGATATACGACATAGTGGAGGAGCTGAGTCAATTGAAGACCGTATGCCTCTGTATCACATCCCGAATCTCCACGGCCCCTCCGGGCTGTCAAACTCTCAACATCCCGTCACTGTCAGTGGAGGCTGCTTGCGACATCTTCTATCGCATCTACAAGCATGGCGGACGGTCCGATTTGGTCAACAGCATCCCGCGGGAACTCTACTCCCATCCGTACTTGATTGTCCTCCTTGTTACCACTGCACATCTCAACGGGTGGGACACAGCTCAACTTTCAAAGGAATGGAAGAGCCGACGAGGGAGTGCGTTCCAGGCGGACTGTGTTGCAGCAGTAGTCGAATTTTCACTTGCCTCCCACATGTTTCAAATACTTGGGCCTGACGCCCGAGAGCTTCTCGGAGTCGTCGCCTTCTTCCCTCGAGGTGTCGACGAGAGCAACGTCGATCGGTTATTTCCCACCATCACCAACAGAACACATATCTTTAACAGGTTCCGCACCTTTTCCCTGACGTATCCAAGCGAAGGATTCATCACGATGCTGGCGCCATTCCGGGATTATCTTTGCCCTAGAGATCCGAAATCGTCCCCACTCCTCTGCCTTGCCAAGGAGTATTACTTCAGCCGGTTGTCAGTGGATGTCAATCCTGGCAAGCCCGGGTTCGAAGAAAGCGGCTGGATCATCTCTGAGGACATGAATGTTGAGCGCTTGCTTGACGTCTTCACATCCGCTGACCCAGACTCGACCGACGTATGGGATGCCTGCTGTCATTTCATGGAGCATCTCTATTGGCACAGACCACGGGTAGTCGCGCTTGGGCCAAAAATCGAATGGCTGCCGGATGATCATCCCTCCAAGCCGCAATCCTTGTTTGGGCTCTCACGGTTGTTCACCTCGGTTGGAAATTATGCGGAGAGCAGAAGACTCCAGGTTCACGCCTTGGAGCTTTGGAGGAAGCGTGAGAGGGACCTTGATGTTGCCGAAACATTGTTGTCACTCTCCGAGACAAGCCGGCAACTGAACGACTCTCAGGGTGGGATGTATCAGGCGAAAGAAGCGTACCAAATTTTCGTCCGGCTCGACTCCGCGGATGGGCAAGAACGGTCGAAGCGCCAGCTCGCTTCGTTGTAGGCGACAACCAACTCGAAGATATATCCCCCTTCCTGGACGAAACCGAACAGTACGTGGACTGTCAAGTCTGCCATGCCATTGGTCATATTTACCATTCACAAGGCGAGACCGAAAAGGCTATTGGCCACTTTGGCGCAGTCCTCACGGTCCCCCTTCCTTGCAAGTGGCACGATCGACGATTTTAGATTCCTCCATTCTCAGTTCGGGGTACTCAATGATTGCATCGGGGGCCGACCCACCACGCCCATACTGATGTCAGCCACAAATTCTTGATATGGGTGGCTTTACACCCACTTGTACCACCTTTTTCTCTGTTACTATTACCTCTTGCCCCTCTTCCGCTTCTCCCTGTAATGTGTTCTCGGCTGACGTGCCGATTTCGAGTTTTGTTTTCCCACTTTTCGTCAGCTTCTGCCCCCCATCTTGTATTTGTTTCACCTCCGCGTATCTCGTAGACTACCGTGGACGAGACCCTCAACTACATCAAGTGCGATGAAGACTTTGCCATGCTCATACCAGCGTGTTGAAATTGTGACCTTACCAAGGGGCGTGTCTGGGGCATTGCCTGTAAGTTCCATCGTTGGAATTGTATGACAGACGATCCTCTTCGTCAAAACCGTCGAAAATATAGTTGGATGGGGGGTTCTCGTTATCGTGGCCACCGGTCGAAACGGGTAGAGGAGAGGATGGAGAGTAAGGGGCGGGTTTCCATTCGGGCAAGGTCGGAGGACGAGCTGATGCATCTCGGAGGAGGTCTCGTTGTTTTGAGTATCCTCCCTACACCAAACCGAACACCCTGAGCACGGGTTCAGTGGGCATCGTTCGATTTAAAGCGCATAAATGGGGATATCTAATATTACGCATACCAGGTCTGATCAGGCCGAACGCTTAGGAACGCGAGGGGATCTCTTCAACGCGTCACTTTCGTGGGTTGTGGGTGTGAGGAATTGGGAATGTTTGGGGTGGGCTGAGAAAAGCGAGATGCAGTATATCGAGTTCCAAGCTGAAATATGTACCAAGAAGCAGTATTTGAGACTCTGACACGAGTGAGGAACGAACGAAGTAGAAAGAGTATCGGAGTCTTTGTGACCGGCGGAAGGATCGATCGGCACACGACTCTCTCCGCTACCTCTACGATCCTTCCGTCTTCCATCTTCTAGTTATTTAAAATTTACCCACCCACCACTCCCAAATGCCGTTCGCACGTGAGGGAATCAAGACATAAAAACTTAACGCAACTCACAAGACCAGAACGACCGATCGGCAATGAGTAAAAAACAAACCTCACCGCACTCTCTCACATACGAACGGCAGTCAAAAATCACACGCAACACATGGACCAGGGAGTCGGATGGCAAAGGAGAGACGACGCATGTGATGGGAACCCACCCATCGCTGCTGATCTTCTTTCCCCAGTGCCACTCTTTGTGTCGGGAAACCCTTCGGGTTTTCACACAAACATTCTTCACTGCATACTGCGGAACAACTAGCTTACACATTCAAATAATACATTTTACCAAATGTGACTGAAGTCAGAAACAAAGAGTTCCCCGCCGAGGTGGCTTGGGCGAGAATGCTAACGCCGGTTGTGCGAGATCCCTCGAGTAGGAATTCTAACCTATAGCACCCATAGGTGGTACAACATAGACCGTCGTAAGTTGAATTGGGAACGATCGGTTGACCGCGCTCCTTTGGAGGTTTCATCATAATCTTTTTGCTATACCACCCCAATTTTTGCTTCCTCCGCTGGCCGGTAAGATGGACGCTTGCCTGTATTCGGGTTTGATCCCTTTCTTACAAACTTTATGCCCATTCATTCTCACGCGGGTACCTCGGGTTCTGACCGTGGGTGCCGAGTCCCAACGACAGAAACGTTGGGTCGGTGCTCCTTCGCCGTTTAACGTAGCCATCGTGGCCATGAATCTCACGAAGGGAATCCCGAGCATATAACCCACCGCGCAATCATCATACGGTGGTTGTAACCTGTGCGTACGACGAGATCCGTTCGGTTTAGAGGCCTGGCGCCCCGCTGTATCCCCTCAGGATTTCCCTCCCTCCCCCCAACAGGCGGACATGTGAGGCCTTGAGTTCTGGTATGCTCCACTCATCCGAATAGGCCCAGTAGAATCTGGTTTTCCGTCTACATCCAGCTGCAACAGGTTTTGTTCAAAGGGTCAACCAAACACAACCCCTGGGAGATGTTACCGGCCTCCTCGCGATTTAGACCTTATGGACGTCCCTTCGACATCTCTTTCTTAGCGCACCGGTGCGGACGTTCGGTGTGTGGTGATACGTATAGGAGCTGCCATACGAATATCCCACTCAATCCAGCCAGCTTGATATCATCACATTCACCGGACCACCGCCGAACGCGCGCGCTGGGGGGCTCCCTTACAATAGAGCAGCCTGATACTTACCAACCCCCTATTCAATTGCCCATAAGAGGGTCCCAGGGGTCTGTTGAGCAGTACAGCCTCAGCTCCTTATAATATCTATTATACGATCCTTCCGAGGGAAACCTGAAGTCGTCTCCCCATGCCTTCACAACCCGCACCTTGGAGGATCTATAAAGAGTAAGTTTTCCCTACCCTCGCGTTTTCCATCCGAGCTCACGCAACGCAGAGCGTTGGCCCCGCTAAAATTTGGTGACGCCCTTTGGTTGATAATTATTCGCTCCTTTGTCGCCACAAATCAAGTCTGACATCGATTTCAGGGAGCCTGGTCCCATCCCCAGCTACCGGCGAGTCAGACTAGGTGATGTCGGCTACATCCGTCGAGGGAGGTTCCATCTTCTATTCTCTGCGGGGATCCCTTTGGGATCGAGAGTGCTCGGTACCGATGTTCCTCTCACGTTCGAACCTTTGGATGTCGGCCTAGTCGTCCCAGGAGGACCCCGTTCACCAGGCTATCTACGTACACAGACGGTTCAACAGATTGGAATGGACATTGGCGGCTCAGTTGCCGTTACTTGGTACGTGTGCAGGTATTTTGCCCGGTATCATCGCGATTGACCGAACGCCGTGACACCAGTCCTGTGGAGCCTGGCGCAAGGATTGCCTTTGAACTCACCAGCAAGCAAGGCGCTGCCCTAATTACCAACCACCCGACCTACCGGGAAGACATCGAAAGGGAACGGAGATTTGTGAATTACACCAAAAAACACCATAAATCTTGGGTTGAATTCGCACGGGAGCAAGACCACGGAGAGAATATCAGACCCGTTCTTGTGACGGGGGTTGACTTAACTCGGGAATTTGCAACAATCGCGTACTCAGACAACCAAACTCACATGGAGTGTGAGTTCTCGGTGGGAGTTCCCGCTGTTGCTTCTACGTCCGTGTCTGTGTGGGGGTCATGGCGGACTCAGGGCTTGGTACACACGAACTGTGGACCGTACCCTTCGCAAATCCCGGAGAATCTGAACTTAACTGATAGTTCCGCCTCGGAATCCGCGATCCCGGACGAGTACAATCATTGCGTTTTCGTCCGCTACTACACACTTATCAAGTTGGGGTTCATTCCTCTGATACTCAAGGCGGGAGCCGGACCGCATCAACTCCCAAAGGAAAACCTTGAGGATGGCACCGCCGGGAAGGTGGTAGTTGCGATCTCCGATGACGATGACGATTCAATGGTGGTCGATTGTACAGAGACCAGTCCAAGCGTGACCCACAATGTACCTCTGGTCGGTCCAGAACTTCGTCGCCTGCGTCTACCATTACTCACGAGCTTGACCAAGGATGACCGCGATGGCTTCGACGTTGTTGCAGAATTCATACTCCAGGTCAGAACTTCTTCTCGGGCGCCACTGGTGCGAAGTAACACGCAAACAGAGATCCGACGCGACGTCAGTGTTACTACATCATCGCGATATTCAAGACCTTCTCCGGGTATGTTCGTTGCTTGTATGCTCATCCAGGTTTCTCACTCTAGCTCAGGGGAGCGAAGAAGAGACAATAAGGTTTCTGGAGAAGTCTGCGGTAGTCGAACGGGTTGAGATTGATAAAGACGGAGGTAAATCGTGATTTATGCATAGTTGATACCGAAGTCTTCACATTTTGCAGTTGGGCGACTGGTGAGCCCCAGCGCAAATTGGCTCTCGAAGCTGGTTCAGGAGAATCTCAACATCACTGTAAGTGCCCGTGTATGTCAAGGTATTGTATTCACGGAGGGCCCTCCAGGAACATACCCCTGTCCAAATACCCCCGGTGAGTGGAGATCACGCTTTCTCCGTAGTATATCTGGATGCTCATGGTTATTTAGACTCAAGCTAGGTCGGCAGCTTCAATAACCAGTGTGCCTGACGTCGGATCTCGTAGCGCCGTGATTGTAAATAACCAACAACAGGAACGCCAGGATGTTGTCCTCTCCTCGTTGAATGAAGCCACCGTGGCCATGTATACCGCGAAGGCGGCCACGACAATCACACCGGCCAAGGTCGCGTTTGGTTCCGTCAGTGTCCTCTTGACGATGATCAGGGTACCTTTCCTCCGATTCTGTGACGATGAGCTTCTGATTCACGTTCATACAGGACTCAATGGTTAACGAACGAGATTACATCGAGCTCGGGTTATCCTGCGCAGAGATCTGTAAAGCGCTTGACCAGGGAATGCGTGGAAAGATACTGGACGATCTCGGTCACTCCGTGTGCGAGGCGATAAACCAGTTGACGACGTGAGTTATAATGGGTGGTCTGGATGGCTCACCAACAACGGTCTCGATCGTAGGACTGTGGCAGAGATCCAAAGGAAAGTCATCAAACGCGGCGGGCGGAGCACTGCTTCTTTGCTGTTCCATGCGAAGAGTGATAAGGAGGCGATTGTCGCTTGGAGGGTAGAACTCAATAGGATCCTTCATGTTGTCAACGTGCGTTCAATCGCCCTTACTTGGTCATCGCTAACCGTTCCTTTTCAGACTGAACTAGTTGTAAATATCCATGTGGTCGTTTCCGACATTCATTATGATGTGTCGAAGATCCGGGGGGAGAATAGTGGTCAGGTCCGCTCGGTAAGGGCGAAACACACTCAGTCCATCGACAACAGGAGAGTGCCAACAATTGTCCAGGCCCAGACCAGGTCAGCAGTTTCCACTACCAAGGGATCCAGCACCTTACGTTTGCATCTAGTACACTTGGATTTTCAACTCCCTCGCCACCGAGGGCATATTTCGGACGTGACGAGCTGATCGAGAAGATCATCGGTCTCACAGAAGACTTGAAATCAGTCGCTCTCATCGGTGCTGGCGGGATCGGCAAGACGTCCATCGCTCTGACCGTCCTGCATCACGATCGCATCAAGCGACGGTTTGGCGAGGATCGTCGGTTCATCCGATGCGACCAATTCCCAGCAACCCCCGCCCATTTCCTCGCTCGACTCTCCAAGGTTACCGGTGCGGACGTCGAGAATCCTGAGGACCTGGCCTCCCTGCGTCCATTCCTATCTTCAAAGGAGATGGCCATCGTCATCGACAACGCGGAGTCCATTCTGGACCCACAGGGAACACATGGCCGGGAGATATACAACATAGTGGAGGAACTGAGTCGATTGGAGACCGTTTGTCTCTGCATCACGTCCCGAATCTCTACCACCCCTCGGGGCTGCAAGACTCTCATCATCCCGACATTGTCGATGGAGGCTGCATGCGACACATTCTATCGCATCTACGGGCATGACGAACGGTCCGACTCGGTCAGCAACATACTGGAGCGGCTCGACTTTCACCCACTGTCGATCACGCTGCTCGCTACCGTCGCCCATCACAACCGGTGGGACACGGACCGACTTTCGAGAGAATGGGAGAGCCGACGGACGGACATTCTCCGGACGGAGTACAACGAGAGCCTTGCCACCACGATCGAACTGTCCCTCGCCTCCCCCACGTTTCGAGATCTTGGCCCTGATGCTCGAGACCTCCTTGAAATTGTCGCCTTCTTCCCTCAAGGTGTCGACAAGGACAACACAGACTGGTTGTTTCCCGCCATCTCGAACCGAGAAGACACCTTCGACAAATTCCGGATTCTTTCCCTGACATATCAAAGTAATGGGTTTATCACGATGCTCTCACCATTCCGGGAATATCTCCATCCCAAAGATCCCAAGTTGTCTCCGCTCCTCTGTACAACGAAGGACCATTACTTCAGCCGGCTGTCAGCCGAGATCAGTCCTGGCAACCCTGGCTTCAGTGAAGCAAGCTGGATCATGTCGGAGGATGTGAATATTGAACACTTACTCAATATCTTCACATCTGTTGATCCAACCTCGGCCAACATCTGGGATGCCTGCTGTCATTTCATGGAGCATCTCTATCGGCACAAACCACGGTTGGTCACACTGGGGCCAAAGATCAAAGGGCTACCGGATGACCATCCCTCCAAGCCACAGTGCTTGTTCGAGCTCTCACGGTTGTTCGGCTCGGTTGGAAATTACACGGAAAGCAGAAGACTTCAGGTTCACACCTTAGAGCTTTGGAAGAAGCGTGGGAGGGATTTTGATGTTGCCGAAACGTTGTTGTCACTCTCCGAGACAAGCCGACACCTGGAACACCGTCAGGAAGGAATACATCAGGCGCGAGAAGCGTACACAATTTTCGGGCGGCTCAACTCCACGGATGGACAAGAACGCTCGATGCGCCAGCTCGCTTCGTTGTACGGCGACGACCAGCTCGAAGTTATATCCACCCTGGACGAAGGTCAGAAACATATGTACTGTCAACTCTACCGCGCCATTGGCTACATCTACCACTCGCAAGGCAAGATCGAAAGGGCCATCGACCGCTTCGAGGCGGCCCTCGAGATCGCCTCTTCTTGCGAGTGGCACGACCAACAGTTTTGGATCCTCCACACAATGGTGGAACTGTTCTCCGACGAGGGGATGTTCGATGACGCGCACGCTCATGTCGAACGCGCCAAATTGCACGCGGCCAATGACCCATACCTTTTGGGTTGCGCGATGGAGCTCCTGGCCCAGGTGTTTTATGAACAGCATCGGCTCAATGAAGCGAAGTCCGAAGTGTTACGGGCGGTCGGTATGTTCGAGAAGCTCGGGAAGATGCAGAATGTGGAATCTTGCAGAGAGTTCCTCCAGGATATCGAGGCAGGAATGGAAAGCCCAGAACTGGACTTGAACGGTGAGCCGCTCAACACGGTACTGTTTTTTGTGCTCAATAACTCTCCATTCCCAGACCGGGGTGCTCAATGATCGCATCGGCGACCGGCTCACCACACCCGTCCTGGTGTAAGCCACGGACCCTTCAGCTGAGTGGCTTTGCATCCACCTGTACCACATTACTCTCTGTTACTATTACCCCATGCGCCCTTTACGCTTCTCCGTCGACGTGCCAATTTTGTGTTTTATTTTCTCACTGTTCATCAGTTTCTGTCCCCCGTGTTGTATTTGTTTCAGCCTTGTGTATCTCGTAGACTGCCGTAGTTCACTTCATTGATGATACGGAACAACAGTCAGCGCAACTCATGTCTTCATCGCGGTAGCTTGCTTCTGTTTCCGCCGTAACCACCATATATCTTGACCCAAACCACATTGAATGCGATGAGTGCTACCCATCCTGAAGGTCTTAAACCCTTCCCATGCCCATACCAGCATGTTGAAACCGCAGCCCTACCAAGAGACGGGTCTAGAACCCTACCCGTGACTTCCATCGTTGAAGTTGTATAACAGACGGTCCTCGGAAAAATCGTCGAAAGTATGGTTGGAACGGGAGTTCTCATTGCCGCGGTCACGGGGCGGAACGGGTGGAGGAGACCCTCGTTCGTCAACATCGTTGTTTGGAGGGCGAAGAGAGGGTGGAGAGTAAGGGGCGGATTCCTACTCAAGCGAAGTCGGAGGGCGAGAAATCTGGTGTTTCTGAGGAAACCTTATTGTTCCGAGTATCCCCTACACCAGACCAAACACCCTAAATACAAACTTAATGAGTACCGTTCAAGTTGAGACGTACACATGGGGGCATCTAATCTCATGTATACCAGGTCTGATCCGGCTGAACGTTTAGACACACGAGGGGGATTTCTTCAGCGCGTCGCTTTTGTGGGTTGTGAGTACGAGGAGTTGGGGTCTTTGGGGCAGACTGAGAATCAAATTTCTCGTTCGTTCCGAGATCGATAAAGGAGTCCTTTTCACGCTATTTCCGTGGGCATAAGACGTGGTTATGGGGGCTGGTTTGCCGTGACGCCTCTCGCAACGACACAGGTGTCCCCGCCTTCGTGGGAGGAGAGAAAAAACCTAGTTCGATTCATGCAAGACATCGCAAAGACATCCGTGGCGCCTTCAGCTTTATCAGACCCGTGCCGACCCTGCCCCGCAAAACACGCGTACTTATTTACGGTGCAACAAGGCACTCTTCCGGTAGATAGAAAGAGGAAATAGATGACCCAGTTAAGTACCATTTATAAACCCGATTTTGATCATGGTGGTTTCATCGGAATGGGGGCGACCCGTGGTCGGGGAACTGAATGGTGGTGCCGACAACCGCCTCGATTTCTCCAACCATATCCTTCTGTGAGCTACCATATCCCCCACCGTTCGACTATTCCCATGCCCCCCCTTTCCCCAAGGCTAGTGTCATACCAGTCGACCTCCTGCACTCGCGCACTCTTCCACACATATCGTTGATCCCCCACCTACATTAATGATCGATCCCCGATGCTACCTCCCGTGTTATAATCATTTCTACTTCGTGTATCTAATCGGTACTACTCTAGTTGCGGCCCTTGAGAAATGTGACCTTGGTCGATCCTCCGAAAAGCGCCTTATCCCGGTGATCGATATCGGTGAGCCCTGCTGAAAGTGCCACCAATGTTGAGGTGCTTCTGAAGGACCCGATTGGAGAGTTAATACTCCGGCGATGGAAACAAGCGGCTGTCGGATGGACCGCCCGCTGTGGTCGAGCGATAGATTACACACAAATCAATTGACCTAGTCCAATGGAGCGAGTAAAATTTGTCTACGAAAAGAGACAACAGAAATGCAGACAACGGTAGGGAATCAACCCAGTACCAGGTGGGGGTCAGCCCAAGGCGCGTCAGGGAAGAACTAGGCAGCCTCAACGTGGTCTCCTTACCACCCCTCGCGAATTGAGGAGTATCAAACACACGTCGCGGCACCACAAGTAGTGAGAAGGGATCAATTCACGGCCTGAAGGAACGAGGTTGACCCTGATTGAAAAATGGCGGCGAGAAGTCTAACGCTGTCCCCGCGCAATCCCTCCACACCACCGCCAGCCGTGACCGCTCGGTGGTAAACCCTCCTGAAGGGGTGTAAGATTTTGTGGGATCACTGAAGGGTCAAATCTCGTCCAGTTGGCGAGGAAGGTTTGGATACCAGAACCGAGTGTCGCATCCTGGAGAAGCTAGTCCCACCTCGCAAAACGGCACGAGTCCTTGGTTCAGCCCCAAACCTCCTACGTTGTCTGCGTGATTGGATCCCGCTCAGTCATCATTGAGGAAAAGTCCCAGCAGGAACGCTCGATACAAGGGCGATCCCGTGAAGAATGCGGCACCGGGCAACAGTACCGGAGCAACGATGTGGTGATGCAACCGCAAAGTGAAATATGCAAGAACGCCAGCGTGACCAGCACCAGCTGCATGGTGAGTGACCCCGAGTAACCATGTTCGGGGGCCGAGGAACGCAATCAACGGTATGGAACGTCAGCGAGATCGTCTAATGCAGACCTCGATGCTTCACGCCAGACTCACCATTGAAATCTACCGCGTCGGCTCTCGCGTTGACGGGACCAAACACTCCAACGGATATCCCTCGTCGTCCGTTTCCGTACCTCTCCACCCTCTGCAATCAAGCTCGGATAACCGTCATCTAGGTTATAACGAGACTCCCTCGATGTCCGAAAAAATACACCTGGTATTGACGGGGGAAATAGGTGGAAGATACGCTACCGGCGAGCGTTTCGATGATGTGCCTCAGGGGGACAGCAGATGAAGGTAATTCGTGAGCAAGTCTTGGTCGAAGAGCAGCGGTCAATTGGTTGTTGAATTCTGGATGAGAGGTGGAGTAGGGGGGCAGAGTGAACGACGGGTGCGGGAGATCGATCGACCGGATCAGTCAAAGGACATCGACTAGATCCTCGGCTGGCGCAGAAACGACGGGGGGAGCACGGCCATAGAGAAGAGGGTACAAAATGGGTGGGTGGTTCGAAGATGCGTCCGAGGGAACAGCCAGCAAAGCGAAGTCGAAAGCGCGTCGGCGTGATATACGCAAGCGGGGGGAATTTGACAGGAGTCGGATGATCGCACGCCTCTCAAAAGGTGCCATGAATATGTTCGCACAGGCGCGTCATTGAGAATGGCCTATTTCCATCAGGGTATACACCTTCACAGCCTGCGCGCCGTACCGCCTCCTCGTAGTTCCCTCGTCCCCCGACCATGCAAGCCAAGTCCCAACGACCGAAGGGGAGGGACGGGGCCATCTCGACGCTGAATATGGCCATCGATGGCCTGAATCTCGCGAAGGAGGTCGCAAGCCTCACCCCAGCCAAGGTTGTTTTTGGTTCCGTCAGTATCCTCCTCGTGATGATCAGGGTATGTTTCCTTCTTCTCTGCGGCGGGATCACCCAAATTCATATGCATCCAGGACACCATGGTCAACGAACTGGACTGCGTCGAACTAGGGCTGGCCTGCGCGGACGTATGTAACGCCCTTGACCGTGGGATGGGCGGGAAACGATTGGATCAGCTCAACCGATCTGTGTGCGAGGCGATTGAGCAATTGACGACGTGAGTTCAACCGACGATGCGTGTTGTGCACGCTTCACTCACTGAGCCCCTGATCGCAGAACTGTGGCAGAGATCCAGAGAAAGATCATCGAGAAGAGAGATCGGAATCCGCTCTCTCAATTTGCCCATGCAAAAAATGACAAGGAAACGATCGCGACCTGGAGGCTGGACCTCCTTAGGATCCTTCAAGTCTTCAACGTACGTTCGGCCGATTCTGTTTTGACTATTGCTAACCGACTCCTTTCAGACCGAGCTGGCTTTGAACACTCATAACGTAGCCTTGAATACTCACACCATAGTTTCCGACATACACCAGAACATGTCGAGAGGCCATGAGGATACCGGCGGCAAAAATCAGGCGGTAAGTAATGCTCGTACTCCACCCAACACCGAACAATCAGTGACAATTGTCTAGGCCCAGACCAGGTCGGTGATCCCAGATATCATGACGTCCTAGTAACCTGACATTCCTATCTAGAGGACATGGAGAGTCACCCCCCTCGCCACCCAGAGTCTTCTTTGGACGTGACCCGTTGATCGAGAAGATCGTAGGTCTAACGGAAAACCTCACCCCGGTCGCCCTCATCGGTGCTGGCGGGATCGGCAAGACGTCCATCGCTCTGACCGTCCTGCATCACGATCGCATCAAGCGACGGTTTGGCGAGGATCGTCGGTTCATCCGATGCGACCAATTCCCGGCAACCCCCGCCCATTTCCTCGCTCGACTCTCCCAGGTGACTGGTGCGGGCGTCGAGAATCCCGAGGATCTGGCCTCCCTGCGACCATTCTTATCTTCAAAGGAGATGGCCATCGTCATCGACAACGCGGAGTCCATTCTGGACCCACAGGGAACGCACGGCCGGGAGATATACAACATAGTGGAGGAGCTGAGTCGATTGGAGACCGTTTGTCTCTGCATTACATCCCGAATCTCTACCACCCCTCCGGACTGTGAAACTCTCATCATCCCGACATTGTCGATGGAGGCCGCGTTCGACATATTCTATCGCATCTACAAGCATGACGAACGGTCCGATTTAGTCGGCAATGTCCTGGAGCGGCTCGACTTTCACCCGCTGTCGATCACGCTACTTGCTACCGTCGCCCACTACAACCAGTGGGACACAGGCCAACTTTCGAGTGAATGGGAGAGCCGGCGGACGGATGTGCTTCAGACAGTGCAGAACAAGAGCCTTGCCGCCACGATTGAACTGTCACTTTCCTCCCCCATGTTTCAAGAGCTTGGCCCTGATGCCCGAGACCTTCTCGGAGTCGTCGCCTTCTTCCCTCAAGGTGTCGACAAGAACAACACCGAGTGGTTGTTTCCCGCCATCTCAAACCGAACAGACATCTTCGACAAGTTCCGGATCCTTTGCCTGACATATCAAAGTAACGGGTTTATCACGATGCTCTCACCACTCCGGGACTATCTCTGTCCCAAAGATCCCAAGGTGTCTCCACTGCTCTGTACAACCAAGGAACACTACTTCAGCCGGTTGTCAGTTGAGATTAGTCCTTACATACCTGGGTCTGTAGAGGGACGATGGATCACGTCAGAGGACGTGAATATTGAGCACCTGCTCGATGTCTTTACATCCATTGACGCGGAGCTGGATGATATCTGGGATACCTGCGCCAAATTCATGGGGCATCTCTATTGGCACAAGGGGCGGGTTATTTCACTGGGACCGAAGATCGAGGAGCTCCGGGATGACCATCCCTCCAAGCCACAATGCCTCATCGCACTCTCGTGGCTATTTGAAGCAGTTGGAAATTTCGTGGAGGAAAAACGGGTGCTTGTTCATGCCTTGGTGCTCCAGAGAGAGCGGGGGGATGACAATCAGGTCGCTGAAACAATGGGATTCCTATCCTATGCAAATCGACTACTACACCTCTACAAGGAAGGGATCCAACAAGCCGAGGAAGCATTGGAAATTTATAAACAGCTTGGTGACACGGTGGGACAAGCACGGCAGTTGAACTACCTCGCTGATTTGTTGTGCCAGGACGGCCAACTCGATGCCGCTGAGAAAGCCGCATCCCGCGCAATCAATCTTTTCCTGGAGAAAGGCCAAGAATTTCCGGTCTGCCAATGTCACCGCGTTCTTGGCGAAATATATCGTTCCAAGGGCAAGAAGAAGAAGGCCATTCGCCATTACGAGACAGCCCTCGGAATTGCTTCCTCTTCCGGTTGGGACGACGAGCTATTTTGGATTCATCACTCCCTGGCCCAACTGTTCTCCGCTCAAGGCAGGTTCGATGATGCACACGCTCATATCGAGCACGCCAAGTCACATGCAGCGAATGATGAATACAACCTGTGTCGCGCGATGGAGCTGCAGGCTGGGTTTTGGTTCGAACAACGTAGGTTTGAGGAGGCCAAGTCTGAGGCTCTGCGCGCCGCCGACGTTTATGAGAAGCTCGGGGCTACGTCCGATGTAGAGGACTGTAGAGAGCTCCTCCGGAAGATTGACAAGAAAACGAATAGCGGTGAGCCCCCATAGATGACGCTACTTCCTGTGTGTATTGACATTCCTTTCTAAGCTTGGGGGACATGGTGGCGCCAACGGTTTCATTGAGTTCTTCAGGCGACTCGTCCCACAAGTCGCCCCAACACCTTGTCCTTCCACCGCGGTTATCGTGGTATTGTTCGATTGCTACCCCCGTCCCCACATTTATCGACCTCTGCCACCACCTCCTCTCACATCTGTTGTCCTGCTGCTTGTTGTTGATCCCCATCTTGGGTTGTCCGTTCCCCCATCCCCCGCACCACGTTTGTTTCTCATCGATGTATCCCACGTGCTACATTCAACGGTTTTGTTTGGCCATGCCAAAACCCCCAAGTTACTCACCACGACCGCCACACCGTGTCGGGTGAACGAGGCGCGGTACCCCCGAAATCTCTCGAGGAATATGAGGTGACCAGGAGCGGCGGAAGCGTTAGAGGTGGAGCCTGTCCTCATGCATTCATGGATCAATCGATCACGACTGGACCATGCTCGACCAGCTCTTTCCCAAGTGACAACCCCCTCGTGTATAATTGGAATAGACATTCATTTCTCCATCATGCGCGTTACCTATCTCGTTGCCTTCTGTCTCCTGGATCGTTTGTGTCATTGAGTGGCTCGTTTCGGCAACGTCGTGATTGCTTGATTGATTTTGGCAAGAGTGAATCTGGTGGGAAGTGTTCTTCCTCAACATCTCAGACTAAGGTCACCAAATTTAAATAAGCTGAGTGGTCTTGGTTGCAGATAAAGTGAGAAGTATTCCCTAACCAAAATGTCGGTACGTGAGAGGTGAATGAAGGTGAACGAGCAACGGACGGTGGACAACAGGGAATGTGCCACGCCATAGAAAGACAAGACAGCAACCATGAGAGGTCACTCTAGTGCGACAGACGAGAGTCGGCCCAAGCCCCGTTTGAAAAGGGTAGGCGGTTGAACTGTCCGATACCTTTCCGGCAGACTTTTCCCACCTGCGTCGACAGTTCACGTTCACCGACGAGCCCGTCCAGGTATCATCGGACTGGCAGATCGTTGATTCTCCGGTTACTACTGCGGCTTTGAGTGGAGAAAGGGAAATTGGCGGTGTGGTTGGAGGCCTCGTTCGCTGGTGCCGGTGATAGGGTCTATGATCGACTTGAGCGCGATTCCCGGTTCTTCGGTCTGTTCTCGAGGGGAGGAGTTTGGCGCTGGTCAATTCCTCGGTGCAAATCTCCAGGTTTTTTTCTTCTTCCGTCGGCTCATTTCGTGTCTTCAACATCCCCGTTCCCTCCTAGGAGGACGGTCCCCATCTTACTGCGAGCGACATCAACGAGAAGCACAAGATCTTTACGCACTTGGAGGATTTGCACCGGCCAGGCAGGAGGGAGAGCATGCTATGGATTACCGTGATTCCCGAATAATTGCGGTGTGTGACATTAACGACGCGTTGGGTCACGTCGACACGGGTACCGACGAGACTCCTTACTGGAGGGCGTCGGTCCGTGGGTCACGGAATGACGGTGAGAGTGGGTCGGGGGTTCATATCGTGGATTTATATTGGAGTACCCAACCTCGGCCACCGGTGAATCTCTCTCCACCCCATAGAACAGCCCCGGTACGCTCGTTTGTAGATGCACCACGGGAACGGCCAGGGGCGAAGATGTGTACTGAATTTTACATTGATCCTTTTGGACTAACCTTTCCCGTAGTGATATTCCGCGATCATCGATGGTCGTGATCCGGACGCGGCGTTACACGGACTCTATGAAGATCTGGTGTAACAATTAACATCGTCCCGTCTCAACCCACCATCCTTTCCCGTGGGGCTTTCTGCAGCCCCAGGCTCTGTGAGTCTACTTCATCTCCCCTAAAGGAGGTGTCTAGGCGGCCGAGCTCAGCACCACCGCTGGTGATACGTCAGTGCTCTACCTTGGACGCGACCATTTGATCGACTTCTCGTCCACTAATCATCCTCTTCGTACAGTGTTTTGAATGCCCTGAGGTGCAATCGCGCGCACCTGATGACCCCCCCATCAAGATACAAAAATCGGTGGGGGTGGTCGGATGTACGAGCGCTGCGCTCAACCAACAGATCTCAGGGTCTTCCAAGGTTCGCAAGTCGCGCGGAAAATATGTTTTAGTCCTAGCTGTTGGTTGTCAATGCTAAGTCGGTGAGTGCGTTAAATACTCCAAGGGGACGATGGCGCTGAACCATTGATCCCTTCCCTTCCCTTCTTCTACTTTCGCCTCATGTCCCAGATCTCACCATTCCTCCGTGAGCTGATCCAGGGGGGTAACGATATGTGGGTGCCTGTTGAGTCGTTTATAAGGACGAGCGTTGTGCTGAACGATAACCAATCACTTCGGTTTTCATAACCAAGTCTCTCAGGAAAGGTAAGTTTCGACTCCACCGACGTGATGTGGCTCCCTCAGCGTGTCTGAGGTTTATCCGAATAGTATGTATCAATCTCGACAACCGCCCTCGTGTTTTATGATTATTTCCTGACCTTGGAGGACGAGGTAAGCTCACGGATCATTTGTCCACCACTGTTTCGTGCCTGACCACCTGTGACTGTATTAGGTCCGGTACGCTTGGGGTGGAAGGAAGAACTGGAGTGAGTGTCGTCCTGGAAGTTCATTCTCGTTCGTGACAATGTCGGTTGAACGGCGGGTCTAGTCTTTTGTTTGTTTATCCTGGTGTGTTGTTGTTTCGCTCCATTGGTGATCATCACGGCTTAGCGGGGGAGCAGAATAGATACCTCCCCCTAGCATACAAGATCTGGGTGGTTTTCGGTGAGTCGTTGCGCAGGGTTTGAGTCGTGTTTTGGAATTGGGCCTGACACTACAACGTCTAGCGTATTTTTGGCCTGGATACTCATTTCAGGTAAGATCCCCCGATCTTTCGTTTCTCTTAACTGACATTTGTCTTCCGATAGGCGTATGCGCAATCGTTTAAACCAGCGGTTATATCCCGTTTGACCCAGGTTTTTACATAGATGCCACCATTCGGCCATCATCCAACCTTTATTCTTCATCTTCGCGACGTTAACGGCACAGATCTTCCTTATGCTAAGGTGAGCCATGCGGTTCATTTATGGATTCAATTGGCCGACTGCACCCAGGGTATATGCGCTGAACGCGTGGAACAAGGTGTTGCTTGGGTGCTTCGCTTTATTGACCGTCGCCCAGCTTACCACTGGGATTTTACTCGTGGCCATACCATCTAACTCGGGTGAGCTATCCTACCCACATAACGAGGGGTGAAAGACTTAGTCCTGTGGTATTTGCTTGCTACAGTCATCGTTATTCCGGATATTCCGTTGGACGCATACCGTACGTGTCTGTTCGACACCAAGGCAAAGTATGAGACGATATACACAGCGTTCTCCTTATTTTATGGTACTTCTTTTCATATGTGCGCGGTGTTGCTACCCTGTGTTCTGACACCATCTTCAGATGTGGTGGCGTTCCTCGTCATCATTCGTTCGCCCGTCCGGAATGTGGGACGACTCTCCAGCCTCGTGCGGACGATCATCAGAGACGCAACCGTCTACTTCCTCGTCATATTTACTTCACACACCATACTCACCTTCTTTGTCCTATTCGCTCGGGTGAGTATCGATTTTTACAAGGGTCGATTTCCGTGCCGCTTACTGGTGTCTTGGGACGCAGGAGAATATTAAGCTGATCCCTAGTGTGTGAGTTGATACGTCATTTGGTTTGGTACGGCGAGTGCTTATTTGGCCGGTTCGGGCAACTAGAGTGAATAACATGTGAGTCGAGTCCAATGAGTCCGTATCTTGTAGACGCTAAATCCCGCTTCTCCTTCCGTCACCGTTAGCCTACTCCCACTGATGGTGTCCCGGCTCCTGATGTCCTTACGGAAAGCGGGGGATTCCAATGTTACCACGACATGGGATTTAAGCCACTTCACAGGCGCAACGGCGACGGAGCCCATAGCGTTTGGTGTTAATCTACCGAGGGGCACAAGACCGGAGGGAACGGGGGAGATGAGCCGCATCGAGATGGTGGATATAAACCTTGAGGACCCGTATCGTACACAGCTAAAGCCCTCGGAGGTGTAAGGTTGATATCGGGCAGTGCAGTTGGATATAGCTGGTGGCCACCGATTATGTGCAAACTGATTGCGACAACCTCCCACAAACACCACAGCCAGCACAAGAACAATTCTGGGCCTGCCGCCAAGCTCGTCTTGCGGGGGGTCAAATCTTCCATCCGTAGTGACGGCTGTGGCCAGCTTCAGGATAATCCAAGAGCCGAGAGGTTATTCACTCGATAGCGAATGTCATAGACACTATTTATTGTTTTCTGGATTTATTTTGCGATCTGGGATCGTACAAGACAGAGGGAGGTGATTACCAAAAGCGCGGCGGCCCTAAACTCCAAAATCATGGGATACAACAGGGTGTCGAAGGCCTCCATCTCCTGTAAGCAACTAAAGGCACGCATTCGTGTTGTCGGTTTCCTGCGGTCGTGTATCTGTAGGGTAGGCACCGCACACAGTCACTGTGTTCGATCACCACCCGTCATCAGCTAACCAACCGGTGGTGAGGAAACGAGCCCATATGTCCGAGGAGGTTCGGTGTCGCCACACTTCACAGTTAGAAGACAAACGACACTGCGTAGGGTACAATCATGCTGGTATTCGGCGTCAGGAGTCGCCACCGAAGGACCGTAAACCCATAAAGGAGCGACCCAGGAGATCGGTCGGGTTACCACAAGGCCTGTAAGAGCAGTTGGCTTGGGACTTGTTGTAAAGGGCCATCCGGGGTTTGGTATTTGGGAATCACAGGGGACCGATTGCTAACGAGAGTTAGACACACCGACGGCGGCACCGGTTCAACGATCTCATGCTCACATTATCACAACCTCAAACATCACTGAAGGACTTTCTGCTTGAACAACCGATATTGTCTTGATAAAACCGTCGCGAATCACATTTCGTCCGTCTTTGGGTGGCACAGGTTTCTGTCCGGTCGTTGGTTTCCTACAGCCGTTAGAGCTTGCAGTGTGGCACGGTATAATACACTTCCACACGAGTAGCGCTTGATATTTGCTGGCCGCGGGCATCTGACGAGAGCGTCCGGGGGGAGATTCGATGCAATCCCACTCATCAGTTGAGGAGCAGTACCCTACAAAAACAACAACGAAGCCCGACGAATAACAAGACCCGACACCAAGGAGAACGAACCATGTCCGGAATGGGGATGAAGGGTGTCGAGTACATTGTCTGCAGTCGTGTGCTAGGGACCCTGGGGCGGTCCGAGGCCGACTGATAGGGCGGTCCACGGATATGGAGAAGGAGTAAGTGGAGATATGTGGTGGATGAGTGACTCGAAGATGTGTCTCCGGTGGAGTAGCCAGCGAGTCAAAGTCGAAAGCGCGTCGGCGTGAAGTGTTCTGCGGAGGGGCCTGACAAGAGTCGGACATCAGTCGATCGCGCGCATCTCAAGAGGTGCCACCATCTTTGCGATCACTCTTCGTGATTCGATAAAGATCTTCACAAATATATTATATTTGTACTATGAGTGTTCGTATGTAGCTGTGTGGCGAAGAGATGAGTACTGGGCGAAAGCCCGCAGGGCTTTCAGGCTATGGGATCCGGGTGCCGAGGACAGCTGCGTGGGCGGGTGGGACCCACGAAGCTGGCTCGGAAACCATCTCCCGTCGCCTAGCTGGTTTTGGCCAGCGAGTTTGAAGATTTTCATGAGTGATGAAAGTCTTCAAGAAAAGAGGTGCGGAGGGTGGGGAAAAGAAAGAAAGGCGGAGGAGAGACCGGAGAGCGAGGAGGTGGTGGTGTCCTCGAAAGAGGCGCACGTGCCGGATCACTCTTCGTGTCGCAAAGACGGAGCTATCTCGTCGCTGAATATGGCCATCGAAGGCTTGAACCTCGCGAAGGAACTCTCAATTGTCACCCCAGCTAAGGCTGTTTTCGGTTCCGTCAGTGTCCTCCTCGCAATGATCAGGGTATGTTTCCCCCTCTTCAGCTGCGACGAGATCACCCAGGCTCATCTGTATCTAGGACACCATGGTCAACAAACGGGACTGCGTCGAACTCGGGCTGGCCTGTGCGGATGTATGCGGTGTCCTTGACCGCGGGATGGGCGGGAGGAGGTTGGATGAGCTGAATCGGTCCGTGTGTGAGGCGATTAAACAACTGACAACGTAAGCTCGACCAATGATGTATATTATATGCGCTTCACTCACGACGCCCTCGATCGCAGAACTGTGACAGAGATCCAGAGAAAGATCATCGAGAAGAAGGAACGGAATCTGCTCTCCCAACTTGCCCATGCAAAAAATGACAAGGAAACCATCGCCGCCTGGAAGTTGGACCTCATTAGGATCCTTCAAGTCTTCAACGTACGTTCGGTCGGCCCCGTTTTGGCCACCACTGACTCCTCCTTCCAGTCCGAGTTGACCTTGAACACTCACACCATAGTTTCCGACATACACAGGGACATGTGGAGAGGTCACGAGGATACCGGCAGCAAAAATCAGGCAGTAAGTGAAGCTCATACTCTATCGATCACCGAATAGACGGTGACAATTGACTAGGCTCGAATCGGGTCAACGATCTCGAATCGCATGGGGCCCAATCTCACATTCCCGTCTGGAGTACTCGGGGAATCTCCTCCTTCGTCGCCCAGAATCTTCTTTGGACGTGGCGGGTTGATCGAGGAGATTGTTGGTCTAGCAGAAAATATGACTCCGGTTGCTCTCATTGGAGCCGGCGGGATCGGCAAGACGTCCATCGCTCTCACTGTCCTGCATCACTATCGCATCAAGCAGCGGTTTGGCGATAATCGCCGGTTCGTCCGGTGCGATCAGTTCCCGGCAACCCCCACCCATTTCCTCGCTCGACTCTCCAAGGTTATTGGCGCGGGCATCGAGAACCCTGAGGATCTGGCCACCCTGCATCCGTTTCTATCTTCGAAGGAGACGGCCATCATCCTCGACAATGCGGAATCAATTCTCGACCCACAGGGAATGAACGCTCGGGAGATATACACCATAGTGGAGGAGCTGAGTCGATTGAAGACCGTCAGCCTTTGCATCACATCCCGGATCTCTATTATCCCTCCTGACTGCGAAACTCTCGATATCCCGACATTGTCGATGAAGGCCGCGTGCGACACGTTCTTTCGCATCTACAAATGCGGCGAACGGTCCGATTCGGTCAACAACATCCTGAAACAACTCGATTTCCATCCGCTCTCAATCACCCTTCTCGCTACCGTTGCACATCACAACCGGTGGGGAACAGACCGACTTGCGAGGGAATGGGAGAAGGGGCGAACGGATATGCTTCAGACGGAGCATAACGAGAGTCTTGCCGCCACGATCGAACTGTCACTTGCCTCCCCCATGTTTCAAGAACTTGGCCCTGACGTCCGAGAGCTTCTCGCAGTCGTCGCCTTCTTTCCTCAAGGTATCGCCGAGAACAACGTCGACCGCCTTTTTCCCACGATTCCTGGCAGAACGAATGTCTTCGACAAGTTCTCCGTTCTTTCCCTGACATACCAAAACAATGGGTTCATCACAATGCTTGCGCCCCTCCGGGACTACCTCTGTCCCAAAGATCCCAAGTCATCTCCGCTCCTTTGCGCGGTCAAGAAACATTACTTTGACCGGTTGTCGGTTTCGGTTGATCCTGATATGCCCGGGTTCGAGGAGGCACGGTGGGTCGCATCAGAGGATGTGAACATCGAACACCTGCTCGATGTCTTCACATCTATCGACGCAGAGTCGGGTAATATCTGGAATACCTGCGCCAATTTCATGGAGCATCTGTATTGGCACAAGAGGCGGCTTGTTGCGCTGGGGTCGAAGATCGAGGGGCTCCGAGATGACCATCCCTCCAAGGCGGAATGCTTGGTCCAACTCTCACGGTTATTTGAATCGGTTGGAAATGGCGCGGAGAGAAAACGACTCCTTTCTGATGCCTTGAAGCTTCAGAGAGAGCGGGGGGATGACCATCAGGTCGCTCGAATATTGAGGCGCCTGTCCATTGCGAATCGACTGCTAGGTTTCCACGAGGAAGGGCTGCATCAAGTGAAAGAAGCATTGGGAATTTGCGAGCGGCTCGGTGAC
>Ga0307517_10002830_pt1 | contig 27554 bp, 41 predicted proteins | sample 23_EM_MG_FD_194515 | JGI IMG/M metagenome (GOLD analysis project Ga0307517, IMG submission 194515) | Populus trichocarpa ectomycorrhiza microbial communities from riparian zone in the Pacific Northwest, United States - 23_EM | ecosystem: Host-associated > Plants > Roots > Unclassified | place... | reverse complement strand
ACAACCGGATGATTGTCGGATTAAGCGGCGGATCGGGGACAACAGCACCAAACAAACGCGCAGATGCTGCGATGTTCGCTCAGGCGGGATAATTTAGGGGGTGGAGAAACCTTGCAAGCAAGGTAATGCTTATGCCTAAACCTGCAGAGAACATCGCTGTCGGAGGTATTCTCAACATCACCGACGCGGTCGTCATGTGGATGAGTGAAGAATCCGAATACAGCCCTACCAATTTCAACTCCTATCACTTCAGCCAGGTTGTTTGGAAGAGCACCACGGAGCTTGGATGTGCCTACAAAACTTGCTCTGGTTCCCTCGTTGGTCTCCCGGAGGGAATGCGTACCATTTCGCCTACTTTCGTCTATTGATCTGACTTGTGGACGCCCTACAGTCCAGCTCCACGCTCATCGTGTGCGATTATAACCCACCCGGCAATTACGCTGGTCAATTCGAGTACGCCTCCTGCTCCCATTCTACCGAGAGTGCAAACTCACGTGGATTTTCTTTCTTTCTTTCTTCCAGACAAAATGTCCAAGTGTAAGGCCAATGTCCCAGCATTCTACCTTGGATTCATATACCTGTTGTGCAGATGAATGGGTTTCTTCTGACACATCTTTCGTCATCTTTGGATGGGCGCCGATGAGTAGTCCGTTCTGTGGAATGTCTTCACAATGTTTTGAATGGAGTACATTGGCATTTTGCCCATTACCGATGCGTGAGCCTGATTGTGGTCAGAGCATGAGGGGACTGGGAGCTACCCGTAGGGTAGCGACACTAAGACTGGAGATCAAACGGAAGGGACAACGTGTAGGAATTCGGAAAAGAGAAAAGCGATATCTAGTACAGCGTCCGAATCGCGTGTCTATATTCGTCCGGGGACCCGTTGTAGTCTCCATCATTACAGGAACGGGGAACTCGATCACCGTTGTTCTACACTTCCGAGAGTTACCCCCAACGCGAACGCGAGTTCGTCGACGTTTTACCATATGCCATATCAGAGGGATTGTCGGATTACATAGTCTTCGCGCGAGACAACGGCAGCAATCCCACGAGGCGACGAGAGAGGGGGGTGGGTGATCGGATCGACCAACCCACCAGCAACCTTCAAGCTAAGATCTCCAATGCCTAGACTTCAGAGCGATTAGACTCGAAGCTTGAAGGTCCAATGGCCCAGTGTCCCTGATACAAACTCCCGCATCATATTCTGCAACGACCCTTCAATCGCGTGTCTGCTCGCTGATGGCTGGTGGATGTCGATAAGCTGGTGAACGGGATCAGGGTGTCATGATGGATCGTTGCGAGTGCTGAGCCTGCTACCCACCTGTCCGCAACTTCCCTTGTCATCTCCAGGAGGGGAACAACTTCCCTTTTCACTGGAGGGCTGCCCATCTCTCATCAAACCCTGCAAGGCATCCAGACCGGTCACCTTGGCGACGTCTCCTTGATCATGTACCCCACACCAACCCGAGGCCATTGCGTCTCTCTCCCTCCCATGTAACTGGGGTTCGACTGACTGCATTCCTAAACCTCTTCACCGTTCGTTTTCCCCTCGCAGGAGCTCTCTCTCTACCTTCGTTTGAACGTTACCGTCATTTCTCAGTTTTGCTCACTCAAAGCTATAAAATGGCTCCCTTTGCATTTAAAACTTTGTATTTGTTTCTCGCTCTCGTTGTTCTCCCCCAGGTTCTCGCTGGACCCGCCTGCGCCTACCGTAATCGTGGAAAGCCGGATTGCGTCAGGAAGTGCAAAGGCCACTGGGGTTATGGGAGAAATTGTATGGGTGCGTTCTCTTGTTCGACCCGCGTGGGTGAGTAATGAACCTAGCGTTTTTGGTCTCAAGGTCACGACAAGTGGGGATTTGTGATCAACAGTTGCAGGGACGAGAGTACCGACCCGGACAGCGCTCTCTCTACCGCATGCGGTTTGGATAAGTACGTTCTGCTGAGGATTGTCATGCACCGTTGGAATTGGCCTGACCCCAGCACAGGACTATCACTTCGGACCCTGCGTCGATCCCGACCGACTCATCTCCCAGTTCCTCGAACGAGCCACCCCCACCCGTCACCGATTCTACACCCACGCCCTCTAAAAACCCTCCCGATTTCAGCCCCAGCAGCACTTCCACTAGTTCCAACACTTCCTCCTCCACCCCGACTACCACCTCTACCTCCATCCCACCCCCGCCATCCTCTTCTCCTCCCTCTGGGACCCTTTCCCCTCCCAACGATGTGACCGAGAAACCTTCCCCTACCTCCTCCTCAGACGAACCTTCCACCCCTCCTGCTGGGCCATCTCCCACCCCAAACACCTCCGGCACCGACGATTTCAGGAAAGCCGCTTTGACCGAACACAACAATTACCGTGCGCTGCGTGGTGCTTCTCCTTTGATCTGGAGTGAAGATCTTGCGGTTGCCGCGAAGAGCTGGGTGTCTCGTTGCGGGGTTAAGCACTCGAATGGAACTGTTGGAGGGTACGGAGGTACGTCGTCTGACGGATTGCCCCGAGTTACCGAGGATGCTCATGTTCAAACTCACAGAGAACTTGGCCGCCGGAGCCGGCCCTTACACCATCACCGACGCGGTCAGAGGGTGGACGGTTGATGAAGAGGGGGGGTATAACCCTGAAACTCTCAGTGGACTGCACTTCAGTCAGGTTGTTTGGAAGAACACCGCGGAGCTTGGATGTGCCAACAACATTTGCCCTCCTGATGGGACCTTTCCTGTCGAGTATGGAGTGCGTACCCTTCCGTCTGCTTTCGTCCGCTGGTCTGACTCGTGGATGCTGTACAGAACTATACACTCATCGCGTGCGAGTATAACCCACCCGGCAATGTTATCGGTCAATTCGAGTGCGCCTCCCGTTCCCATTTAACCACCAAGGGTGCAAACTTACGTGGTTTTTTCTCCCTTTCTTCCAGCCAAAATGTTCAAGTGTAAGGCCAATGCCTCGGCGTTTTACCTTGGATTTGTATGCCTATCGTGCAGGTGAACGGGTTTCTTCTGACACGTCTTTCGTCGTCTTTGGGTGGGCGCCGATAAATAGTCCATTCTGCGAGTTGGTAGCATCGGTAATGTCTTGAATGGAATACATCGACATTTTGCCCATAACCGTCTGCGTGAGCTTGAGTGTGGTCAGCACATGAGGGGGCGGGGAACTCGATCACCGTCGGTCTACACCTCCGAAGTCACCCAATGCGAAGATGAACCCGTCGTGGCTACCGACCATCTCGACCCTTAGCTACTTGACCTTGACACTCATTACCACCGCTTTTGTCTGTCTGTCCTGCGCGTTCCTTATCGTTCAGGCGATCCGTTCCTCCCCGTCGCAGTCTATCGAGAATAATTGGAATGTCGTGATCATCGGAGCGGCGTATGTCTTGGTGGTGCGTCTTTCTTACTTCCCTACATGCCGCCAGCATGAGCTGATGTGGCGACATGACGGGGCCCAGCTATTTACGACCATGGGATACTGTGTGAGAAGACGAGTGGCGATTCGGCGCAAGTTGCAGAAGATATCCAAGGTTTACAAGCCTTTGGGCAAGGGGGATGTCCCAGACGTACGTTACCATTCCTCGCTATCAGCTAGCGTTGGATCGCTCACGAACAGCTGACCATGCTTTTACGTCGTTGGAATAATAACAGAGAGTGTACCAATACATTACTCAAGAATACGCAAGAGCTTGTTTGATCACGTACTCATCTTCCCCGAAGGATGGATATCAAGAAGGGTGGGGTTTGCCTGGTACGAGAGAACCCTTGCGAGAACGAAGAACTGACGCAAGGAGCTCGACGATGTCACGCCTTTTCAGGCACACAATACGAAGCTACCCAATTCAGGAGGTCCCTTTTGGATACCATCCCAGTCATTGGTGAGGGGCCCCGCCCATAATCTTCCTTCGGCTTGTCATCGATGGGGTCCTGTTGGTTGATCCGCATCTAGACAAGTTGGCCCACCGGGTCATACCCCGCCATCCGGAACTGCGACCGCACGCACGCATGCTCCACCACTTCAGATTCATCCTTCCGCTGCTGCCGAAAGATGAAGATGGGTTGACGCCCCTTCATTATTACGATTCCGGAATTCAGCTGGCCAGAAACTCTGGTGTGGAGCCCACAGAAATGGAGTACGTCCGGTGTATGGCTGCAGCACACGAGATTAAGAGGATGTAAGTCTAGCACAACTTCTTCTCGACATCTACTCGTTTAACGTATTCCTCGCCCCTGCCATGCTGCCTCGCGATCAAACCCAGTCTGGATGATTGTTCTTCAGAGATGGCAATCGAACAACGCTCGACTACCGAGGAGAACTGACCTCTTTCGGTTCTCCAATCTCGATGCATGTGGCCTGCGGATGAAGGGGGGACTTTCGAGCGAAAGCCCAACTCTGATCGGTGAAGCCACACCACGTGCGCTGCGATATACCCAAGGGACATCTCGTCTCTGCGGACTTTACATTCACCGAACAGTTCGAGTATAGTCTCCGTAATTCCGGGACTATCCTAGTAATGGAGACTTTTTTACTGTTGAGCGTCTCCTGTCTGTGAGGGCCAATAGTCGGAGATCACCCGGATCTTTTACGTTGGAACCCCTTGGGCGTCCATCGTGGCACCGGACGGGTCTTGAGAGAAGAAATTTTCGGTGTGCATATAATCTCTCTCGTGGATCTGGGTTCTTTGCCTTGTAATCCTTCACTGGCCACGCCACCCCCGCCCTTCCCCTACCCAACTTCACGACCCTTGACGTCAACTCATCACACGCCATGTCCTCCTTACCGGTCAACATCAACCATGGCACCCCTGCAAGTTTCAGGAGTGCTTTGGCGTCTTGTAAGCTCAATGACACCTCCGCTGCAACCACTTCATGCTGAACAAACATTCGACTCCCAGACCGTCGATCCCAGTACATCATGGCGAACTTCATTGAGGAACCTGATTCACCGCCCTCTCCCGAATCAGACCCAGAGGCTTGTATCCTCCCCGTTGACCTTTACGATCCCTCGAGCGACGGTGTAAGCACCCCCTCGTCCTCCCACACCAGTAGCCCCGAGGACGGTTTGGTGGACAACTTGCAGTGGGATGAGGATGATATCATGACCCCCACCCAGAACCTCAACTCTCATCAATGGAACGCCCCGGTCATCACCCCCGCCAGACCTCCGGCTCTTTGCGTTCCGCAAGAAAGAACACCCCTCATTCGAAAGGCCAACTCGTTCCACATCCCGACGACGAAGAAGGTGTACGACTCGATCGAAGGCAAGAAAAAGACCAAGACACGGACCAGACCCCCCCGTAAGGTCCGACCCCTCGAGCCAACCCAAAAGGTACAGGAAATTAAGGCTGTGGAACGGCGTCACCTGGGGAGGAGCACCTTCGGCCAGACGGTGAGTATTAAACGCGTGCCAGCTGAGATCTTATCTGAGCTGTTCTCAACATTCTCAACTTCAAGTTGTTCAATGCGATCGCTGTACTCCTCGGTATCGGGATGCTGTCGGAGCCCCTCGCCTTTTCCTATGCCGGGTGGGGTTGTGGTACCCTGTTGCTCATCTCCTACGGGTGGGTGACATGCTACACGTAGGTTTTTTCTGTGGTTGAAAGATCTTTGGAACACGATCAACTGATCGAATGGGGTGCAGCGCTAAAATTTTGGCTCGTTTCATCATTGCCGACCCTGCGGTCCGGACCTACGCAGACATCGGCCGGAAGGCTTTCGGGAACAGGTCGAAGCATTTCGTCAGTTTGTTTTTCTGCCTAGAGCTTTTCACCGTCATGGTTGCTCTCGTTACGTTGTATGCCGACTCCCTAGGTGAGTCTCCCCCGTCGCCGAGCCCATCATCCCCACAGCTGACCGGTTGTTGATAGAAACAATCGCACCTGCATATTCTTCTAACTTTTATAAGATTCTCGGCTTGGTTGTGTTCGTCTGGCTCGCCATCCGTACAAGGGTACAATGCTGACGCGCTCTCTCCAGATTTTTACCCGCTGTATTTTTACCACTTTCATGGCTTTCCATCACGTCGATGCTAGGAATAGTATCCTCTATTTTGCTCATTGTCGTCATCTTGATCGACGGTACAACCAAAGTGAGTATCACATTTTGTTTTTCGTCAAATCGACGTCTGACCGGTTCGCAGAAAACCGCTCCAGGTAGTATCTGGGACCCTCAGCCTACCGACATCGGTATTGCTTCCTTGCCAAAATTGGGGGTCGCGTTCGGGTTGTTCATGGCAGGAGTGAGAGCCCACCCCTTCTAGATTTTTCACCACTTCTGACGGTTGTCCCTTCGTAGTTTTCTGGCCATGCCGCGATCCCATGTCTTGCTCGAGACATGATCGATCCCTCTCGGTTTGAACAAATGATCAACACCGCTTTCTTTATCGCCACAAGCCTCTACGGCGTTATCGGAGTCGCGGGTGCGTCGAGAGTTCGTTGATGTTCGTCCATGTTCGCTCATTTCAGAGTTTCAGGTTACTGCATGTTCGGTAACACCGTTTCCGAGGAGTTCAGCCAAGACCTGTTTGATACTCCTGGTTACAACAGGGCCTTGAACAAGTTTGCGCTGTACGCTCTCATCATCACACCGATGTAAGCAAAGGCGATGTGTTTTGAACTTTGGCTCTTGCTGACCCGCGGGTCTGAACAGGACCAAGTTCGGATTGACTTCCTACCCGCTCAACACCATCCTCGAACACACCCTCGGACTTGACCAATACGCCCACGGATCGGATGATCAAGTGCGATGCCAAACCACGTTCAAAAGATTCGCCGTGTTCATCGAACGAGTCCTCCTGACCTTGATGGCGGTCGCAATCTCAATCGCCGTCCCAGAGTTCAGCTCAATGGTGGGAATCCTAGGCTCCCTCTTCGCCTTCCTCATGTGCGTCATCGGACCTATCTGCGCAAAGATCTCCATCGACAAGGAATGCACCAAGTGGGATGTTTTGATCTTGGTGGTTGGTGTCGCGATGGCGTCGTGGGGGACGATCTCCGTTTGGTACACTGGATGAGCCCTTGATGGGATGACCTAAACATTACGTCGCTTTTGACACCTCTGTTTTTTATGTTCGTGGCACTATTTTAGCTGTGGATGTGGCTGAACGTCCCAGCTTGATGCGCTTACGCGAGAACCGTCCCCTTTGTTGGTCTTGTTCAGTTGAAAGCTATCCACGCTTGTATTGTAGCCTTTGGACCCATCTCCAATCTTTCATACAAATCCCGTCCCATGATCTCTATCATCTCCATTGTACTTCTAGTTCTGGATAGAGCCCATACAACAGTTACTTGTATCACCTCCCACGTTCTCTTCCTCTTACGCAAAAGCTTTTCGGGGGCCCCTTCCCACCTATTTTCTAGTGTACCAACCCAGCCGTTCAATTCACTGTTGCACGCTTTTTTACATGAAATCCTTCCCGGTCCAAAAGCCTGGTGGAAACGTTGAGTCACAGTGGTCTGCAATCACGATGTGAACATATCGCGAACTTCTTGTCTGCTCAGGCGAGTGACAGTTTACATGACAGCTCCCATATTTGGGTGATGGGTGGAGATCTTGAGTATGTTCGGCGCTTTAACGTAACCCTCGTTCGTGGGCTAAGGGGGGGGCTTCTCGCCTGCGTTCCCTTCCAGATGGGTGTAGACGTGTCCGTGCAGGGGGGGGGGGGGGGTTGGACCACCAGCCGCCGAGTGTATACATACCGTGTCTCTCGTTGCGGAACGAGAGTCCGTGCCGTCAATGAACACGATATCGATGTAGACCGCTTCCCTCCTGGATTTGGACCCGACAGCGTACCCCTCAGGCCAACGAAACAGACGAAAGCAGCATAGCAAAGCCAAGAGACTAGCCCTCACCACTGTATCGGGATCTCGACCCCCCAACAATGAGCGCTGTTATGCAACTGTCACTCAGTGAAGGGGCGCATGGCTCACGATGTGCGCGTGTTCACATGATGAATGCAAGCCGCTATAAACGAACTAGGACTTCATCTACACACAGACCGCGCACAGCCCTTGACCGCGGCCCCCGGAATACACCGCGAGAACTCCAGCGAACTGGGCGGGTGCTCAACGTTACGTATCGGAATGCCACTGTGCAGTTGACGTGAGTGTGAGTCAGAAGAGGATGTGGCCATTGGTAATGAGCGATAATTAAAAACACGAGGGAAAAGAGGCCGAAAGCGGGGAGAGGGTGATCCATGAACGTAGGGGAAAGCGGAGCTGTTGCATCGGAAAAATCGCACGTCATGAGCGCATTTTTTATACCATCCTGACTGCGACGATCCTTCATGACGAGACCTCATGAGGTTCGACAGGTTTTTCCAAGGTTAGTGTTAGAGTTAGATAAGAGAGGTGATGGAAGGTCATAAATGGGGGATGCGTAAAGTGGGAAGTAAGATTGTTGTAGTATCGTAAGAAGACTAATCAGTATAACAATACACTTTGATTGAAAGATCCATGCGAGTCCGGGACCGCCCTTAAGACATAAACAGAGTCCGTGTTAAGTTCGGAAGAATCTTAAAAAGAAGTAAAAGATCACGCCCAGATCGGAGCGTGGTGACACCAAGATGGGGGAGACCGGAGGGAGATAGGGAAAGGGATGATGAAAGCGACGTCTTCAGTCAACGTTAAGTGACCTAGATGATGTATGCTTTTTCGACTTCTTGCTCGACTTCTTTCCCGACTTTTCCGCGCTGTCCCCTCCTCTGTTGAGCGGCTTCTTGAGAGTCCTCTTTCTTGGCAACGTGGAAGTTTGCCCGATGCCAGGATATGTCGCGTAGTTGTTGTTGTAGTCGTCGTCATAGCCCTTCGATCCAGCAGCGTCGATCATCGCCATAGCCTTCGCCGCGTGCGAAGTTGTCCCCTTCGCCATGTTCTGCGAAGAACTTGATCCAGAGATACGTCGTGGTGAGGGGCGATGGTGACCGCTCCTGTTCTCTACCCTGTCCCTGTCTTTGTCCTTGTGCCTGCTCCTGTCTCGGTCTCGGCTGGATTTCGATGGACTATCTCGGGAACTGGAATGCTTCTGGCTGTGGTTTGGCCGTGGGCGAGCGTACTGGCCATGCTCGTGCTGCTCTGCAGTCTGACGGAGTTGAGGGTCAGAAAGGCTCCTTCCTCGAAGCGTCCTCTGTGCGCGAGCTCGGGGGTCGGCCCCCTCTCTCCTCGATGGCACTGGGACCACCTCCTCCGTGACAGGTGGTCGCTTGTGTGAGTTCTCAATGTTCACCATAACCCACCCCTCGCTTAACCGCTTCAACTTGTTCGGTGGCACTCTGGTGACGGACGAATCCGAAACCCGCAGAGGACGTCCCTCCTGAGGTGGAGTTGTCCTGCTCGGCTTCCTCTCCTTCTCTTCAGGATCGTAGACGCCGTAGACGCCGACAACTCCAACCCTTCCGAGTCGCCCCATGTCTTCTTGCTCAATGATCTCGGGGGATCTGGGAGCATCAGCGTTATGCCTCTCCGGAGTCCGTTGCCTCCGGTAAGACGGAATAGGGAAGTCACGATCCTGGTCGGTGAATGAATTCTCCACGTCCTCTTCCGTCTCCTCAACAGGTGTCGGTTCCCACCCACCAGGCAATAGGTGAGCAGCGACAGATCCGTGCCCCTTCGATGGATCTCTCTGTAGCTGTGACGAGGTAGTCCACCTGATCGGAACCTCGCTCTTCCACTCGTTGGTGCTAGTTCCTGTCGTGTAAGCAGAATCCCGGAAGCCATTGGTGGTGGCATAGTCGCTTGCCCAGTCGGAGCGGACTCCAAAAGCATTGGGCCCCAGCAGAGCGCTAACCGTGTGACCAGTGTTTCCTGTCGCTGTCGTCATCCGGTAGTTAAAATCTGCAATGGGTGGGGGGGAAGGCGACGAAGGAGGAGAGGGCGTTTGGGGTTGGTCGATTGGTGGTGTGGCATGCTTCGAAGAGGATGGAGTAGAGACAGCGGGAGGGAACGGATGGGGTGGGGAGATATCGAGGTACTGAGCACCGTCAGAATACGGTCGATCTGCAATGTAAGAATCTTGAGAGAAGGCGCGTCTGAGTGGTGGTAGGATCGACGGCGGCGGGGGCGAAACGACGGGATTATTCCGGGGGATGCTCGTGTTCGCAGGGGCCAGAGCTGGAACCCGGGGCCTTGCTATTGGGCGGCCGGCGGGATGTACTGTCTGGTCCGTCAAGGGTGTGAGTGGTGAATTCGCGTCGGAAAGTAGCATCCCGGAAAAAGTGTGATAGCCAACATCCGGTTTCTCGGCTAGAACGGCAAATCCCGCTCCGACGCCGGTCATATCGTTTGCGCCGGAAATGAAACTCGACATGTCGGTACGTTCTAGCTCTGGAGACCCTCCAATGGGAGATGGAATTCGCATTCGTGGAGAGCCTTTCTTCCATGGAAAGCTGGGATTGAAATGTGACTCGCGGAGACGTCCAGGCGATATTGACTGGTGTGTTCCCTCGGAAGCAGACCGCGCATGGCTGGTCACACGCCGGTTGGCCCCAGGGAAAGGCATCGTGGCTGCCTTTGTGTGCATAAAATGGTTATCCGCGTCTGGGTCCGTTGGAGGACTAGTAGACGGGGTGTCCAGGAGCGCCGCATCACCGATCGCCTTGATATCTTCCTGCGGTTCATCAGATGATCCAGTGAAAATCCAAAGATCCTTGACCCGTGAATGGCCGGATAGGGTAAGGGAGGCGAGTAGAGTAAATGCATGGGAATCGAGAGACTCGAGAAGGTTCATGATATGGCGCAGGGAATCAACAGCAAATGTATCTTCTTGAAACCCTGATTGCATAACTTTAGAATATGACCATGCGTGCACGGTCAGTCCGAGAGACGTACAGCGATAGCCGCGTAGCTTGAATTCATATGCCGAGTCGCCGACCTTCTTCTCCGAGATGACACCTCTGGGCCATGCTCCTCGGACCGCCTGGAGGATCGCAGGGGTGGAGTCGCGAGGTGGTGAAATGACCCGCATAGTGGTGGAGGAGGCAAAGGAAACGGCAAAGGGGATCACGTAGATGTTTGTATGTGAGGAGGAGAGTGGTCTTGGGGACTGTGGGCTCGTCTTACGAGGGGGCGAGGCTGAGGAATGGTTGGAAAGCGAGGCCGACGAACGGGGAATCGCCGCAAGTGGCTTGGAGAATATCAACGCGAGGCGGTCGTCTGTCTCTCTGCCATAGTCCAGAGGGGACAAAAGGGTGTAGCCGTGCTGGAGGACGACCGCGAGAATGTTCACGACTAGCCTCTCGCTCTTGGCAGACTTTGCATTTGACCAGGGCTTTCCGAAGAGGTTAAACTCGCAATAACCATTGAGGGCGTCTTCCCTATAAGCAGAGACTGATTTGCGATGCTGCAAGACTCGCCTGATCGTGTTCACGACTGGTGGTGGGAAGGAGTAGAGTCTGACGAGGGAGGAGGAAGAAAAGGTGAGGAGGGCGAACGAGTTCAGTGGGTGGGACGTCTGCCTCAGAAACTCCTTCCTGGGCGTAAAGTCCTTGTTCATGGTTAAGGGAAGGAGGAGAGGGAGGAAGACATGAGGATTTCGCTACTGGATATCACTCCAATTCCATCATCGTTTCAAATTACGCTATAATAACAGCCAGACGGTCTACATAGTCTCGGGCGTTGGGCCAGTCGCCTTTTCTCTTTCCTGCTCCTTCCTCTCCTTCCCACCAAAGTTCCAGTAGTTCAAAAACCGGGCGCCCTGGACGGATTGGGCGGTCGCGTTTGTCATGTGGCAGGCGAACAGCAGATAATTCCGGGGTTGCACTCTCCACGCTGCCGAAATTTGCATCTGTTCAGAAAGCGAGTACGGTCAAAGGGAAACACGAAATGAGCACTGACCGAAACGCATGAACACCGTCCTGCATAAAAGGAACAAAAAAAAGAAGAAATAATGAGTGACAACCGGAGGGCCGAGCGGTCCCGGAAACCCACGAGTAACAGGCAAGGGCGGTGGTCATGGTACCGGAAATGACCTCCTCATCCTTCCTCAAGTCTGCCAGGGCAGCAAGAGGCAGTCCCCAGTTGGCGACCTTTTAAATTCCCCGGCGGTTAGTGACTCAGTCCGTTTGGTCAGGATCTGGATACAGGACATACTGGACCCCAAAAATGAGTGCCTGCGTGCACAAGACACCGGGTGAGTACACGCCACGACACAGAACTGAAAAAGTCTCTCAACTGAAGAAATATTCTCTTGCAGCCGGTGAACGCAGCCAAGCAGTAAAGGTGGAGGCCATTTTGTTCCGCGTGAAGGAGTGTGTCTGCTGATTTGCTGAATAGAACAGACCCAATGACTTGGCTGGCCCTGGGGCGGGTGTAAGCGCCCTGGCACGTGGTCTCTGTCACTCTTCCCTATCCCTCCAGCCACTTGACATCCACCGCCGCTCTCTCCGTTTCCCTGGGTTATCCCCCGGCGAGCGTATTTTCCCTTTTCGTGCGCCGTCTGGCCATCTGCCGGCGTTGAAAGTTCCCTCTTGCGTATCTCTCTCGATTCAGATCTGATATCCGTCAGTACAGCAGAGATAATACCGATGCTCTGTTCCATCACTGACGCCATCGTTCACCCGACTATAAACACCCCCAGGATCCCCAGAAAAGCCAGCAGAGGCCATGCCCAACTACTACTCCCAACAGCACCCCTACGGCTACGCTCAGTACACCCAACCAGCATACGCCCCAGAGTACAATGCTGGCCAGTCACCCCCTAATTACCAGGTCCCCTTTCCGGTGCATAACGGACAATCTGGCGCCGGAGCGACCCCGGTTCCTCGGCCCAAACATTTCTCGCGAAATACCAACACCACGAACGACCATGTCCCGTACAAGAGTGCACTGAAGAATGGCCAGATGATGACCGTTCTCCGCACGGAGAATGGTGTACCCGTCAACGTTCAGGTCCCGCGGCGCGGTTCCAAGACCAAGAGGGAGCGAGAGGACTCGAGAGGAAGGAGTTCAGAGCAGACCTCACAAACCATCCAGCACAGGAACTCTTCTGTTTCGAGCAAAAGAGTGGAAAGACCCATTTCGAGGCAGCGAACGAATTCAAAGACTCGGTTCATTCCAGGTAAGCCCAGTTCTAGGACAGGAGTAACTACCCCTACGGCTTACATACTGACCCGCAGACCACGTATTTGTCTCCTTCAAGAACGACAACGAACTCCATGTATCAAATATCGTCGAAGAGGACTCAGATAGGTTATCGGAAGCAATGTTGCAGATGTGGCCAGAGGGTCACAATGTGATGGTACGCAGCCTTCCGGGTTGGATCAACGATCATCCCGTCTGATAAGCCGTTGGGGGATGCATGCGCAGCAGAGACGAGGGTACAAGTGGTGGGTCAAATTCAATGGATCACCCTGGACTGCCAGTCCCGCAGAATTCTCTGGAATCGCGTTGGTCCTTTATTTCTCTCCGTGCCACCATCAAACTTACCTCCTAAGCCCAGTGCAAGACGGATCATACGCAATTTATTCATCACACTTGCCACTTTGGTGAGTCAAACCGACGGAGATGCGAGTTTGCTTCCCCCGAGTTCCTCGCTGACGCCATATCAGGGTTTTGCTTACACGACCTCAACAAATAGCAAACGGGTGCGTAATTTCAATTTTTGGTAGCCTTGATCGTAGCACTCGGCGATCGTGATTTTCAAAGAGGAGGGATTTGCTGATGCGATCCTCCCAGTTCCCGCTCCGATCCATGGTCTTCTCCCGTACTCCACTTGAGGTTTACAGCTCGCAAACGGTCGACTTTTTCATTCTATCGATTTCCAGCAACCGGCGGAAGTTCACGTTCATTGAACCGCCAGAGTCGATCGCTAGGAACCTCGCTGTGGACATGAATCCATACTTCCCATATCAGGTCGCGTCGGACAGGCACCCTGAGAAGGGATTGCTTGTGTTGGACGTACGTGAGAAGGCCCCCGGAAGTACGTTCGTCCGCATACATGTGGGGACAATATTGGTGCTGATTGATGCGATGTAGCCCCGAGGTTGGAGCTGCACATCTTTTTAGCCTGGATTTTGCACTACATTGGGAAGAAGGGATGGACGCTGAATGCTTCCATTCCCCTACCCAGGAAACGCCTCAGCTTCCGGACCGGTGCAAAGAAGGAAGTCTGGGTCTTCCGTCGTAAGGGCGGACTTGGTGTTTAACGTGGCCCAGCCGATACGCTGGCCTCAGCTACGGATTTTACTCTCACTCTCCATTATGGACCCCCTCTTATCCACCTGCTGATGCTTGGGTTGTTGTTACTTTTTGCTTCCGTCTCGGGCTGTTTGTGCCCGATTCTACGCCCATATTCCGTAGATCGTTTATGTTAATACCTGTTTCTCATGTATGTACCCACCGCTTACTGTGAGAACAATGCGAGATTACTAGAATTGTGCCTGACGATATCGTATAGGTTGAGGAACGTCGCAACTGGTTAACCTTTGACAACCGGAGGAGCCCAACGAGAGACGCATATATACATGAAGACTGGGAACGCGAAGGGTCATAAGGTACTCATAGACGTCCGTGAGGAAAAGGGAGTGGAGAAGCCCGACAAAATACACGGTGAGAAAAGTTCGCGGGCAATAAATCAAAAATTACTGTATCGTACAACTGGTCATCCGCCGTTTAGATCGTTTGGAGGCGTCGACGATGGCCTGACTAAACCTCTTACTACGCTTATCTCCTAGAGGGCGCCCACCCATCGCCGGTGGTGGTACACCCTCCTGATTTGACGAAGACAAATTTTCGCCGGCGCCCAGACCCATAGCGCGATTTGAACCGTCTGGAGGGACGCCGGAATCCTGACCGTCTACCACCTCCGTGAAGCGACCTCGGTCGAAGACTGTTGGTCTCGGGATAGGTATTTCTTCTGGTGGATCATAAACCGCATCGCCGTCTTCGATAAAGTAGGCGTAGAACGATTCGCCCGAGTTCCTGGTCGTTCAGCGGCATCAGCATGCCTGCCGCACATTATCAACGGCTCTAAGGGACCGAGAAGGGGGGGGGGTGGAAATGATCACGGGGAAGTAATCGGGAGTGGGAGGAGATGACGTGTTGTAGGTGTGTGAGAGCAAGGTGCTTACCTGTGACTCCCAGGCTCGATTACACGCACGCAATGTACCGGAACTGTTCCAAAAACTTCGGGAGAAGGGGATCTATGGGTGGGCATAGGGGATGGATGCAGATCGTCGTTCAATGTCGAGTTGGAACAAGCGGACGACAAAGAGTCGCTGGAGGCGCTACATAGGGGGGGGGGAATAGTTCAGGTCAGCGATTTGTTCCCGTCGTAACGCAACGTACATAATGCTATCAACGTTGTCCACACGAGGTACAAACAATGCGTTGAGCACAGGTAGCGAAGAGAGCTCTATGCAGAGGTCCCGACCATGGCCGTTTTTTAATCCATCAACCGCCACACGGAATTCATTCCGACGATCGCAACGCCCGTGTGCGCGCGCGCGTCGTACACGCCAAGCATTCGCAGCGGGTCATGTTATGAACGTGTGGAAGCGGTCACGGGGGTGGAGAAAAAAAGGCTTTTCCCTCAAACCTTCGATTATACGTACTTGAGATCATCGACGAAACACCTTTTATGAGGTGATGGACCGCTGGCATCGACCGACACTGGAGCCGGAAAGCTGCCGCCAAACTCCGACAACACCCTCTCCTCCGCGTCTTTCCACGAGTGAGGGGCGGGTGCGACGGAGAGGGCGTTCGTGAGATCGATATCGACGACGGTGATCTGGGATCGTGGACGAAGTTGTCGGTGGACGGTGGATGGCATGGTCGATGGCGGCGGCCCCGGGTGGATCCCGATCCCGAGAGGTACGTCGTCCATGAGATCTTGAGACAGAGAGAGAGGGAGAGGGAGAGAGAGATTTAGTGTACCGTTGGATACAGGTCAGCTCGGATTCGTCGAGGGAGGGATCCAGACGGCCCAAGTGGTACGGTCCGTCCCGCTCGAGGGGGACGAAGTGAGTAAGAGGGGCCTTGACTTCGGTCCAACGCGTACACAGCCAGATTTGGTCCTGGTGGTTTCGTGGTGAGTTTCCGATACGCGCAGTCCCCCGAAAGATTAGGTGTGACTATATGTCGGGAAAAACAGCATCCCGAAACATCGCCTCCGTGATTGACATATTTTTTTTTGTTGTGGTGAGCCTTTCGAGGTAAGAGGCGGATAGGCGCCAAGTCGCTGCCGTCTCACCTCCATCATCGAATGAAATTTTGTCCACCTTGCGCCACCATACCGTCACATACCACTCCATTAGCCCTGGTTCCCTCACGCCTCAGCCATGGGTCCAATCCGGGGGACGGAAGGGGGCGGATCGGAATTCCCAATGACACTGACAGTTGATCCCGCCTCCCATGATCATCAAACAGGCGACCCGTTCCCGTTTCCAGTTCGTCCCTCATCGATGCCCAGCTTATCCGTAGTATAGCTCAGGCACGGGCGGTCAGAAGCACGGATTCTATGTAATAGCGACAGCGCTTTGGATCCCTCCAAGTGCTTCCTAGAGGGTATAGCATCGTTGCAGGAATAGAACACACGTGCATAAACTTATCTACCACCCCCGTCTTTGACGGCTGAAAAACCCCCGCACTCTGTCTAGGACGGAGCCAGCCCAAATCCACATGTCGTCCAGGATTCCCCCCACCTCGTGACCCTGGATCCGCCCGTCGTTCCACCACGCACCCCGTCCTTCGTGACGTTCGTGCAAGTGGGTAAACTTGAGAACGTCTTTCACCGTCAGCAACCCGACCAGCGTTCCGTGGTCCTCGACTAATATCACACGTGGACTATAAAGAAGCATCATCGCCATCAGTCCTGCGCAACCTGACCTGGGACCTGCCTACGACGGCGGGATTACTCACCCCATACGTTTAAACAATTGCATGGCAATCTCCAGCGGCAGTTGTGGGGACACGGTCAAGGGAGTCTGGTTGGCCCCGAGTTAGCTGTCAACACGCCTCGCATCTTGTGCGATCGAGATGACGTCACCTGTTGGACCCAAGGCCAAAACTTGATGACATCGTGCGTCGAGGTTGATTCAACGACTTCTGCCGACAGCTCATCCTCGATCGCAACCATCGGTCCTGCAGAGCGAAGGCCGGGTGTACTAAGAGACGGTACATCCTCGTCGGCGTGTGGGTCCTCGCCAGCAAACGAGCAAACTGTATCCGGCCGGACATCCTGCACCTTGCTGGCCTTTTCTGATGGATCCGTCAACCCGCCACCACGGGATGAGCGGCTGTAAAACATACCGATTACATACCGCACCTCGCGCCGCCCAATGTACCCGACTAGCGTCTTGCGAGCATCGTTCGTGATGATGGGGAACCCTTTTACTGCCGTGCCGTTCAGCAATGTTTCTACATCGTGAATCGTACCAGAAACGGGAAGAGTGTGTAAATCTGGCTTCATCACTCTCGCGACTAGACAAAAGATCCCATTTTAGCAGTTGCACGGAGCCGTCGCAAAGGAAGATACAGACCTGGGACGTTGAACGCGTGGTCCTCTTTCTCCAGGAACGGGTAACCACTGAACTTGATCATCTCATCGGCAATACCGTTCGTACCCAGGAAGTCTCCGACAGCTTTCGTGACCAGAACAACGATCTGACGAGGAGGTTGGCTTTGCGATAACCAGCGATACAGCGATTTACTTGCCATAGTCGGAAGGATATACGTTAGGGCCCCTGTCAGTTCGAACATGATGACGACGACGGTCACGGTGATCCTCATGATTCCGCTATGTGCCATTTAGTGTTGTGGCCCAATGTACAACCTCCTCGTTTACCTTAGAGCGGCGGCAGCACCTAGAAATGCGTACGTCCCAGGTGTGATGCAAGGCACGTCCGGCTGACATACCGCAAACATGCCAGAATCCCCGTACTCCCTGCGGGGACGAAATCGCTGAGGGACTGACAACGCCAGTAGAAAGCTTAGGGTTTACCTATGGATCGCCTTGACGATAATACCGACCAGCCGCCCAAAGTATGCCCCAATCGCCATCGATGGAACGAAGATACCGGCCGGAACCTTGGCCCCATACGAGAAAATGACGAACAAGGTGCGTATGGCAGTCGCCAGAAACAGCGAATTCACCATGGACCATTGGGCCGAGGTCCTAAACACAACATTCATCATCGATGTGAGATGTCAGCGAGGTGAATGACTTACTGACAGAGGTTATCGTAATCCCCGCTCTTGTCACACTCTCTGAACAATATCGACATGCTCTCCGTCATATCGATCCTCAAAAATCGGTTAAAGTATCCAACCATAGCCGTAAGAACAGCCAGGGTCACAGCTTCGGCCACTCCGTGATTCGCAAGGTGCCGACGACGGAAAGCGGCAACTTGCAGGTTGAATTTTATGACGATGGCTCCGTATAGACCCTGTGATCAACGTTTAGTGGGCGGTAAGAAGAATGACGGACGTCGCTTACACCGAAGATGCCAAGGATTATGAAAAATATAATCTCAAAGAAATGCCAATCGCGATCGTAGGTGACCTGGAACAATACTAGTTTCCCCGTTCGGAAGGGATTCATTGCCTAGAATTCCAGTCTAACTCAGATCCATGCCGCTTCGACACCTGCGATGGACATACAGAAAGCGTCACCGTAGCCATGAGGGCGCAGAAGAAACTCCTCCAGAGCGTCTTGATGCTAAAGTTGTTGCTCATTTCCTATGTGTGCTCGCTAAGACCTCTCGCGACAGACAGAAGGAGGCGCTTACCTCTATCGAGAACAGCACTCCTCCAATCGGAGACCCGAACGCAACAGCGACACCAGCCGCGCTAGCAGCGGTAACGATCTCCCGCATTTTCCCTGAGACGATGAGTAAACAAAGTTACATCCGCAATCGTAAGAATATTGTGTACCTTGGCTTTGTGAAAATCGCCTGAAGAGTCCAGCTACGAGACTCCCAACACAACACGCAACGTGCACGGACGGTCCTTCTTTACCGACCGACAGCCCAGAAGCTATGACCAAAGGCTAATGAAGTCACGAGACACGCCCAGAGGCAAACCGGAAAAATCGCCCACCAAAGTCAGACTTTTTATCACGAACGTCCAAGGCCCGAGATACCCTTTCATCACGAACCCACCCAAAATGCACTTGATCTCAGATATTCCAGACCCTGCGGCATACTTCGCCAGGGACCGAACGAGGCGACCGGCGGTAAACGAGAACATCCCCTATAGCCGCAAAAGCTTCAGTCAACCTAGTTCGGTCTTTGTCGAGGGGGTGGGACGAAACGTACAGCAAAAATGACATAGACCACCCATCTCACGGCGGTGGCATCGCTCCAATCGTGCCAAGATTCACAAGCCCCGCCTTCCATGTCAATTTCCCAACAACAGAACTGCTGATTTAACCACCAGCCATCATAGCAGTACCCCATCTTGAGGTCAGAAAGCCACTCAGTTATGATCGATATGAGGGCTGCGTTCACTCCAATGCAAATGCCTATCCGCGGCCCATGGTCTTGTCAACCTCAAGGACGCAAAGTTGAAGTACCACGAACGTACCAACGAGACTGACGACGAACCAGCTCTCTCCAGCCGCAGCGATCTTTCGCAGTTGCGCCCACAGCCAACGAAACGTAATTCCGCCCTTCGGGTTATTATGCGCAGAGTACTCCGTGTTGAGACGCATTCGCCTGTTCCTCTCGATGATAGAGTCTTGTATCCAGTCTGTCAAACGCACGGCGCGGGGGAATTCAGTTTCAGGACGTGTAAAGGTCTTCCCCGGACGAAGAAGAATCAACCTATCGTCGTGAAGTCTTCATACTTCCTGTATTTTCGCGTCAGGTACGCGGAGGGCTTTGGAGGAGCATTATGTGCTCACTGGATCTCAGATATATCCTCGAGCTCGTGTGGAGGTGGGTCATTTGTGTGGCGGTTAACCATCGGAATCGGTCGGAGTAGACGCCAGCCGCAGCGGTGAGGGTGATCATTGTGGTCGCAGCGGAAAAGTTAACAACACCCGGGTGCAGCACCGTAGCAGAAAGTCCCGGCACGGTATTCTGAGGTAGGGTGAAGAGTACAAACAGCCCGAGAAGGTTTTTTAGACGACGAAGGACAGATAAATCTGTATAGTTCTACACCATGCTGACGACCTTGCTGCCGTCCACGATCCCGTTCAAACTCTTTGCGCGGACCTTGCCATCAGCACCCCTTCGAGCAATGAGCTCGTCCCACCACCCAAACAAAAAGTCACGGGCAATGAGCTTGAACCACGGCGTGAAAATGTTTTCTGGAAACAACTCAGTCAAAGATGTTATCAGCGGTATTCTCGGGCTGGAAGCACTCACTGGGGTCTTCAAACATCGCTTGAAGCTCCTCCTTGCTCACGTACTTGTGGTCTCGAATCTCGTTCAAATTTGGGGTTACATCGACATCGGCGGTAAGGAACAAAATGTAGTCGACTGGATCAGAAGGTCAGCACAGCACGCACAGTAGAGGTCTACTGCTGGTATACCTTCATGTTCACCCCAGACACCGTCTGAAGGGGCCAGATAATGAATCCTGGTCAGATACTGGAACTCGTCGATTGGGGTCTGCGACTTTGGAATCCCAAGTTCATGTTCTAGTTTCCTCGAAGCGGCAACTCGCACGCCGAGCTGGCCCTCCTCAACCTTCTCGATCTCGAAATCGTCCAACGGATGCGAACAACATGTGTTCGTCCACATGTCTGGGAAGGTAATCTTTTCTGATGCACGTTGCTGGAGAAGTAACTTTGCATCTGAGGGCCGGAAGATGAATGCAGAGAATGCGCGGTGCAATAGACCCTTGTTGATGTTCTCCATCAAATGGCCTGCAACGCGGTCAGCATGTGGCCAACAATCGACAAAATATTGGCACACGTACAAGTCTTCTTGTCGCCAGCACCATAGGCCCTGTCCTGCGCATCAACGAGGATGCATCGTTCCTCCATAAGTTTACATTGCTCAGGGTCATAAGCGGATAAATCGATCGTGGCCAACTCCGGGGGAAGTTGCTTTGCGACCGCAATGGCAGCCATATCCGACTTTGTTCTCGAGGTGTGTTTTGAGAAGAGGAAGGGCGAGCAGGGAGACCTGTGGTTATATGAGGCGGCAGAAACAAAAGGCGGTCTGAAACCAGGGCTATTAGTGGTACGACTAGAGAACAAAAGTCGCGCCAGTTCCGTTCTGGCGGTAAACATCACACCCCCGAGGATGGGGCGATCGGATTTCGCAAACATCCGGCGCCTCATTCGTCCAACCCAGTTACAAGCACAACACCGTCTATTTGATCACAATCTCGATTCTCCCATACGGCTCCTCTTGTTCCAATCTGACCAGGTCCTTAGTCGAAAGAACTGGGAATCCCTCGTAAACCATTGACTACACAGCCCGACAAGCACACAGAAGGCACTTACCGAGGCAGTGATAAAACGCAGCGGCCGCAACACGTCGCGTTTCCGTACTAGACGCCTTTGGTACGACATCGTCGAAGCTCAGAGCGTCAGTCCCGGGCAGTGTTTGCAACAGCATCTTTGCGTATCTGCCAATGATCGTTCAGGACCTCGACTCCCTGCCCGAGATCGGACTCACTTCAGGAAATCATGCGACTTGCGCTCGAGGTTCTTTGGGTTTACATCCGACCTCAACGAGGCCGCGGAATTTTCTTCCTCCGGGACTAATGCGCGCGCGTAAGTATTTTATATTGCAAGCGTTCTCAGGGATCGTACCTCGAAACTGGAAGTCATCCAACAAAGGACCCTCATTCTGGAAACTGAATGGTACTGGAGACCCCGCGAGACTCCTCACCAGGGAGCCTTCTCTCCTACTCGCACTACGAGAACGGTGCAGGGCCCTCCCTCCGATACCGGAGCTGATGTTTGGCGTCCCTAATCCGACACCAAAGTCAAACCCTGCAGAGGAACTGACTCCGGCATTATCCCATGGAAACAGCGAGCTTTTTTGAGATTCGGCCGCAGACTCCTGCACCCCTCTTGCTGCAACGTCTAGATGGCTACCAACCATAGATGGTGGCCGTGGTGCGTGGCGAGCTTGGCCGGGTTCCTACAAGATGGCAATGCGTAAAGGCAATGTCAACGATGTTTAACACGAGACTGACCTCCGAAGATCTTAGGCGGGCAGACTCTGCTTCTCTTGGGAGACCGTAATCTACATTTGTCGTCAGACGGAAGTTTCCATCGGTTGCAGCCAACTGTTACCTATATCCACGTTCATCTGCAGGTCTGCATCCTCCACCTGTGGGAAAATCTCCTGCTCCTCCGCGAGTGGCGGGGCTCTGGTCCGACGTCGTTTTCTCGGGGGCTCTGGACCTACAGGATCGATCGGTACGGGGAGAAAACACTGCGGAAAACCCACTCTTCTCTGTCTCGTCCTGAATCCCCAACCTCGCATTAAATCGCGTCCTCAAGTTCTTTCTCCAAAATTCGACTATTTCTGGCGCCGTTACTAGAAGGGCGGGTCTGTTGTCAAGTTTTCGTGAACCTCCCGCTTTAGGGACAAACCCTTACTGTCATGCGGCACGGCCCAGAGCAGTTGATCGAAAAGCAACGCGGCTTCCTTTTCCCTCCGTTTAACCTCCATCTCGCTTCGTAGAACGTCCTGCCTTTGGAGATAGGTCTCTCGGATTTCCTTGAGTTCATCGCTGGTAAGTTCCGTCCGTCCGTCCAGTTGGTTCTCTTCTCTTTTACGTTTTTTCCGCGTCTTATGGGGTTTCGGGCTCGGTTGTATTTCCTCCTGCACTGGTGTTGCACGAGGGGCGGACAGAGTGATGGCACTCTCCTGCGTGCCTTCCAATGGAACGGCTGTCAGGGGTACCCGGTTTTCTAGGGGGTGGTTCAGGGATCGCCTAACCGAGTGTTCATCAACTCACCCTTGTCTGAGTCTGACAAGAGCTGATGGATGAGTTTTAGCACTGGGTTCATTATCCCATATTCATCTCACTTACTCTCTCCCTGGGCAACACACCCGGTTCTGGGTGTCCCACGATTGCAGGGTCCACATGCTGCAGGTCGGTGCCCATGTCTAGATCCATGTCAGGGCCGTTTGTTATCTGTGTCAACAGATCTTCACCCATCCCACTGGGGTTTCCTTCAGCTTAGGTCGCGTCCCTGCTCAACTTCGCCGACGTACTCGATGATCTGGTCACCACCCCACCCCTCGCCGAGTTCCCTAGCGAGCTCATCGGCGATATCAGGACCATCTGCCGCGATCCCCGGAGCACCAAACAAGTTGTCATCAAACCCGTACACGTCAACCTGTGAGGATGGGGGTATGAAACCCGCATCTGCGGAAAACGAGAGGTCCATCGAATTGGAGAATATGTGAGTATGATCTTCAGGAAGGGTGTACAAATTTGGTCGCCCTATTTCGGAGGAAGGGGGAGGCATCGCCTCCGCTAAAACCTTTTTCTTCTTCTGGGTCTTGTCCCTCACTTTGGGGTCATATTCTTTATCGTCTGGAGGTGGGGTTATCAGTGTCTCTGAAGATGACCTTCTGTCGGTATGTGTAATTCACCTGGCCCCATATCTTCCCAGTCCTGAATGTGACGATGACTCAGAGATCATGTGCCGTGGTGCAAGAATGAGGGCTTACCGCAAACGTAGTCGCAAAATCAAACGCCATATTCCTCGCGGGATCGTTTGGTAGGTTTAACGCTTCCGGTCTGCTGGGAGTGAGGTCAAGCGGGGATGAGTCGTTCGCACGGCTGACCTAAGGGTCGGCTGGTTCATTTGAAGCGCCGCTTCGTTGTTAGTGAGTGCAAGATCTTGGAAGGTCTTTCGCAAAGAGTTGAAGCATGTAGTCACATCGACAAGAAATATTTCGTGTTTGACTACCGATGACCATTCCAGTCAGCCTGAAATCAGCACACTGGGTGGAGTATACCTTGATATACGCTGCCGTAATCCCACTATCGTCAATACAGGGGGGTGACATCCTCGTTCAGGTACATACCGAGCAACGCCGACCATAAGGTTAGACGACAATCGAAGGGCCAGAGGTTCCTTAGGCTCGGCAATGAGGTCGCATAATTGCGAGATATCTGCGGTTAAAACAGATCTCCTCGGGAGTTTCTTAAAGGATGATTTGGAGCCCAAGGTAGCAGCCAGCCTTTTTAAAACGATTTAGACGACTCTCGGATGAACAGATGTGGCCCACCATAGAAGGCCGAAGCCGCTATCCCTTCGAGACAATAATTCGGGAGTGAAGAACATTGCGGTTAACAGTCAGAGCAACGGAGCAGAGTAATGGGGATACAACGGAAGCTGATTATTGGATAGACACGAGCATAGATAGAGATACACAGCGAGAGAGAAGATAGGACAGCGGCAGAAAGAGGGGGAAGAGAGAGAGGAGTGGAGTGGAGAAAAAGAGACGGTGTCCAAGATTATAAGCAAGACGCGAAGGCCCTGAATTACAGACTCGGAGCCAATTCTGGACTGGTCGGCAAAACAGTGTTGAACTTTCCTAAAATGGACGAGACGCGTCCAGGCGACAAAAGGGAAAATGGGGAACCAAAAGCGTGTCACACTTTGACCGCTGCGGCTGCTGCTCGTCTTCGTTTGTTCCCCCGCCTGATCTCACCCAGGTCCGCATCTATCTCAAAGTCTTTGGCGGAAGACAGTCCACCGCCACTCTTCCCAAGCCCACCGGCTATTTGGGCCTGGAATCCGCCTCCCTTGTTTCGTCTTCGTCCGTTACCACCCGTCGTAGCCCCAGAGTTGCCATATGGTAGCTGTGTCGATGTGAGAGGGAGGGGAAATGGCGAGGGTAATTCATCGATTGACAGTGAGTGAGGATTAACCAGTGGTCCAACTGTTACGGGACCAGGAGCGGTGCCGTTGGGAGTTGTCGTCAAAGGCGAATGCGGAGGTGATCCGCCAAGCTGATTCCGGAGTTTTCGCGTTATATGCGGCCGGGCTTGTGGATCCAGGTTAACATCTGAAAAGCGGATGTCTGTTTGTAAGACCTTCCAGCGGAAACCAGGGAGTGCACAAACCTCCGACATTTCCCTCTCCATCTTTTTCTTCCCTCGCCCTTCGCCTCCGTTCTTCGATCCCCTCCAGCAGCCGTTTTCGAATCGTGTCCCTTCCGCGCTTCCACTCCTCCTCCACTCGATCACGTTCTTCCTCGTAGGCAGTCTCAATGATGTCCAGCTCTCGTTTTTCGTCCATGGTGATCTGTGTGAGCAATGCGGACCGCTCGATCGTGAGTGGGTATAATCGTAGGTTGTATGCCGGTGACGTCTCTGGTCGAGTGGAAATTTGGACCCCAGCGTTCGCCAGAAGGGTTATGCTGTCCGCGTAATGCCTTCCGACGCTGAATCAACGTATCCGGCATCAGTATGTGTTCCGACGCTGGAGGAGATCCAAAGCAGGAAGGAGGAAGAACAACACGCACTCGTCCCGATGTTCACCCATCTCCCTGCTCAGCCGCCCCGCAATTTCTTTTCGTTTGCGTTCCCGCTTGGCGTCATCCACCGCGTTATCTATATGTAAGGAACAATCGAAAGCAAAGTCAGTGTTCGCCGGACAGCAGGGATGATAGGAACCGTCGCCAACCGGAGGTGGCGACTGGAACCCACTTTGCACTCTACTTGGGCCAGCACTGTGATGGGAAGCTGAGCATAGGGGAGGCCAGAAGTTATACGGTGAGCGCACCTCATATTAAACACTCCGGGCTGAGGGGGCATGCCAAAACACAAGTATCAAGATCGAATATGCAATGGGAGGTGAAGGTGGGCCTAAGTCCGCGAGCTGAAGGGACCCGAACGCAAGTTTCACCTCGTGACCTCGGAACCATCAAGCGTCTATTTGATCGGATTCATTGGCCCGGGAGGCGCTCTTCCGACAGCCCGCGATCAGGATTGCCAGGGATTGCTTCGGTAGACGGATGCATGGAATAAAATACTGGAATAAAGAATCATGGAAATGAAGACTACGGGTTATACAGAGACAGACACAGGTGAGTTCAAATCCTCGTCCATTTCTTACCCCCCATTCCCACCATCCTCCCAAATAACTCGTCTCGTTCGTAAACCAATACGAACTTTTCCTTCCTTTCTCCATCCTCTTGACTTGCATCCTTGACTCTCACCGAGATTCCTTTCGGTGTTGCCTTCTTGATACCAACAATGTCGTCCACGGGGATCTCCAACTTTGCCCCCGAAAGCAGAGGCGTAAAGTAGAATTTTTCCATGGAGACTGTGATGACTCCAGGAGTTTTGCCGCGTTGCGCAGGGTAAGCTGTGGATGCATGAGCGACGAGCATCGACGACGGAAGTGCAAATATTCTTCTTACATCGACTACTGCTTTGCGGTCCAACATCTCGCACAGCAGCTGGCGCAAAGTTGTTATGGATGAACTGACAAGCGTTCGTCAGGCCCCTCAAGCTGGTTTCAAACAGGAGCACACGCTTACTCGTTGGCCCCCAATTGCCTGGTACCCAGTATCTGCAACGGTCCTCAACGCGGACACTCCATGTTTGAGGAACCCCTTCGGCTTGTCGTCCTCGTCGAGGTCACCAGTATGTGTGTCCGGAAGACCATTGGCGTCGACCTTCGCATTTTTCCGTTTTCGGTTCAGGGGTTTGATCTCTTGTCCCCTGGCGACACGTTGAGCGATCAGTTCCATGGCGTAGTCCGCGTCGGTCGGGACGCCATAGACAAGCGCTAAAAGCCTGGGTGGTGCCGTCAGACGCCGAAGTACCCACGACTAATTGTGACTACCTTCTATGGTCGCCAGCTGGGAGGGCGACTAAGACAGGAGGAACGTGCCAGAAGGCGAAGCCCAAAGCAAAGTACATGATCTTGGCTAACCATTTGGCGGGCAGAACGAGTGTCACAAAGCCGATAACCCCCAAAACCTGTCCAAAGAGTCAACATGCATGACGATCAGGTGCGGCATTGCGGGGACACGAACGATGCTGAATGCATGTGAAACGAGTGGTTTTCTCCACAAGAAGAGACTAGTTGGTTGTCAGCCCAGTCCTTCCCGGCTGCTACACCACGTACTTTTTGAGCCTTTCCAGCCCATCAACGAGCTCACACAGCGCCTCCAACCACAACGTCTTGAGGTCTTGTTCCTGGGACTTTTCCGCAGAATCATCTGCGGCATTGATGTCGCTGTCGGTGACCGCCGTTTCGGCACCAATCACGCTCGCTGCGTCGTCTGACTGCTTCGCCTTCTCCTTGGTCTTGCGGGTCTTGTTCTTGTTATAGACTTTCAAGGTTTTCCAAGCATCGAAAATACCAAATGGAGTAGTCCCAGTCAATCTTCCTTGTAATTCCTCGCCGAACTCGCTGGCCTTGTCGATGTGCCCACGGTGTTCGCGGAGTTGTGTCAAGCTGGGATATGGGTGCATCCTTCGGTCCAAGAGGACATAGAGGAGGTAGAATATGAAGGAAGGGAGTAAGAGGTTGTTCACCCATAACACCCAGTAACCCTGGAAGGGGGGTATCAGCGTGTCGATCTTTAAACCGGTGATGGCACGCACAAGGCAGAACATAAGGCTCCTATTCTTATCCTCCCAAATTGCAAGCGAGATCAAATTGTCAACAACGAACTGGTATCCGGGT
>Ga0307517_10002829_pt1 | contig 27561 bp, 12 predicted proteins | sample 23_EM_MG_FD_194515 | JGI IMG/M metagenome (GOLD analysis project Ga0307517, IMG submission 194515) | Populus trichocarpa ectomycorrhiza microbial communities from riparian zone in the Pacific Northwest, United States - 23_EM | ecosystem: Host-associated > Plants > Roots > Unclassified | place... | reverse complement strand
TATATATATATATATATATATATTCATGGTTTTCATATTAAAATTTACCGAAATTTCGATGGAGTCCCCCCTATACCGGAAGGTCCCAAGTTATTGATATGTAGCCTGTTTACACTTCTAATAACTCGCATTTCATAACTTAATCCCGACCCAATCGTCTTGGGTTTTAATTTCCACAATATTCTCACACCTATTACCCACGATATTCATGATATACATTATATAACAAAATATCATTATGGATGAAAATAAAAGTAAGTACTTAGACATGAAAGATGGTTACATGAACTACAAAGATTAAGTTCATTCAATCAAGTTTAAACATTAATTATACAAATTAAGTTATACAAACATTCAATCAAGTTTACCCACGATATTCCCTTCTCCTTTCTGGTTTTCATTAGAATCTCTTTCTTATTCAAACTATTAATAACCGTTCCCTCTTTCACTATTAACCTCCATTCCAGACTTTATAAGATCAAACATGATTATCTTCGTTTAACCCATTTCCGATACCCCTTTCACTGGTATCATCATCATCATCCCATAGAAGTCGATGCAGGGTGATCTCCTTACCCGGGATCCTAACATACACTGAATGTATGCTAGCCGAAAACATGGCGATCCCCTTACCCGGGATCCTAACATACACTGAATGTATGTTAACCGAAAACATGGCGATCCCTTTACCCGAGATCCTAACATACACTAAATGTATGCTAGTTTTTGCCTCAAATCACACTTCTCATATTTCATTTGTCAGTGATAATTTCATCACTTAGCAATTCACACAACAACCTTTCCCCTTGAGTACACATACATTCGGTAATTCACATTTCACATCAGTAATATATATTAAAACATGGAATTTACGTAGAAGGTAAAGGTGTGATTCACCTACCTACAATAGAAGCTCTCCTCGTGCTCCCCTGCTGCTACTGTTGCACCACGCCTGTGGTCCCTCCTACAAATCACAGGTTTATCTCATAAATTTTCCTCACTCAAGGATATGTTTTATAATAACCATATCAACAACCAATAAGTCTTTCTTTCAGTCATTTCTTAGTACTTTATGTTTTTCTCATTTCACTCATTATTATTGTCGTTCTTTGTCCAATCCTAGTTATCATTCCTTTCTTTATATTTGGACTGTCACTGTCCAACTGTTACTGCCTCGTTTTTGAACTGTTACTGTCTGACCTCTCCTCATATTTTTAACTATATCTAGAGTTATAGAACTCCGATTCAAGCAAATTTATGTCGTTGGAAAGGTAAGACATGAGGCTACAAGTTCTATGTTTAAGGAGAACCCAGTTCTACCTCTAAGATAGTCAAAATCGCTCATCAATAAACACTTGGATTGTTACTGTCCAACTATTACTATCCGTTTTTGAACTGTTATAGTCTGACCTCTCCTCAGATTATTAACTATATCTGGAGTTATAGAACTCCGATTCAAGCGAAATTTATGTCGTTGGAAAGGTAAGACATGAGGCTACAAGTTCTATGATTTGAGGAGAACCCATTTCTGCCTTTAAGATAATCAAAATTGCTCATCAACTAACACTTGGACTATTACTGTCCAACTATTACTGTCCGTTTTTGAACTGTTACTGTCTGACCTCTCCTCAGATTTTTAACTATATCTTGAGTTATAGAACTCCGATTCAAGCGAAATTTATGTCATTGGAAAGGTAAGACATAAGGATACAAGTTCTATGATTTGAGGAGAACCCAATTCTGCACCTAAATAGTCAAAATCGCTCATCAACAAACACTTGGACTGTTACTGTCCAACTATTACTGTCCGTTTTTGAACTGTTACTGTCTGACCTCTCCTCAGATTATTAACTATATCTGGAGTTATAGAACTCCGATTCAAGTGAAATTTGTGTCATTGGAAAGGTAAGACATGAGGCTACAAGTTCTATGATTTGAGGAGAACCCAGTTCTGCCTCTAAGATAGTCAAAATCACTCATCAACAAACACTTGGACTATTACTGTCTAACTGTTACTGTCTGTTTTTGAACTGTTACTGTCTGACCTCTCCTCAGATTTTTAACTATATCTGGAGTTATAGAACTCAGATCTATAATTTAACATCCATCCATCAATTCATAATCGACTTTAAAACAACTCATAAGACCATGTTTAGAATATCTTACCCGATACGAATCAAGGTCTCGATCCCTCCTTTTTTTCTAATGACAACCGACCCTCCCCTCTTCTCTTCTTGTTCAATTTTTTTTCTTGTTAATCCCTTGCCTACCAGTGTTTATTTTTTACCTATAACCCTAAATCTTGGATGGGTTCTTGAAATTTGATGTTTCTCTCTTGATCTGTAACAATAGATACCAAAACTCCCTCTCTTCTTTCTTCACGATAGTTACAGATCTGTTTTTGGTAAGAAAAGTAGTATTTATGCTCTATAATTATTCTTATTTGCATTTAGACCCCATTTTCTTTAAATGTATTCGTTTTGCCCCCACTTCTTTTTAATTTAATTTATTTTCTTTAATTTAATCCAGCCTTGATTATCTCGGGATTTACAAACTCCATACTCTTTGACATATGTAATGGATATGGTGATGCCCATAGAGGTAGAGATTCCATCATTTACAATTTTAAATGATTTAGATTTGGAAGCATCAAAATGGGTAAAGCTAAAATTCAAACAGTTGAATCTAATCATTGAGAAGAGACTAGCAACAATTTGTCACCACCAATTGTATCAGGGCAGAATAGATAAGGTGTACAGCTAAAAGGTCAACTCAAGGGTGAGGGAGACCTCATATTGAAAACAATCTTGCCAAACCTAAGAGAAGATTGGTGTAAATAGGCCCCAAACTATAAAGGATTATACATGGTGTAGAAAGCCTTTTTTCTGAATGGGCTTTGATTTTGACCAAAATGGATGAAGATGATTAACCTAAGCCTGTAAACTCTGATATTGTAAAGAAATACTATGCATAATGTACTTTGTCGTGGAATCAATTAATATCAAATAACAATTCATTAGTATATCTTAAACTCTAAGAGAATTTCAAATAGCCTTTCACGTGATCTCATAAGCTTAAAAAACATGATTTTTGCAAAAGATCAAACAAATTTCAATCAAAGTTTTTAGGAAATCATAATTTTCTAGTACAAATTTAGAGGTCAAATTGGTGTTCGTTTTAAACAAGCGAGGTTAAGATTTATCAAACAAATCTTATAATGAGGTGAGCAAATGCTTAGAAACCTGAAAATTGAACCAAGAAGACCATTCATACTAACTCTAAAGCTGGGTTTTAGTTGGGTGAATAATGATGTATAATTTAATTTGATGGAAACTAATTTGCGTGTCTAACTAATCACAATGGATAAAAACAGAACTTCCTAGTCCTAAACGCATGCGTTTAAGATGATGAAAAACCATTTTTAATATTCCTTTCACAATACTTGAAAAATATCCTTTGTAAGTCCTTGTTAAGCCTAATAAAATTCTTCTTGCAAAAGAACTCTGACTTGGATCACACCCCATACTATGCACAAGTATGAGGAATATGAAATTTGACCTTGAAATTATACAATCCTTAATAATCAATGGAAAGATCAAAAGTGCCCAAATAGAAGCAAATAAGGCACGCAGATATTCAAAGATTAAAAAGGTTGGGAATGTTGTGTAAAGAAAAATGATGATGATGATGCTCAAAACCAAATTAAAAAAAAAACAAAAAAACCCAAGAAATCCAAATGATGGGGAGCATGCCCAAGTAAAAGAAAAAATGACCAAGTCAAGGTCAAAATAGATTAAGGTTGCCCTGCCAAAGCAATAAAAATGGGTGAATCATGGAAACACGATGAAAGAAAAGAAAGACACAATGACAGTAATCCTAAGTCTTTAGAAACTCAAACACCTTCGGGGCCTATAAATATCATTTTCTTTCATAATGAAGAGCCAAAATCCACATTACATGCTTGATAAAGTCCTTTTTAATCAATAGCAAATAATCTATATTGGTAAGTAATGCTCTCCCGTGCCAAATGAGTTCTTCAAAAGAATATGGTTATGTTTCATTATTCATACAATGAAATGAATGCTTCAAAGATTTTCTATTCTCTGAAACTCTTAAGTTGAAACTCGAGCCTTTTGACCAACAAATCATGAAAACATAAGGTAACCTCACATTTCTACTAAGAGAAAAACTTGAAAAAAAATCTAAAATTTAGCCTTCATGAAACCCTGTCCATGAGATTTGCTTGAATTTTTCGAAACAAATTTGTTTTAAACTTACATCGAAATGGTTTTTTGCATTTGGAGATAATTTTGAAATTTCAAAGATTTTTCTATGATATCGATGTTTTGCAAGAACCAAACATCTTCTGAATAATATCATCCTTGAGAAAGACCAAGCAAACAAAACAAGATAAAATACATGGGGCATGATTAAGCTGGGGCAATTTAAGAAACCCAACAAGGTTGGCTAATAATTCATTTTTGAAGAGGACAAAAATAGAAAGCAAGCTGTTTAAATCCTCCAATGTCTTATGAGAACTTTAGATATAACCAGAAAAGCTATCATAGAGCAGGTATAATGAATACTTAGTGGTGGTATTGACACCCTAAAGGTGATACTCATATGATTGTAATGATAAGTAGGGGAGCCTTGATCAATGAGACAAAGGTGACCAGATAATAGGATAGGAAAAGATCATCAGAGCTCATCAAATGAGCGTCCTTTTCCCATAGATCAAACTCTACAAGTTATAGCTTGAGTAGACCAAAACAAAGGAGCCATGAAAACTTGCTACAAAGATTGAAGCTTTGAGAAACAAAGTCCATTAAGAAAAAGGGACCTATGTTTATCAGGTAAAAATACATTCATATTAACCCCAAAGCAATGCATTTTGATCCTTGTAGTGAGTTTAAGGAAAGAATTCTTGATGGATTCAAATATTTTCCTGCAAAGAAAACTATCAAAGGTTTAATTCATGCTCATGAAAGGGTAAAGAAAGTCTAATTTTCAAGATATGAGATCATAAGATATTTTGAGATTATGTGAACTCAACTTTGAAGCATATCTTTTTTAGTGCTTTTTATGCCACTCACTTTTAGACAACATCTTTGATTTTATCATCTTTCAAGTGCGTAAAAGAAAAAAAGATTCAAAGGTTATATAAAAATATTAAATGACACCTAAATATATAAATTATAATGTTATTATACTGTTATAATTGAAAAATAACAGCAGCAAAACAAGTTTGAATTACTAAAGCGAATTAGACCCGTTACGATAAGTTCAAATTTCAAATTTAGTTCCTATAGCAAACAAACTAAAAATAACCTCAAATTTCATATGGGGTGCGATTAGAACCTTAAAACCCAGTGTATAAAATTTTAAAATTTTCTGAATTTAGTTGTCCCAAGATTCCCTTCTGATACGAATTTGACCTATTACGACAAGTTTTAATCCTGACCTGGGTTACTATAGAAAATGATCTCTAAATGAGCTCAAGTTTTATATGGCATGCAATTAGGACTCCTAGAACCAGTGTCTAAAATATGAGAATTTTATGAATTGGTTTGTTCCAAATTCACCCTTGTTTGTGTTTTGTGGTAAATTTAACAAAAATGACTTTTGGATGTCTTTTTTCTTTTTTCTTTTTTCTTTTTTCTTTTTTTGGACTCTTTATACTACTAATATATTCTGATATAACAACAAACTAAAATAACATCTTTTTAAAAAAAAAAACCCTAGATGCAAACTACCAAGCTCTAGACACGAAATAATCGAAAGCTAAATCAAAGACAATTAAACCTAAGGAAGCCAAAACTAATAAGAATAAAATAAAGAATATAACCTGATTTTTGGATCTTAACTCTGATACCAACTGATATGAACATCTTGATCACACGATCAAGCAACCCTTGACAAAGTAGATAACAACCTAGAAAATCGAAAATCAAGTTTGATAGAACCTTGACCCAAAGGTAACCCTGTACCGAAGAACCAAATGTATTGGAAAAAGACTTAGACCTAGATTTAACCATGAATACAAATGATGTCATGAAACCAATTAATCTTTGATAAGTGAGTGTACGATCTTTGTCCATACAAAGAAAAGTTGTTTTGCCACAAGAAAACAAAAGAAAAACTCACATTTATTCTCCAACTTGCTGCTGAAATTTACAGATAAAAACATAATATATTATCCTCTAACCTTTATGGATCCCTTTTTGGTTACAAGCTAATAGACCTAAACTAGTAATCAACTAGCGTAAGTCCAATAATGAAATAAACCTTTAAACAATGTCTAATGGAACAGAACAAACCTAAATTAACAATAATTATTCAGCATTAAATAAATAAAATAGGATAATAAAAACAAAGACTTCATGCCAAAATTCCTCCATGTAGCCCGAATCTCCAATTTTCGCACATTCTTGATTTTTCAATCTGACTTCAAACACATCATTCTCTCTTGTCTGGATGAATTAAAATGCCTACAATATATGGTTAGAAAGCTTATGATGTCTAGTTTCTAGAAAATCTTGCATCGTAGAAAACATCCACTTGTAGCTCTTGTTATGTCCCAAACCTTACACAAAGGTGTATTTTAGCATATTTGACAAGATTTGTCTATTAACTTCGACCCTTTGAAATAATATGTTCCCGAACTCCATTTGACCTGAAACTTCAAAAATTGATATTTCCATGTGTCTAGTATCTCCCTGTTAAATATCAACTTGTTTTGACATTCAGTTTGAGAGATATGTCTAATCTCATAAAATTGATTAACAAACATTTTAAGGCTAAATTCGGACTTGACTTAGTTCGTATCAGTTCAAGGACTGAAACCAATCAAATTCAAGGGTCAATTTGAAAGAAATTAAAATTTTGATGGTTGATAAAGGTCAACTTGAACAATTTAGAAACCAAGAACCAATTTGAAAAAGACGCTCAAATCAGAGGTATCAAATCAAAGTTTTTAAGGGTGCGATTGAAAATGTTAAGAAGTTTCAGTGTAAATTGTGAATGCTTATGCCAGAATTGAAACAACTAGGGCCAAATTAAAGCTTGCAAAAACCCTAATTAGAAAAACCTAATTTCTAGGGTTTAATTGGAACGACAGGTCACTCATCTTTAATGAAGAAAATGAGTGACATGTCGTCTAGTCTTTGTTTATCTTCTTTTTTTCAGTTGAAAAGGCCGACCAGGTTGCCATCTTCAAACAAATGAACATGTCATCTCTAATCACCTCATAGGCTCAAATCACCACTAATGGACTGATAAACACCTTTTTTATAAGGATTAACTATCTTCATCACACATTTATACATATTTTGGCTCAATGAACTCAACAATATCTTGTCTCTAATCAACTTCCCCTGCATTTGATAGTTTTAAACTGATCGAGAGCTCACTTTCCAATCAAAGAATGTGAAGTTCTAGACCTCCAAATCAGTAGAGATTTGATCCTCATGGTAGATATGCATTCCCTCTACAAGGATTATCTACTCTTATCCCACATTTACATCTAGTTAGTCATGATAATCTCTCCAAAGTAGCTTATTCGGTTAGCCATCATTGAAGAAGAAAACCACCATTTTTGTTTAACCTTCATGGCTACCTTCTCTAGATAGGTTTGAGCTCATAAAATGATAAAAAGGAACCAGGATGCACCTTTCTATAGAGGTTAAATGAGAGAATGAGCAAGAATCTTCTCTAACAAACTCTTGACAAAACCACCATGGTTTTGACTTTTTTTTGTTTTGCTTATAATAGGTTGTTCTTGAGCACATCACTAGAGGGAAAAGAAACTATAGAGAAAAAATCACAGAAAAGAAAAAGAGAGAAAATTAAAAAAAAAAGTCAATAGAACACTTAGAATAAATAGGAAAGAAAAGTACCAAAGATTTTTTTAAAAAAAAAAAGAATGAGGGTGTCCTTTTGATATTGAGAAGAAGCTAGAAATCACGAGGAAAGAAGCAAAGAATCCAGAGAAAGAATCAATTTTTTCATTGCTTGGTAAGCTTCTAAACTTTGATGAGGAGGTGAAGCTCAATGAGCACACCCCCTCCCTCCTTATTTTTATCTTTATATTATTGTTTGTGATGTTTGTTATGTATCATTTGAAGTCATTTATTACTTTGAAAGCCATGATTATTGTTTTGAAAAGTTTAGACATGCTATGAATATATCTTTTATGTGCTCAAGTCTTGTTTATTACTTTGTTTTGATGTGTTAGAATATGATTATGGAATGACAAATGTTATTATAGAATGTTGTTTTTGCAAGTTTTGATGCTAGGCTAACTTTGTTTGAAGTTGTGACAACATGTTAGGTTTTGAATTTTTTTTATGTGGTTTAGTTTATTGTAGTTTGGTTTGTTGTTTTTGCTGAAGTTATAAGCATGTTTTTTAAACTTCAATACTTTGTTTATAATTAATGGAACATTGTTTATACATAGGGAGAGGTTTTTTCTGCTTGATGTTTTTGGTTTTTGCTTACTGTTTTTTCCTATAATCTTTTGTTTACTATTGTTTTGATGGTTTCAGCATTTCATAGTAAACATGTTTAAGTTATGGTAGCTAGGTTGAGGCCATTTTCTAGGCTTTTAATGTTTTTTTCTTGGTTGGCAGCTTGTTCTTCTTTTCCTGGGCATTTCTAGGTTTTCTAGGAAGTGTTATTGGGAAGAACATTGTCTTGGCTCCATGATTTAGATCATTTTTTGTCCTTTTGTTTGCACTAGCATCTTCACATGACACCATCAGCCAATAATCTAAGGATCTCTTGCATTTATAACTTGTTTTAAAGTGTTTTAATGGTTTTGGTTTTTGAACCGAAATTTTCTCTGACCAAATCATGATAATTCAATGATAAATGAAGTGAGTAGATGGTAATGTTTTGATTCTTTCATGATTTCCAACCTCCCTATATCTCTTGATTTGTTATATTTGGTTATAAATCGAACAAACCTTTCTGGTTTCTTGTTATGACGTTTTGATGCAACCATATTATTTGATAGTTTTACCCATATTTACATAGTATTTTGTTCATGTTTTTATATAAAATGTCTTGATATTTTTTTTAAAATGTTTTTAAGGTTTTGGATGTAAGATTTGAAAAGGAGTAATTTGAAGATAAAATTCAGACCATGTTCCAACCTGTGTTGAATATTGGCAGATTTGACCTACATCGATGTTTTACATAGAACTTGAGCTGTAGAGGTCAAAATGAAATGATTTTAGTTGCATTATAAATCTAACACTCTTATCTTTCTATACATGTAAGGCAAGAAAATAAGAAGAAATAGCATGGAAATCAAAGCCTTCAAAGACAAGTCTCGTATTCTACTAGTTTTGATCTTCAACCATTCCAACTTGATTATCTTGAGTTAAAGAAGTCCATTTGAAGCAAACTCAATTTCGTTAGATTCCTGACTCAAAGACCTATCAAACAATGAAATTTTAGTAGAAAAGGAGCTCATATGAGAGAGATATGAGTTTTCTAAGACAACCCATAAATTCTGCCAACAGACAGGTTTTGTGAACAAACACGTCAACTTTCTTCCTAAGCATCCAAACCGACATGACAATTATTTCTTCGTATGAAAAAAAAATCTTTATTTGGAAAATTAACTTCACTAATTCCAAGATCAAAGCTTGAAGATTTTATACAAGACTATTTTTCATTTTTTATAGGAAAGTAGTTATTATACTATTTGAATATAGATTGTCTACTTTGGAAAGGACTCCTATTTTTTTTTAGGATAAAAAAGAACTAGTAGTAGTGTGGGGAAGTGGGGAATAAGGTTTTCTATCTGATAAAAAGGAAAGAGAGAAAGAAAAAAAAGGTGGTGGCCTAAAAAACAAAGAAACTCTAACCTTTTTTCTTATACCTGAAATTATGTTTTCATCTTTTCTCTTTCTTAGTTTTTCGATAGTCATGCAAAGCTAAGTTATTTTTCTTAGTTGAAATTATAGAGAAGCCTTCAAATTTTAAAAAACTGTGAGATCTATTTTATATTTTCTCTTCAGTTTATATGATGAGATGGATGTTTTCCTATGCTTATTTTTATGATTGTTTAGTTTGATTGTTAGAGTGGACTCTAAGTTATTAATCTAACTAGTCTATTGCTAAGTTTTCTATCAAAACCAAAGTTATGATATTTAACTTGTGAAACGACTAAGTTTAATAATTATGGTGGATCTATATTGTTAATTTTAGAAAAAACATTCAATTAAATTGAACATAGACTGCAAACAGTTAAGTTGTTTCGATTTATCAACCTATCTAGTTTTCAAGGATGTCATTAAATTAAATTACTAGTGTGGATATTGTGGTTGTTTAATAGTTAGGGTTAGTTATACTTCAAATTGATTAACTGACTAGTATTAAAAAAAGATAAATATTCAGAATATAAATTGACGTTTCATTTCAATCATCAGTTTTGATTTTTATCGGTGGATGTTTATTTGAGACCAAGGTTTTTCTCTTAATAAATTTTAGTTTATTTAATTCAGTTTGATTATTTTATTTTATTTACCCTAACATACTTTAGATAACATCAAACCCCCTAACTTTGAATCATTTAGCATAAAGATCTGAACTATATCATCATCATGGGATCGACCCCTTGCTTGCTCTATACTATCTTATTTGTTTAAGTTAGGGTTATTAATTTGTGTGATCATGACATCGCAACACATTTTGCGTGTTCTTCATCAAATTCAAATAAAAAAATCTTGTTTGATCTTTATTTTTTTTGTTATTGTTTTGAGTTATGTTTATGAGCTTGGGTTTCAAGTCAGACCCAATCTAGATTATCTACCTTTGCAGAGCTTGGGTTTCAAGTCAGACCCAATCTAGATTATCTACCTTTGCAGATAATTATTGTAAATATTGAAACAATTCCCTTCTTGTTTTCTATTAAGCTTATTGTTGTTGTTGTTATTGTTCCTCTTGTTGATTTTCTCATGCTTGTCATCATCTACTTTTTATAAGGTTATCTTGATCTTATGACTCGAGACATGTGTTTTGCAGGTTAACTCAGGCAGATTCAGTTTGTTTTATTGTGTCATGTTCTTAGATATATTTTTTTTTTACTTTTAATCTTCAATAATGAATTTATTGAAAATTAGGTTTCATAAGTTTTTTTTATTTGCTTTATATGGGGTTATCGCAGTCTCATTATCTTGGTCGCAGGTTTGGCAAGTTAACCCGAGTTGACTCAAGTTATTTCTTTCCTACTTTCTATAATTTAGATCACGAGTTTGACAGGTTAACGCAGGTCAATTGTTTTTGCTATTTTTTAATTAATCTTTTTCAATTCTTTTCTTCAATATTGAGTTGATTGAAAATTAGTTTTATAATTTTTTTATTTGTTTTATATGGGATTATCATGATCTTATGATCCAGGTCGGGATTTGACAAGTTAACCTAAGTTTGCCAGGACCGATTTAATATGTTGTTGTTTTCATATTATTTTTTAAAAAAATTGTCTTGAATTTTTGTGAATCAAACTATATTTTTACCAATCATTCGGGTTGCTTTTAGACTCATCAAGTCAATCAAGTCATATCAGGTTAACCTTCATATATTTTATTTTATTTTTACTAGCAAAATGTTAACAATTCCCGGATGTGTTTTTTTCTTTTGTATGTTCAAAAACACTTTGATTAAACTCGCAGCGTAACATGAGCCAATGATCTAATATTAACTAATATACTAGAATAATTTTTTTCAATGTCATTCATAAACTATTTTTTTCAATTGAATCTTTTGATAACAAATTCAATAAGTTATGGTTTAAAGGAGTTAGTTGTATTCTAGCAATAAATAAAAGCTAATCTTAATATCAACAAGTTTTATTCTACGAGATGAGTTCCATTGAGGTGTTTTTTAACCTTCAACTTGTTTAATAAAGTTCATCATGGTTAAGAGAGATTTGTTTTTTCTAGTTTGATTTTGTATATTTGGATCAATTTTGTTGTGAGTTGATAAACTTGTTTATTAGCACTATAAAAAAATTTATTAGGTGTTTCTAGATAAAAATAGATTGAAAAACATATTTTTTGATAAAAAAAAACCCAGCCTTATTTTTCAACCATCTCTCAATTAGTTAAAAATTAGATTTGAGATGTCGCATCGTGTGCTTTTATTTTTTATTTTTAAATAAGAGCTAGGTGACAGCTAAAGAAAAAAAAATTAAAGCAACCCAAACGTGTGGCCTTGGCTTCTAGGCTAGGCATGCCTAGTCTCCTCTGTTGGCTAGGAGTGGCTAGGAGTGCGAGCCTAACTTGCAAGGCTCAATTATATCTAGACTTTTTTGTTTGTGTTTTTTAATTTTGATTTAATACCCTCTCTTTTTTTTTTATCTTAATTGATACCTTCCATTGTTTATTTATTTTTTCCTTTGCAATAGATTTTTTATTTAAATTTTAATTAATACTCTTTCTTCTTCTTTTTTTTAATTGTTTAATTCACAGTAATTATTTTTTTCTTATATAATATTTTAAAGAGATTAATGTAATTTATTTTTAATTTTTTTTCTTTTTATATTTTACAAAATTAATTTGTATTTGTATGATGTATTTATAAAATTAAAAATCATTTGTTCTTGGCAAAAAAAAAAATAACCCCAAAAATAAAATAAATAAATAAAAATCAATGTTAAATCCTTTCTTACGCATCTGTCTTTTTGTTAGGAGAAAAATTAGCTTTTTATTAACAATTCTTTTTCGGTTTATTTGTTCATATATGTGTGTGTGTGTGTGTGTTTTAATTAAAAATCACCATATTTAAAAATGCATCAACAACTTTAATTTATTTTTTTATTATGTTTAAAATAACCTTAGAATTAGATCCACAACGCAGCATAGGTGACAAGACTATTGTAATAATCAAAGCCAATATTTTAGTTATAAAAGCTTAAGTTGAATTCATAATAATAATAATAATAATAATAATAATATATAGCATCTTTTGCAAAATATAAAATAATAAAACCATAGACTTATTGGGAATGTTGACAGCTGGCTGTCTTCGAAGACTGTAATGATATTTGTGTAAGAAAGAACAGATATATGAGAAGGTTTACTTAAGGAATGAAGGAGACGTCTATCAAGTTTAATATGTTTCATCGGATGCAGTCAACTACTTGCCAAGTATATCCTTCTTGCTAAAAGGATCCTTTTTAACCTTCAATGGATGCATAGGGTCATCAAATAATAATATAAAAAAGTTAAAGTTACCATCTGAGTTGTGCATTCATGATTTTTCAAGAAATAGGTCTCTTGGAATGAAAATTTATACGAAACGGTATTCATTAAGTTAGCATAATGTTTTTAGTGAACTTGGATTTTAATAGTTAGATCAATGTGTCTTCTAGTTTTTAGTAATTAATAAAGACCTAACGTGATATTTTTAATCTTAAAATAAGTTCAATAATGAGTTGACAAATTTTTCTGAAATCAAGGATTGATTAAGGTTAAGTACAACAATAGTTTCATCTTGCTTTGCGAAAATTTATTGAATTGTGAGACAATTGATTTGAGCGGCAACACTAACTCAACGATCATCCATCAACAATAATTTGTGAATAAGTTTAAAAAATAATTGGATAGTTAATAGCATGCATGAAATGAATTTAGAAAAAACACATTGCTAAGATAACAATTCATTTGTAATGATGCAATAAAGGTGATTTTTTTTTTTAAGCATAATCAACTCTTTACTCGAATCTATATAACCAATGCATACTTTAGGATTCTTAATCTCCTTGAAAAATTAGTGGCGACTCCAATAAATATATTTTTTTAAAATCCAACAACGACCATTTCAAAGATCCACCTGCATCACGTGTAGCAATAAAGTTAAATTATTTAATTTATCTAATTCTATTTTAATTGAAATTAATATTTGTATTTGAACTAACTTATTAGAAACATAATAAGTCAAACGCATTAAGAATGATTGTTGAGAAATTAAACTGAAATGATTAATCAAGTATGACTTGATTAAATAAGTTTTAAATACTAGAGTGTATCAAATACATGAAATTTACAATTTTAAACTTAGAAAAATCAAATAAAAAATTGATTGCATAAATTTCTAATAATTGTCTAGAAATAAAGTATGTTATATTTTTCAAAGGACAAACCAATATTTTGTCATTAATAGTTTCCTATAAAAAGAATAATATGCCTCATATTGTTTTTTAAAGATGGATGTAATATAGAGTATGGTGATACATTACACACAATAAAAAACAAAAAAAAAGGAAATGAGAGAGATACAGAGCACTTCAAGCTCTCTCCTAAAAGAATTTAAGATATTTATGATTTGATTATTCGTATAGATAATTGGATAGTTTGTGATTTATAATAACCTAATTTTAAAGAATTAGTAAAACCCTATAAGAAAGAATTGATTTCCAGGTAATCATTGTTCAAACTCTAATTAACCCTAAAATTATCTAATGAGATTCATGAAACTCTTGAAAATTTAAAATTACTATTTTTATTGGATTTATATTTTTTTTTTTAAGAAACTCAACAATGGTATTAGATAAATTATTAAATATTTAGGGTTATTGATTACCTTGATCCCAATTTCCAGATAGATGCCCTTCTTTTAATTATGGTGTTGTTGTTAATTATGAATTAATTTTATATATAAAATTAAAAAAAATTAAAATTATTTTTTTCCCCTAAACTTTTTTAAAAAAAACGAAGGATGGGGGCGTTGCCTCCACCAATGACGGTTAGCTGGCACACCTGGCTTGTGCAAGGCTACTTACCTTGTGCACATCAATCCGGTAAACTACACGAGGGGCAGCAGTAGCCAAGGCTACTAGTGTGGTTGCTGCTGTGTTAGTCAACGTTTGGCAATGGGCATAGTGCCCACTACAGACGGAGAATTAGAAGGAAAGGATAGAATTACAATTCTTCATTTATAGCTAAAACCTAATAAAGATTACGGTTTTGAGGGTATAATTATGATGATTCTACCTCTTTACATATAAAATATTGTTTTTATATTTAATTATAAAATTAAATTAAATTAATTATAAAATTATTTTTTTCTAATTGGATTAGGTTTGAATTGCATTGGTTAATTCAAAATTTTATTTTTTATAATATTCTAATTCAATCAGGATTGAATTAAAAAATTTAATTAAACTAAACTTAGAAATTTGTTTTCTTATATAAAGGGATTTTTTAAGCTCATAAATTTTATTGATCCTAAGAGAGTTTAGGTTGTTAATAAGAATTATAATATGATTAATTTTTTTTATTAAAATTTGAAAAATGGTTTTTCAAATAAAAATGAATTAAATAAAATTTATAATGTTTCAAAAAATATCAAGTTGAGTTTAATTTAGTATTTATAAATGTTAACAATATCAATTGAAATTACACATAAAGTCATTAATTAGAATTGAAGCATATAATACATATATTATGTTGCAAAACCAATGTGATTGTGTTTTCAAGGGTTGAATGGTTGTGGTACTAAATAAGAAATGTGTACATGGTCTTTTTTCTATTTTTTTTATAAATGTAAAATTACTTTCTCATCTAATTATTCTTGAATGTAACTCTATGTTTTTATGCAATTATGTAAATGTTATTTAATTTAAAGATTTAAAAATTTAAATAGAAAACTCATTTTGTAATATAAGTTGAAGAAATAATGACGTAAAAAGATATATTTGTGGTGATTCCAAGAACTTATGAAGAAATGTAGTAGATACTTAGGTTTTGACTACCTAATTTCTTTTGATGACTCAACATAATTAGTTTAGATATGTCCATAATCATTTAATTATAATAGCATGTTATAAGTGTATGTTTTATATATTATTTATAATGTATGATATAATAGTCATGTCAAAGCATAAGACCTAATTAATAAAACAAATCTCTCGTAGATATATCAAATACAAGTTAAGAATATGATTTGTTGCATTCTAATTTTATAAATATAAATGAGAGCTCCCTTTATGGTTATTTTGTTGAGTTACTCAAAGTTGCCTTAAATCCAACATGTTAAATACTATAGAAATTGAGTTTTATTTAACTAAACTTATGTTATTTAGATAAAACACTCATGATTATATAAGACTAGAGGTAATAATTAGGCAAAACATATATAATATATTTAGATAAATTATTGTTACCTAGCTAATCTAAAAATCACATAGAGATGTGATTGATAATATATGTTATGTATTTATTTTAATTTTAAAAAAAATTATCATGGAGAAAAATCTTTATTCAGATGTGTTATTTAAAATTTAAACAATTTTGTTAAAAAAATATGACTTATTAAATAATCTATAAAGATACTGAAATAGAAAAAAAAATGTATCTAAAATATATTTCAAATATAACATGGATATGAAAATATATTAGGAGGGTAAATTAGTTATTTTAACATATGTTTTGTCATGTTTCACAAGACTAAACAAATATAGGGATAAAATCAAACCAAATATAAATCAGTCTTGTTACCAAAGCTAATCCCTGGCCAAATGTGGGGAGAAATTTGAAGGGAGGGTGTGGAGAGTGATAAGACCTCGCCCAGTGCAGACTCCAAATCGGCCCAGTTTTACCATCACATTTGCTCAATGCTTCCTTCTCAATGGACAACTTGAGAGTTGAGAATGTATCTCTTTTGAGGGAAAGCTTGAAAATGTATCTAAACTAGAATAATTCTTCGCAAATCTTTATCCCAGGCAGTAAAGTCAAAACCAAATATATATATATATATATATATATATATATATATAAAAGGTTTCCTCTTCTATAGTCAAGATTTCAACATTCAAAGCTAACTTTTAACTTTTAATGATTATTGGCCCAAGTTGACATGGGAGTGCACGGGAGCCGTTGTTAACAACAGCTCAGTTTTCAGACCTTTTTATATTCATTTCTATCTATTAATTACTACACAACAGCTCAGTAAAAACATTTAAAAGCTTTTTTATTTCAAATTAATTAGTACGTACAAGGATATTACTATAAGCAATTTATTTTTAGAAATACATATTGGAAAGTTTGTTAAGGAAGAATTAGTTAGCACACTACGTACCTTAACGAAGTCTTGAAATATTAGTTTTCCAAAGAAAAAGAAACAATCTTGAATTATAATTAAAACCTACTAAATCCAATTGGGGTCTCACATAAATTCTCTTAAAATGCTTTCTTTTAGCTTCAATATTTGTGGATCATGTAATTCTGTTGTGAGACATGTATCAATACACCTCATTGTGTTAATTTCTAAGAACATGCACGAATGTGATGATAATGACATAGAAATTCCTTCCTTCTGAAGTGTGATTGAAAATGATAGTCACAAACTTTGAAATATTCGCACATATATGTTAAACGAAATTCTTGCCAAATTGTCTAAAGTACACCATAATTCAGAGAATTTAAAACCACTCATTTTTCTTTTCAAGAAGGAAAATTAAAATCAGAGCTGGCGTTGATTTTACTTTACCTGATTGGGAGTGTGGTTACGATTACTTTTTAAAATATTTTTGAATTAGAAGTATATCAAAATAATATTTTTTTTTATTTTTTAAAAATTAATTTTAACATCAACGCATCAAAATGATCTAAAAATATCAAAAAAATATTAATTTAAAGTAAAAAATAAAAAAATTTAAATTTTTTAAAAATACTTTTAAAATATAAAAACAAATATAGAATGTTAGTTTGGAGTGGAAAGAAAATCATGTCAGGGATAAAGGACATGCATTTAAAATGATGGAATGAAAAAAAAGAAGGGGATGTATTTGAAGATTGAGAAATAATGTTAAAAATTATTTTTAAAAAATTATAAAAAAAATATTTTAAAATAAAAAATATTTTAAAAAATAATAATTATTAAAATACCAAATAAACTTAAACAGCTAATGAAGTAGCGTGCAAATTCATACTCCAGCACGGGACCATGTGCGGGTCCTTTAAACACAAAAGGTCCCCTTCATTTCTGTCTGGTGGGCAAACTGCAAAATCTCCAAATGTATATTCCAATACCAAACCCCTTTCAAACCCAATATGCCCCACGATATCACTTCATCTAAATTTGTGATTGACAATCCATGGTGATCCAAGAATATGCCATGATCCATTATCATGCATGTCATGGCTCTCATCAATTCATTTTATATGATCCATTACCATGCATGGCCTACAATAGAAGAGGCCAACATGTTTGACAAAAATGAGATTTGATGGTCATCGTCATGGTTGAGTCAGAAATTGAGACCTTATTCGTGACTCACCTTCCTCTTTCGAAATTTATTGTTTCTATAGTGAATTAATTATGTTGACAAATTCAACTCTCCACTAAACTCCATTATCTTCCACTCCTTGAGTGTGGCTATATATCTACTTTGTTAGGTGGCTTAAAAGAAGAAAGAAAAAAGAAAAAAGAAAAGCTAGCTGCCAAACTTCAAATCATGCCTCAGTTGTGTCCTCCCCCTCCCCTAGTTCACAGCATATACGGCATACATCCAAAACTCAGATGAGATACCAACAGAGTTACTTTATTGCGTATATTCTTTCATATATATATATATATATATATATGAAGTTCTTGAACTCCTGGAATCTTTTTATTGTCTAATTATTTGATCCACCAATATATCTATGTCCTACAACAAAGATTAATTAAAAAAAATTCATATTATGATCATAACTTTAATTCTAAGTGTAACAAAAATCAAATCACTCATTATTTCTATCAGGTATTATAGGAGTTCTCATGAATGATGGTCATGTCTTCCAGAACAATTATGTAGAATATATATACACGTACTTGTAAATCATCTAACATGTAAGATCATTCAAAATCTTTGCAATGACTACACCATACTAATCTTTATAGTCTAATGTTTTTCGAAATCCTTGAAAGAACATCTCAACATTGGCTTTCACTTATTGCAAAGACAACTCAATTTTTTCAGTTTCTAAAACTTCAAAAACAATCCCAACATTGGCTTTCTCTCATTGCGAAAGTAATTCAAATTCATTGGTTTTCGAGACTTCAGAAACAATCCCAACATTGGCTTTTGCTCGTTATGAAAGCAATTCAAATTCATTGATTTACAGAACTTCGAAACAATTCCAACGCTTGCCTTCGCTCATTGCAAAGGCAACTCAATTTCATTGATTTTTGAAACTTTAGAAACAATCTCAACATTGGTTTTTGCTCATTGCGAAAACAATTCAAATTCATTGGTTTTCGAGACTTAGGAAACAATCTCAATATTGGCTTTCTCTAACTCTAGTAACTAGAGCCGATTGTAATTGTTAGGCTAAGTAATGTACATAGCAATATTTAATGAATAAAGATTGCAAGTCATTCCACTTTCCATACATATTACTAGCATTGTCATACCATTGACCTCTAATATTTTGAATATCAAGATTATGATGAGATAAAATAGATGAAATTTATTTCTTAAGAGTGCACACATTTAACATGCAATATATCCAAAAAAAATATTATTGTATAAATTCATTTCTATCAACAAACCTAATAACAAAAGTCATTTGTTCTCTTCTAAATTCATCTCAAGCTTCATCAACAATCAAATAAAATTTTGCATCACCAATCTCACGACAAATTGAAGACTAAAACATTTCTAACGAAGACATGTAAAATTCCCTTTCGAATTTAATGTGATGTGTATTTGGCATTTTGTGAAGAATTATCCAAAATAAAAGCACCTATTTGTTTATTGTATGATGCTAAGAGTTTCATCATTTGAAGAAATTCACCTTGATTTTTTTATTCTAGCCGTTCATCATATCCTTTAAATGCATATGCTTGAAATGTGAGCCAACAGACAATATCTATTGAGGCTTTAATACGCAATCAATTATTTATAATTTCGTCTTAAGAAGTTTGCCTCCCAACCACCCTCTCAAAATGACATGACTGGTTTTTTAAATTCTTCAAGCATTCAATAGCAAATCTATAAGCTGAATTTGGATATTTTTTCAAATGAGTCAAAAAAGCACATTGTTTCTCGCCATTAACTTTCTCCCAACAACTGAATCGTTTAATAGTAAATATGTCTGATCCTGGTTTTCTAGTTGGTTTACTTGCAAATAAATAGTAGGTAAAACAAAATGTAACATTTTTCTTTGAATATTCAAGCCAGGAAAAACTTTTGAACCAATGAAACTGAAATCGATGATGATGTTTTTTACCAGTCAACGAGTATTTAAAGATTAAAGGTTGATATGATCCTAAATTAATGTATGTCCTTTTAACTTCATCTTGTTGATTAATTGGGTATTCCCAAATTTGAGGTTGATTATCTGGATCTCGAATTAAATGAGCAATGTCAATTTTTTTTTTTAATTCTTACAATTCTAGTAGGAAACTGCTCAATAATCAATACAGGTTCTTCACAAACTGAAGTAGGATGGGGTTGCTCAATCACTAATTCAACATTACACATTGGAGAATTGGTTTACTAGATTGTGAGTTATCAATAGTTTTTCTTTTTTTTTTCTAAAAAAAAATCAATTATTTTTATCTTGTTCATGATTCAACCTAAAAAAGAATTCAATACCCAAAATTAAAAACAACAATAAAGATCAAGACCATAAATTGATGAAATAGATATTCTTAATTCCACTCAAATTCACAAAAACTCAATCAAAACTAAAAATTTACGACAACCTCCCCAAGTTTATAAACAAAATAGAATGCCAATAAAACAACACAAAAGCAAGAAGAGATAGTGAAAAAAAAGATATATTTTTTTTTATTTTTGAGTTTGGGTTATCTTGTTTTGATAGAAGAGAGGGAGGGAAAAGGAGTTTCTGGTATAGAAAGTGTAAAGAGAGAGCAGGGTGGCTAGGTTTTTTACCAACATCTATTTTTAAGCTAGGTATAGTGTGTGTGTGTGTGTGTTATGATTCAATTGAATTAGATCGTATGAACAGGCAATTGATCATGTACATAATTTGAGTGCTAATATAGTCATTTTGTGACCCCCGTCGGCCCCTTCCCAATCACATCCAGCTTTTTTAATGGTGCAAAAACGGGTCGCAATCAGAAAAACAGCCATTTTTCTTTACCCTAATAATTGTTGGCTCGTTCATTGTATATACGTCACGAAGCACTCTTCTCCTACAGTTACATCAGTATTCGTAATCCGCCAATCATACAAGTTCCTGTCAAAAGAAAAATACAAAACCCGTGTCGTCGTGAATATTGCTGCTAAATATCATCTCGTAATCCTTTGCGTTGCTGCTTGGTCAAGAAAAGCAAGAGAGTTCACTTTTTTTTTTTTTCTTTTCTTTTATCAGCTAATTAAAAAGTTCTATTTCGTAGCCCCCGATCGTTCTTGGCCTTTTTGTATCCCATTCCCAACGCTTACTGAACATGGAAGGATGTGTCCATCAAACAATATAGTAATGCAGAGTCAATGATTAACCTCTTAATCATGAGTTATACCTATAGCTAGATGCTTGCACCATGTGAAGAGATGCAAAGAATCAGAGACTTGCACGCTTGTAACTCAAGGAGTCTGATAGCTGAAAGCTTCTCTTTTTTTTAATATATATATATAAACAAAAAAGAAGATAAACTAGAACGAGTTGACTTGAAAAACGAAAACTGATTCCACTTACATAAATGGTAAAAATATATATATATGTTTTGTTTTGTTTTGTATTATATGCGGATGTTTCTGAAACTAATTGATAGTTAAGGTATTAAGAACAATAACTAGCCAAGCTAGTGGCTAAATTACTACTGTGTTTGTATTGGTTTAGCCTTTTACTGTGATGAAAAGGCAGCAACGCTGGGCTTAAAGCCTCTTGGGTGACATTATAAACGTCTACTTGAGTGAAATACATCATCTTGCATTCTTGATGTTATATACAACTATTCATAATTGATAACTAATCTTAAGAAACATACACGATATTAATGAAGAAAATTAGCCTGACAATATATTTATTAGTATTGGTATTGGTATAATAGACAAACATGAAACAAATGGCTAAAATGAGTTGAGGAGTCCTAGAACAGTCTATTTATAATTGAATAATGTCTACACCACATAGAATTTTCACGGATAAGAATTCAGACAGCTTGTACGTACGTGATCGAATAATTGAATTGCTTGTTTCCCATTAATTATCATGTCCAAAGCATGAACCTGTAAAATCTCTGCAAGTATACTCCATACGTATGTGGATCACCAAACCCATAGGAATTCATTGAAGATATATATATACAAAGACCTTGGTTTCATTTCGGCTCTCTAATTAAGTTTTAATTAGTGTTAATAAAGAGTTAATATTAGTCAACATCGGTGAAATTAATAGTAATTATAACTTGAGCATCTAATTAAATTGTATCAAGCATGATCACATATTGCACTTGCACTTGGTGGTGCAATTATTCATTTTCATATTCTAAACAAATCTTACTATTGATATAATTTGTTTTAGTGATTATATGTGTAGTATCTTGCAGTCAGTGATTTGGTTTTTTTTTTCTTTGTATCAAATAATTTAGTGATTAAATAAATTTATTCAAGAGACTTGTAAACTAGAAACTCCTTTTTTGTTTTGTTTTTTATGCTCCTAAACACGGAATAAATAGATATCTAAACTCGGCAGCAGCCCAAGTTGCCACTTTTCTGGACCATTGCCAATTGCTGTCTGACCTTGATATAAAATTGACACTTCAGTACCACCTCTTCCTTGAACAGGAGAGTCCCAATCTCACTGACTGCAAGATACTACAACAGCTAAGCACTGCACTCCTTCAGATTTTTGTTCCTACTAACACACAACAAAACGAAGGTGGATGTTGTCTGTAACAGCAAATCTATCCAGGAAAAATCTGTACCAAGGAGCTGCATTATTGTTGTCTTTTGTAGGAGTGACGAGGACGAGGGGTCGACCCTCCAACACACCCTCCTTTAAAATTATGCCACAGAACAAAAACTAAATCAAATAAGACAATAAATATCCAAATTAAGTAAAATTCAAACAAATTCAGAAATACATTTTGCATAATACGGCCTTGTATTTTAAACCACATTCACCTATATCTTATTGAATCTCTCTCTTCCAATTAGTCTAAGAATGATTCCTCGGTTATATAAGAGAGAGAAAAAAGAACACGTCTCAATTAATTAATTACCCCCCTTGTTTTAATTTAATCACCACATCTAAATTCCGAATTAATTAATTCCTAATTCTTAGTTTAACTACCATCTGTTCTCCTCTCCTCCACATATTCTGGATAATGTTTGGGAGTTGATATTTTTATTTTTTTTTGCAAAATAATAAACAATAACAAATGTTTATGTCCAATCCAAGATACCATCTCTCAAACCCGAGTGAGAGTAATTTCTATTATACAGATTATGTTTTTCTCATTTTTTGTTTGTATTTTACAATTTCTTTTCAGATTTGATTTGCAAATATATTCTTTCTCTATACAGTATACAAAGAAGATCCCTTAAATAAATATTTAAGAATTAAAAAAAAATGATTAATTTTTTTTTTTATTGATTACCTTCATCATATTGACTGAGCAGATAAACAAAGAAAATAACAAATAAAAAGAAGCAGCACCAACAACTGAACAGGCTTTACGGGCCACTCGGCCATCTAGCCGGTCAACAGTGCATCTCTTGCTACTTCTCCTAACCTAAACCATATATGCATTCCCAAAATTAACCCTGCTATGCCTCTATTCGTAATCTTGGTGTTTACTCTTCCCTTTCTAAAAAAGCTCATGCACATTTTCGTTCCTCTCTCATGCCATATATATGTATCCATCAATTCTCCACCAACGTCCGATCAACCAATCTTCATCATCACATGATAGAACAAGCATTAGGATTCTCATCACTGAACATCTGAGCTGTAGGATGAGGATAATTATGGTCCACCACGTACCCCTGTTGATTCATCGCAGAATAACCTTGCTGATTATAGTTATAAGGATGATCGGAATGATTTTTGTAACTCTCCACCACTTGATTTTGACCGTCCACTCCATCAAACCAGAATGTAGATGATGATGCCGGATATCCAAAGTACTCCATCTTGCTCACCTCCACCTTAGCACCACCACCAGATGTTTCCTCCTTCTTCCCTCCATCCCCTTCTTTCTCCTTATCTTTCGCTTCTCCTCCTTTCTCCTTATCTTTCTTCTCTCCGCCATCTCCACCACCAGCCTTGTCTTTCTTCTCCTCCTCCTTTTTTGGAGATACCACTTCCACGCCTCTCTTTAGCTTCTCGTTTAGGTAAGGTGCCAAGTCCTTTACGTCCATGGTTCCCTTCACCGTTACCAGATCCTTGGCCGCGTCCACAGTAACACCACCCACACCTGTTTTTAATTAGCCACGTCATCCATCTGATTTTACTAGTTTGCCACCTACTTTGAATAATTAAATTTTAAAAAAGAGTCAATTACCTTTGATTTTGGAGATGATTTTCTCTATTTTTGAAATGCAGCCTTCACAGTGTAATCTTATTTTCAAAACGACGGTACTCTGCAACCACCACCACAATTTATCAAAAAACTAGTTAAATAAAAATAATAATCGACGTCTAATTATGATAGTTGCGGATTCAATACGGGGAACACCTCGAGATTAACGATTGAATTTTAGTAATTTATTTATTTACCTCTTGAGGTGGTTTTTCCGCTTCCTTTTGTTTCTCCGGTTTCTTTTCGGATTTCTCATCGGCCTTTTTATCGCCACCGCCAGCAGCGGCACCACCATCTTTCTTTGGCTGGGGAGAGACAATCTCAACTCTCTTCTTAGTTCTCTCTTCAACCCTGGCTTTGATTTTAGCAGGGTCAACTTTCCCCGTCACCGTCAGCTTGTTGCCTGCACAATCTGTCTTCACACTTTCCACACCTGAAAAAACCCACAAAAACAGTCGTGTGAGCAACCTCCAATGCCTTGATATCTAATTATCAAACCCAAATAAATTAATTAATTGTTATAAACAAATATTACCGTCGAAATGTTTAACAGCGTGTCTAATTTTCTTGGCACAGCCTTCACAATGAATGTCCATCTTGTAAACGGAAATAAACATGCCATCATCTTTCTTTACACCTGCATCAGCAGCGGGCTTCTTCTCGCCTTCAACCTTGGCACCTTCTTTCTGCTTGAAATGAAGTCAAATTAAGCCAAGAGTGAATTATAATTAAAGAACGGAAAGTGAGTGAGCTATTAATGTTAACGAACCTCAGCATCCATTAGTCTTTTTTTGGTTACTGCCTACTCGTTGTGGATTCTTGGAATTGTTTTTGAAGATGCGAAATATATAAAGAGAAGAAACGGTGGGTAGATTCGTGAATGCTTGCGAAACAATGAAACGGGTTATGTGTTTTTATGGATGGCGTGATGATGATTTTTATGGGAACTTTTAGAGAATGAGGTCAGCCGGGGGAGAAGGAGAGAGAGGTGTGTGGGCTGTGAGTTCTGTGGTTCGTGCCGCCCTGATGGACTAATAGTTGTCTATAAAAGAATGCAGTCGTGACAATTCATCTGATTTTGACTTGACCATGACTGGTCTGCTAAAATGACTGGAATGCCCTCGTCAATTTTCTATATCAGAGAGATGATGGTGTGGGCAGTTATGTCAGAGGGAATCGGTGGCTGTTACTGTGTCAGAAAAGTAGACGTATGCGGTAAGGTTCCGTAGTTGTTGTTAATTTTGTTTTCTATTTAAAATATATTAAAATATTTTTTTAAAATTTTTTAAAAATTATTTTTAATATTAATAGATTAAAATGATATAAAAATATTTAAAAAATAATTTAAAATAAATAATATAATTATTTAAAAACACGCAAAAAGCAGTTTATATCAAAGGAGGAAATTGTAATTTCATTTTAATACCTCATTAATTGTATTTGCTATTTACCTGATTTGTTTTTACTTAATGTTAAGAATTTCAAATTACCTTGTTGTGGAATTTCTAGTAATGACCTGGGCTGTTTCTTTAATTTTAATAAACAGGCATTTTGTATATGCTAGGATAATTTTATATATAGCTTTTGTTTTTATACCGGATCAGTAATAATTTTTATTTTAAATATAAAAAAATAAAACATGATTTTAAGTGTTTTTTATTTGTGGCCAATCAAATCAAATAGTTTTAGATTTGACGGTTAAGGTAAATTCTATTACTTGAGTCTGGTTGCAGAGCCAGACCCAACAGCATTTAATCTGACTCCTTGGATCTGTCATCACATTAAAATAATAAAAAAAAATATTAATTTGAAATAAAATAAAAAAATTCAAATTTTTTTTAAAATATTTTTGAAACTAAAAAAACAAACATGCTTTAATAAGAAAATCCAACTCAACCTGAAATTAAAAACAAATTATCATCACTCAATTTTTATACAATATAAAAAAGTCACATCAATTTATTTCCTCTTTATAGTATGAAAAAAAATTCAATAAGATAAAATATAAAAAAATTAAAGAGGAAAAAAATAAAATTGAAAATCTCTCAAAAGAAAAAAAAATTAAAGGGAAAGAAATTAGTTACTGGTATATTGGGCGTTGCTCTATTATACGCTATTCATAGTGCTATTATAAAAAATATTTTATTTGAAAATAGTGATATTGCAAATATATTTCGTGCTTTTAACTCAACTCATGCATTTATACATTTTAAAAAAATTGTTATTGACCCGTTGCGGAGCGCAGGCCAATATGCTAACTATTATATTATTATATAATGATTATTTTTAAAAATATTTTTAAAAAATATATATTGAGATAATATTTTTTTATTTTTTTAAATGGTTTTTTATGTCATCAGTATCACATCAAAATAATACAAAATCATCAAAAAAATATCAATTTGAATTAAAGGAAAAAATAAAAATAAAAACAAATTGTTTTTAAAGCATTTTTAAAAGGCAAAAATAAACATGTTTTAATAAGAAAATTCAACCCAACCTGAAAAAAAGATATCATCACCCAACTTTTGTACAATATAAAAATAGTCTCGTCAATTCATTTCCTCTCTACTGTATGAAAACAAATTAAATAAGAGAAAAGAAAGAAAACATCTAAAGAGACAAGAAATTAAAATTGAAAATATTTGGCTTTCAGCTAGACCCAAGATTGGTGGATCTCGCTATGAGCTAGACCCAATAGCGTTGGGTCTGGCGGTCAAATCAAACCCAACAACACTTTTTGACTAATAAACAGAAAAGACAACGCCTCTCAGGTGCTGCAGTGTCGTCTATAATGTAAACACTCTATGTCTACAATGTGGTCCATAGTGTAATGAGCCTATGTCCACAGTACTATTTTTTAATATATATATATTGAGATAATATTTTTTTATTTTTTAAAATTTATTTTTTATATCATCATATTAAAATAATACAAAAACATAAAAAAAATTAATTTGAAGTAAAGAAAAAATAAAAAAAATTAATTTTTTTAAAAGTATTTTTGAAACACAAAAACAAACATGTTTTAATAAGGAAATTCAACCTAATTTGAAATGAAAAAAAAAATTATCA
>Ga0307517_10002828_pt1 | contig 27562 bp, 12 predicted proteins | sample 23_EM_MG_FD_194515 | JGI IMG/M metagenome (GOLD analysis project Ga0307517, IMG submission 194515) | Populus trichocarpa ectomycorrhiza microbial communities from riparian zone in the Pacific Northwest, United States - 23_EM | ecosystem: Host-associated > Plants > Roots > Unclassified | place... | reverse complement strand
CATTAATACCTAACTCGATGCTGCGATACCAATCACGATGCACTAATTTTACAGACGTGCGTGTGTGAAGAAAAGCAAGACGAGGGTTGCTGTGCACTACAAAATTTAATAAAAGAAAGAGAAAATTGATTCTTCCTATCCCTTCAAGCACTGACGAACAAAAAGACCACAGGAGGAAACAATTTCAGAGAGTGAGAGACGTCTCCTGCAGAACTGTTGACATTAATTAATCCCTGCAGAACTGTTGCGTTGATTTTTCTGAGGCATCATCCATCTTAAGGAGATTGAAAATCAAGCCGCTTGAATAAGAGATCCAGGGCTGGCTGGGCCTTCAGTTTGTTTCACCCAAGTGCTGTGTTTCTGTCGTCTTTGAGCTGAAAGTCCCAAAAGCGATCGACTTGCTGCTGCTTTGCTTTGTGGCGGCCATGCCTTCGTATTCATCCTGCTTTGACAGCGAGCCAAGCATATAATGACTTTGATTGTTGGGTAGCATAAGAGGAATCAATCACGTATAGCATGGTCATGCCAGCACAGAAGCATGGAGATGCACCGTCCAAGGATGTAAAAACGGGTCTTTTGCTGCTTTGCCATGGACAAGCACCTTCTTCGAAAACCATTCTTTCCGTGACCCTTTCTTCTGTTGGATCGGGATGGTAGGGGAAGGTAGTTAGAGAAGGACATGGTCACAGTGATTGATGGAAAACCGAGAAACTGTTGTATATGGAGATAACTTAGCTATGTGTATTTGGAGATGACAAGGAATTGAGAGAAAAGGAACGCTATGGTTGGTGGTTATATAGAAGAAGAGAGACAGACACAACTGTGGTGGATTGGACGCTGCCCCACTCTGTTCTTTCATGGAAGGAAAGCGTCGGTATTCCTATCTTAAATTGACACTACTACCCCTGTAAGAATCCTAGTTTTTTTTTTTAATTATAAAATGTTTTACTGAAGTAAATTTCTATTATATTCATGTATAAATTTATAGAAATGGTTTAATGACGTTGAATATAAATTTCTATATTCATGTAGAATTTTTGTCACGAAGTAAATTATCTTAGAAGATATATTATAAATATTTTTTTTAATAAAAACTCAAAGAAATAAAAACACCATAATTAAAACATTTTTTTACTGGTTTAGTTGTGTTTCCATATTGATTTATGCCAATTTAAATTAGAAAGATCGAACCATTCCTATTTTAACCTCCTTTTCATTTTTAGACTATAAGTTTATTTAGTTTGCTTTTTAATTTTTATCAAGCAACTTGTGTGAGACACAAATAGTATAATCTATCTATTTTTAATATATATTTAGATGATTTATTTGATGGTAAATGTTCTATGTGAATAAAAAAATATCTCATATAACCATCTAGGAGATGATCCAGTAGTAATAGCTTGGAATTAAGGGGTTTGCTTCCTCTGTGGTCTTAGATTCGAGCTCTATAGTTGCTAATATGATGGCCACTGGAGGCTTATATAATCGTTAATTTTAGGGTCTATAGAATTAGTCGAGGTACGCATAAGCTGACCCGGATACCCACGTTAATTAAAAAAAATCTCATAAATAAAAAATATTTAATAATATCACCGTTGCATGGAAAATTTACAAGGAGACTAGTTAGGAATTAGCCATTTGATTAATTGAATAAATTTGAAGAATGGATGGATGGATTGATTGATCAATTTAAAATAAAATTTAAGAAATTTGCTTTTATTTAATTTGAAAATCTTTGGACAAAAGTTTCACCAGAAGTATTGGAATTAATACGTTAAGTCATTTGTAATCTCCATGTTGGTAAAAATAAATTTAATTTCACTTTTCTTGTAATTATTTTAAGCTAAAAAAAATTGAAAAGATATTTAGACGGTGTAACTGTATTTTTTACAAAAATTAAAAAGTATTTAAAAAAATTAATACCAAATACTACTGATAGTTATACTAGAAAATATATAAAAAAGTTATATTTTCACTAGAGTTTGTTTGGAAGTGTGATTGTGAATGCTGTTGTTTTTCAAAGTATTTTTCACTCAGAAATATATTAAAATAATATTTTTTTATTTTTTAAAAATTATTTTTATATCCACGCATCAAAATAATCTAAAAATATTAAAAAACTATTAAATTAAAAAAAAATTCAAATTTTTTTAGAAATATTTTTAAAATATAAAAACAAACCTTCTCTAAAAGTTGCAATTGAGTGAAGCTGACGACCACAAATTGCAGTAAAGAACGAGGAAGAAAAGACAGCACTCAAATCATGAACTTGTATTTTCAACACAGTTACTTTTCCTAGCAGGGGTTTTCTGGTAATTACAGAATAGAAATTCACACGCTGGTCAAATGAGAGTGGATGCTAATTCAAACACTGAAAGGACCTGAGCTCAGAGAAGCCGTGTAGGGGGCTGTATACAGCCCCCCCTGCGGCTTTTTTGTCCTTATTTAGCCCACGTTTTCCTTTTAAAATCCAGACTTTCTGCTATAAATGTTTCAAGGCAAACTTGTCACCGGTTTATATATGATGATGTGTTATAAAATATTTTTTCTTTTTAAAATTTATTTTTAATATCAAAATATTAACTAAAAACCCAAAAACAATAATTTCAAATAAAAAAATTTCAAATTTTTTCATTGAAAGGTGGAGTTAAAACCCTTCATTTTCTGTTTTATTTATTTATTTTTGTTTTTAATTTTTAAAATAAAAACCTATTTGGTTGGATATTTTTTATCTTGTTTTTATCTTTAAAAAACACACTCAGTGTTAATTTAATACTTAAATTATTAAAATTCTACTTTGATTTTATATATATATATAATGTCAAAAAGATGAAGGATACGATAATAATATATAAAACTAATTTAAGTATAAATAATATATCCCTAACTCAATTATTAGTTTGGTCTAAAGAGTATTCCAAATTCTGCACTTGTCAGTGCCTAACCTAATTCTTAAATTATAGCATAATAATATATAAAACTAATTTTAATAACTCTATTTTTTATTCTGAAGAGTTTCGAGAACGTGTCAGTTTTATTTTGTCGAAAACGACGACGGAAACAAACAAGTTTTCGTATATTTATATCTATTTTTTAAATAAAAGTTTTTTATAGCTAAAGCAGCCACAGGCGAAAGCACAAGCAATTTTAAAGGCCAAAACTGACCTTTGGTACCGAGAGAGAGAGAGAGAGAGCACAAAGCGGCAGGCCGGCGAGCATGACATCATGGCATAGATACCTCGAATCGTGACAGATTGGGATTTACCGGCCGACCTCTGCCATATTATTGACATATAAAACATACCTCCGTTTAGAATAAATTATCATTTTCTTCCTCTTATTCTTATCCCCCACCGATAAATAAAACCATTTTCACACGCTTACACCACAGCAGACAGTATCAGCTCGGGACCCACCTTATCCTGAATGGCTTTGACAATTCTCACAGCTAGAGCTGTTCGCTTGAAGAGGTATAAATTTCAATGATGATAAAGGAGGAAAAAAATAAAGGAAAAAACCTTTTGAGGCACACTGATTACAATGCAGAGGCACAAAATCTCAATAAAATAAATCTCATCACATTAAGAAACATCATCGCTAGTAGTCAATGTTTACCACCGCCTGTTATTTAAAAACAAGTGAGTAATTATAATAATAAAAAATATATATAGAAAACAAACCAAAATTTCAACAACTTCACCTATATTTTCAGAAAATTATGGACAAAATAAATTTAATAATATCAAAAAAAATTATCAATAATAATCAGAATGGATTGCATGCATCATCTCCAAAAATAAATAAATAAATAAATAAGCTATCACATTTTAATATCATAAATTTATGTTACTCGTCACCTTTAAATCGCACGTGTAACCTGTTTTAATTATTACTAATAATTTTTTTGATATTATTAAATTATCTTAGCAAAATCTTTTGAGTTTCTTTCCCCCTCTTTCTTATTTCTCTTCCCATTCTCCTTGTTATTTGTGACAATCCAATTGACAATTTTATACCATTGATTTCATCAACAGTGTTATTTTGTAAAAACTTTTTGAAATTGCTATTTTTTTAATCAGAGATAATTTAAAAAGAAAAACCAGTTGGGACTAAGGGGAATGGGATTCGGAGGGTATGAACGCCTACCGTGCTTTTTTCTTCATTTTTATCAGGGCCCATAGCAAGAAGAGATTCATCACTGTGACAATAAATAGAAAACGAATAAATCCCTTGATGCTGACGACATGCGAATATGAATAAGAAAATGAAAGCAAAATGAAAAGGCAGGAGTTCATATCAAAATTGTCTTTGGGTCTTCCAAGCAGACAGAGAGGAATTTATTATACGATCATGACGTGATACAGAACAGTTGCTATTGAAAGCGGGGGAGGAGGAACATAACGGCCCTTTATGTTTTCAAGTGGTAATACTTGTCCAGCAGCATCTCAGAATATTCTCCAAACGTGAGACAGCTATTGGCTAGCACCAGCTGAAAACAACACAGTAAACGGGAGATCAAAAGTCAAGTTGATACCCGCTAAACACTCAGGCAAGAAGCACTTCCTTGCTGCAGTTATTGGCCTTCTAATTTCGATAAATGATGCAGGCATGAGACTCTGCCAGCACCAGCTACAGTTCAGTGTAGCTGGTAAAACTTTTCATGCTCTTTGCTGGCTGTTTTATAAAATGCCCCAGCCGAACAAGAAACCATTAGCTAGACAGGATTCACCATTTTTTAGCCATGAATCACACCAGTGAAGGAAAAAAGCTCAAACTATAAGAGTCATGTGATAGGAGTTCCTATTTTCTCAAGAGCCATAGGCATCGACATCTTTGGCGGTTGCTAGCAGCACTGGTATTTTTTTTTTCAATCAACATACAAACGCCAAAGTGTTACAAAAAGTAGCAGGCAATCACCTTTAACGAGGACAATAATTTCCTCCAACACGGGTAGCGGAAACTTCCTCCTGCCCATGTGTCATGTTTTTGAGTGAAAATGTTCTCCTACCTTTTTTTTTCTTCTATTTTCATTAAGTTTCTCTATTAAAGACAAGTTCCTCTCTTAATCTATAGACACCAAGTAAGCTCTATCTCCTCAAATTCTTCGGACTATTTTTTCTCTCCTCTCTCAAGACTCAAGGTCTATAATGCAAAACAAATAAAATTTGGGATCTAAATGAAAAATCCAAAATCCTAGGAGACTAAAGTAAAATAGAACGATCAAAGTGTAGATTTACATGCATTTTTTAACAATAAGAATGAAAAAGGCTTTCAGCTTATGCCAATGTCAATTTTGATCCCTATTCTTTGAATTTTGTTTTTTTACAATAATTTCAAAACTTCCCGTGTAAAATCGACATGCCATGCAATGCCAAAATAATCTACAATAACCAGGGAAAGAGATTACATGAAATTCAAAGAGAATGAAAAAAAACCAGAGCAACCAAGAAGGAACTCTTGAGGACCTAATTGAAAGAAAATAAAGTCTTTGAACCACAATGGAGCAAGAGAAAAACTTGAGGACCTGTGATGAAATTTTGCAAAGTAAACATTGCTATGAATAGTGATTTGTGTGAGGATGAATATTAACAGCATTACAGTGAAAGACTGGCCTATTTTAGGTTTTTTTTTTAATGTTAATAATATGCACCAACATATGGTGGGAATTTCTCTACTCGTGCGAGTTACAAGCAATTCATTTTTTTGAAGAGTGAGCAGTAAACAGTTATTTTTGCTGGCGTTTGCCCATTTTTCATGAAATGGTTAGTTTTCCTTCAACTATAGCTCTTTTATTTCTTTTTTTTTGGATGATCCCTTAACAGTAATATAGTTTGCAAAAGCCCACAACACTTGTCTTCACCATGGTGGTGTTTTCTTGATCCTGGTTCATGTGTTCTTATCATTTTCTTCCTACGTCCACTTGTGCCTCAAGTAACTCAAAATGAAATTTATCATGATGAAGCCAATGACTTTCTAATTCTACCAGATTTTCAATCAAATATGCAGCGTGCTTTGTAAGTTACAGAATTTAAAGCATGGACTACTTACATCTTTGTGAATATGCATCTCCTTGGGAAAGTTAAGTCTCTCATCCCTACAAGACAAGAAACACGTCAATATATCTTGCTCTGTTTAAAAGTTACAAGTTTCTCCGATAAAAAATATACTGGTTAATGATGCTTGATGTCATCATAGCACAACGGTAAAGACATCATAAAATGCAAGGATCTTTAGTCCATACTTAGAGTTGATTAAAAAGAATAAAATAAAATTAATAACTAATTCATCCAAGTGTGTGTGTTAAGGAAGAAAATGGATGTATCAATCGCATGACTGCTGCCAACATTTTTGGTCTGTAGATCCATATGCAGTCTCAAGATTACATTGAAACTACCGGTGTTCAGAATAGTTCATTCACATAGCTATAAGGAAACGTGAAAGGACAAGTCATGTTAATAGATTCTATAATTCATCTTTGTTAAATAGAATACCAATCGGGTTGCATGAATAATGCAAATGTTGATCTGTCAACACCAGAAGCCTCCTCCCCTTTGGGTGCCTACAGAAAAAACATTAAACCAGGACAGGTTATTACTTCATTATATTCCAAAGAGATTGTACAGAAAGGAAAAAACCACCAAGTTCATTGTTCACAGCTTAGATATAATGCATTATAATCTTAATGATAGGTGTCACATGTAACTTAGATGCTCCAACTTCAAACACTGAATTTCAGCTCTACTTCAGTTTGCTCATCATCAGTCGCAATATGCTAGATCAGGGTTACATAATGGCATGACAAGCAGTTTGTCATGAAAAAAAGTATGGCTGGAATTTTACGTAACACCTTCTGAAAAAAAGTAGGGCTGCCACTTGTGTGCGGGACTGCTGCAAATGGTCCCTAGACAATGAAAGAGGGCAGCCCGCTCCATACAAGTATCACATATATCAGAAATGAATGCTTTATGGAACAAATGAAAGCATTTTTCTTACAAGAAAGTAAAGCCCCTAGGAAGTAAATAAGTAGGAAAATAAAATGCCCATCGTATCTTTCATGCTCACTCAGCTTACTGTCACTCTGCATATTGAAATAACTGACTATTTATCTTAGACAAGCCCCTGTGGCACTTGAAGAAAAGTTTCAAATTTATAAAACAAAGAGACATGCATGTGCTGTCATGCATCAATTGTTTAGGCATTTAAAAATCAAGAGATGTCAAGGGAGACAAATCATAGATCTTTAAGGAAAAGAATATCTGTAAATGAAATCATTTCCAATTTCAAATGTACAGAAATAAAAGTTCAAACCGAGCTTAAACCATTCTTACTCAATCATATAGAAAAATCACAACAGCCCTTCAGAACAGGAAAAACAATCACTTGAAAGCATGTCACCTCACGTTTTTGCTTTGATAAATTTCAACATAGCTAAGTCCCTTTCACCTAGAATTTTTGTTTCATACAATGACGCTGCTATTTTTCACCTTGAAGGATCACCAAACCATGCAGCCAACAACAAATACTAATTGTTGGTTCAATAAAAGAACTAGTGCAATACACAACATGCAATCCTAAGTGTTAGTCCCAAATTATTTCCATTATAAAGATCAAATATGAAAAGTACCTGAACAGAGTGCGGTGTTGCACAAAGATAACCTCTTGACAGTATTTCAGCTGTTTCACCAATTTGGTACGCTACCTCACCTTCTCCAAACACAACCTAAAACATAAGAAACATACAAGTCAATGCCAAACTTAGTATTATTCAGAATGTACTTAAAAATGTCATAACGAACCACATATGCTAAAAAGGTTCAGTATGAAGCAAGCACTTCCACTTATATAAAGCACTCGGTGTCATTTCTTTTTTGAGGTCTTCCCCAGATTCATTCTTTTTATTAGGGGTGAGGCTGCTTGAAGGGAACACGGTTGGTGTTGTACTAAATTCAAGTTGAAAAAGAAAAATAAATGGATGCTTTCTCAGAGTATCTGATCACCATTTCTCTCCATAAATACAACCATGTGGGAACCCATCAAACATAAAACCTGTCCCTGTTCTTATCATTCATAACTTTCAAGGTTTAAGATTTTGCTGTTCTATTAATTCGCAGCTTTCAAGGTTGAAACAAAATCAACTTCATTTTAAATTTGCTTCTATGGTCTGTAATGAGGAATTTTCTTGGTTTCTTATGTTACAATCACTTGACATCTGCTCTATCTCTGTTTTATTTCGTGAGAGGCAAATATGAATCAGACTTCTAAAGTTAATCTGCTTGGTTTCAAGCCAGAAGATTGGAAAACAAGATTGGAAAACAAGATTGGAGTAAGTGATCCTACATTTCTAACAGCTAATATGGAGTCTAAAACAAAGGCTGGTGCTTCCAAAAGAATGAAGAATATGTTAAAGTGAACAATTAAATGAAGCTCATTATCATAGATAGCATTTTGCATAAGTAAAATGTCAAAGACAAGAAAGTTTACTTTGACAATTTGATCAGTTCGTGTTTTAATATAAAGGCCAGCAATGCTATCAGGGCAAGGTATTTCTACACCATCTCTCTTAAACATGGCACAAGTCAAACCTACATATCAAATTGAAACAAAAAACAGACACAAAGTCAACCCCAATTTAGAAATTCCAAGAAAAAGAAATATTCTGATCTCTCTACAAACTTATCCTGTCAATAACAAGTGGCAGGAAAAAAATTTGTAAATCCTAGGATAAATTTTATTTGGAATTTAAATACAGAATCAGAAAAAGGAATGTATGTTGCTGAGAAAAATGCTTAAGCATGCACATCATCAACAAGCCTATATGCCCCAGAGAGAGAACAAAAATAGTATCTCATGAATTAAAAAGTTGATCACCTGTCAGCGAGCCATGATCTGTATGCCACCCACACCAAGATGATGTTGAGTCACCATCTGGGACACAATCACTGCATGTGATTCTACTTGTAAGTATTCCCTCCAGAAGCCACTTATTATATCATTGGAAGCACATTATTTTGACAGACTCCACCATTTCATGCAATTCATCATGAGATATAAACAACAAATATGAAGAGCTACCATCTGGAATACAGATTAGTGTTCCAGAAAGGAGTCAAGGACCCAAAAGACAGAACACTAAATTCAGTCTTCGCATGATATCTCTGCATTCAAGTAGACATTAACTGTAAACCACCATTAGTATTTCAAAAAATCATCCGAAGAGCCCTAACAACTTAAAGCAGCTCATATAATAAAGAAATAAAAAGTAATTACTACGAGGAAAATTTGGTAATGACATGCCCTAATTGGTGATAGTGATATGCCCTAATAAGTGCACATTTAATATTCTTTGCTGCCTCTGGAAAACTTTTTCTATCAAGAAGCAGCATTCAGTCTCATTCTTATGAATATGTGCATATAATTATCTTGTATGGTAGTAAGATTTTCTATTTCATAGTCATTTTGTATCTCGACTACGCTTTCTTCCGCAGATTTTACTCTCAACTTTTCTGAAATTTAGTGCCATGCTGACATGAATCAGGGCATCAAGGGTGAGGAGACCAGCTTAATCAAGTTAGTCATGTAAATCGCAAAGTTTTATATTTCAATATAGCTACACAACAGATGGAATTATCAACAACAGATCATGACGACTGAAAATAGAATTGGTTCTTTCACATGAAGATTCATCAGCTATACCAGAAACCTGTGAAGAGTAAAGTGGGAGATAGGAAAAGCATTACCTCCTTAGTGCAGGAAAATAATAAAGCAACCGGCCTTTATGACACCGAGAACGAATAAGTATCTGTTCGAGGCTTTCATTTTGATCCACTTCCATTCCTTTGGATACTACACGAGCTCATCAAAATCGAACAAATTACCAAGGGTAGTCAAAAGTAAAAAAATAAAAATAAAGACAAATGGAGAAAGAAAGAAGGATAAGGCAGGCAATCCACTCAGCAAGTGCTCAATCCAGCGCTACTCATACAAGGTGGTTTGTGACTCAGGTAAGAATGACCTCATTTCAAAATCATATACATGGCCAGGCTGGACTTTTCTAGCCGCAATTGCAGGTTGCCAACCATATGAAGATAATATCTATTCAAGTGCAATTCAATGCTGATATGTAAAGCCTGGGAACTCTCATCTCAAATGGAAAACTATTAATCACAATTTTTGTTTCAAATCCAATGGGAATCCACAACCCTCTATTTAAAGAAGTTGGCTCCACCAATAAGGACATTTAAGGTGATTCACAGACTCAAACTCCTATATTCAATAGTTTCCCAATGTTATAGTTATGGCTAATTCAATTTCCTGGGCAACTAAATGATGGATTCTATTCTTCAGAGCTAAGGAATTACCTAAATACTCAGCAACATATGTGTACATGTAGAGGATTTGAATTCAGAGGAGTTCAATATCTTATTAGCTTAATTTAAATACCAACATGGGGACACATAAAGTTTTACCATATTGATCACAGTGATAAGCTACCATCAATCCAACATCATGCATCAGCTTTCCAAGTGCTTTGAAAGCTGCACGTTAACAGCTGATGTTCAGTAATTTCAAAATATAGGAAATGCGGGAAAAAACAGAAAAGAAAAGGACCCTTATATAATACAGGCATTCTGTCACATTATCTCAAAGTTGTCTCGTACAAGAAAAAAAGAAAAAGATCAGCATGAATGTATACCAAAGTACTGGTATAAAGACTACCTTCTCTGTTGTGAAAAATAAGGTAGTGACATCCAATAAAAGCTGGAATCAATGGTAATTGGAAGCTAAAACTCAATTTACAAAAAAGCAGTATAAAGAATATATGCTGCTGTAAATAAATGTGTAGATCATAAACACAAATAATTGCACCAGAAAGCAAAAAAGAAAAAGAAAAAGGGTTTGGCGACAGCTCATTGAAAGATAAACAACAGCAGAATTAAGGGGTGGTTGGCAACTGATTTTATAATTACTTTGATCAGCAAGAGGATGCAGAGAAGAACGTGCTATAATTCTTGGATAAACAGAGTGTAAAGCCAAGATGATTCCAATGATTTTGGCATCATACTGGACATCAAGGTGAGAATTCTGTATTTAAAAGGGTTTTATTGGATTGCAAATTGCAAATCAACAGCTTAAAAATTATTACATTTCAAAGACTTTGAGAGATATTTTGCAATATACTAATTCTTGAAGCCATAAAGAAACATCTAAAAAGGCAAGCACTGTATTAAAAAATATTTGATTGATAGAATCTGCAGCCTCAAAATCAAAGTGTTGATCTCGAACTTACCAGTTTCCAATTCTGGCAAAGCACTGCCAGGCCATATGTTTGAAGAACAATAAGATGGATACCTAAAAGACAGAGCGAGCATGGATGACAAGTTATGCAGATGAGTAATGTAATGTCTTTAACTATTTGTAAATAACTAGTCTTTTACAGCACAAGAGGAAAAAAATTCCTCAGCTAAGCAAATACAGTGACATGAAAAACAAACCATGTGAACCATAAACATCCCTATTTTTTTAATCTGCTTTGTCCAAAAATCAATGGTGTTAGGTCCAGCCTTATAAATCTACAGCAAAGCTTTCATCAATAAATAAAAACAAGAAACATTTCAACATGAGTTTTGTTTTCTAAGCTTTTACCGCTGTTTTAGACACATGTCAGTGGTAGGAACATCTAATATTGGATTTGCATAAAAAGAGCCTTTCAGTAGATCTGCACAGAAGACACAATAGGAAGAAAAAGGTAAGAGAAAAAAAAATGATAGATATATAAAACATTAACTTGGATAAATGTAATTACAGTGTGATTATTGCAATTTATTGAACTGGATAGATTGATTATTAAATTTGAATATAATAGAAAGTTTACCAGGCTTCCCAGATTCAAGCTTCTCCTTCCCATGACTCCATCCAAAGTTATACCTACATACAGATGGTGGGTAAAATGAAGCAGGAAGTTAAACCACTACTGACTACAGCCACCATAATGCCAACTACCATTGGGTTAAGAATAAAGGAATAGTATTCCAACTAAAAGGCAAGAGGATTCACTTGTTCCTGAGCTTCCAAAGTACATTCTACAGAAGAAAGAGAAAAAAAGAACAGCATACTGTATACACAGCTTTGTTTAACAAACATTTTGCAATACAGTATGTCTCTGAGCATATACCATACTTAGCTATTATACACAGAATGTGGGTCAAGAACAGCATCTGACTCTTCATGTACATAAAATGGGGATGCGAAAGACATATAGAGGTAACAGAGTTAAAGAAAAAAATAAGAGGCAGAATCATTAATTACCTACTGTGTGGATCTTCAAGCTCATCCTTTACCTTTTGAGGAAGGTTGGCAAGTCTGATAAGATTGAAGGATATATGCATCATAAGCTAGTGCATAAAAATCCATTTGGTTCTGTTTCTGAATGTTTTATATCCAATGGCACTCGTAATGGATATAGGAAATCTATTTCTGAACTTATACCTGGGTGAAAGATGTAGAAGATTTTGACGCAACGAAGAAAATCCAGGGACCTGTAATGATAAAGGGTAAGAAACAGAATCAAACAACAAGTCAAGCATTCAATACTTGTCTTTAAAGGAATTAAAGATTTACCAAATAAGTAAAAACAAACAACAACCAAACTAGTCGCTATAGGAATCCTTGTGCACCATTCCGCGCTATCATATACAAATAAATTCTAATTCCGAAACGCAAAGTGATTATAGTGAAAATAGAAAAAAGGGAAAATAAAGAAAGAATTTTCAGAATATTACATCAGAAATTGAAAGAATCCCAAGGCCGTTGGGTCCAAAACCTTCCTCTATCTTGGCCGACAAGTCTGCATCCTTGTTCTACCAACAAAAATTCAAACATAAATACATGTAATTCCACCACATACATCAACTTTGATTAAAACAAAGACTGCTCACGCACCTTGAGGTCAGTATAGGGTATGGTGACACTTCTTAAAGTGGGGAAAGCGGTTCCAGTTGAGCTCGACATCGTTTCGCAGGTAATCCGGCCGGGAAGAGTCCGATTAGAGGCAGAAGCCGCGTGATGGCGAAATACTAATGATTTATTTAATGCAGAGGAGAGGAGGGACCTTGAAGTCGTCGTTGTCAATGTCGCATGCCCTGGTAATGGTGTAAAATCAAGCATCAAAGCGATATCAAAAACAGAAGGCAGAATCTTCCTGACTCTTACGCTACTCAAAAGAAAAATGCTCTCGTCTTTTCACTTGTCAAACTCGTTCAGGCGTTCACCAGCCCGCCTTAACTCGGGAGCCCTTTTAATTGCTTCATTTTGGAATTTCAAACAAAATAATACTCCTATTATTAGTCGTATATTCAATCTAGTAATTATTATATATCATGCATTATATTACCTTGTATACTAAAATTACCAAATCAATAACCGACAGAATTGCAATAAAAAAATGAGAATAGGAATAAAAAAATAGAAATCAAATATGTCTGATTAAAAAAATTAAAAGAAAATAAAATTAAAAAAAAATCTAATTTTAGAAATTAATAAAATAAAAAAAGACTAAATCCAAAAAAAAACTTGAAAGGATTATCTACAAGTTTGAAGGGTAAAGCATAAATTTTCAGGAGTGAGAAAAGAAAGAAAAATAAAAAAGATTATTTTAGATCATTTAAAAAAAAAAACATCAAGAAAAATCAAATAACATGATATAACAATGACAATAAAATAATGTTGCATGGGCTACCTGAAAGCCACTAATGGGCTTAACAACATTTTTTATTTTTTATTATTTATTAAAGAATTATATTATCTCTTGAACCAAATAATTATTATCATTAAAAACCATTAAAAAATAACAAATATACCTCTATAGTCAAGTTTTAAGAATTTTAATTTTAAGAATAATAGTCATTATACTATATTTAAAAAAAATTAAATATAAAGAAAATCCGTAGACCATAGTGAAGTGTTTGTTTGCTATGAAAAAAAAAAGTCGTAAAAAACATAGCATATGCACGCCACTCTCATTAGGCTCTGTTAATAAAGACGCCTGATGGTTGTATTGTAATGCAGATGGTTGTTTTACCATTCAACAGAGACTTGATTTCTTTGATATACGAACAGATGGTTCCAAGGAGAGCGGATAAGCAAACGAAACACGTCCAGACCAAATCATATAGTCAAAACTGACGATATAAAAGGGAAATCTAACTGGAATCGGATGCTTTTGATAGGTTTTCTACTACAACATTTGGGCTGTACAACTGTCCCTGAGAATCACTCGAGAGGGTGAGGCAAACAGGCCAGAGACAATGCACTTCGAGAGCTTCTACCAGCTCCTGTACAATATTTCACCAGAGGGTAACTGAGTTTGGGAAGATTTGTGGTGCTGTCTTCTTCTTCTTCTTTCTATCTTTTCTGGTTCATGCAGTCTCTATTCAACTTCACCAACCAAATCATGCCTGCAGAAGCCCGGAGGATGCAAACCTCATAATTTTTTCGACAAGGTGCTATGTAGAAAATAATTGGCATGTACAGATATGTGTTAACATACCCCAATTGGAGCCGGTTCAGGAACATCAACCAATCGTTCCATTGTTTGTAACTGATCATACGGAGCAATCTGCATGACATCAAGAGTACTAAATGATGAAAATTTGAGCACAGAGACTGGAACACAGAAGGGCCCTTTCTAAAGTGTTTACTGAAATAGACCTATCTCTTATCAGAATAGAAAAAAACTGTTCATTTGATTTCTTTTTTCTCCTGGAAGTTATGGTTATTACGGGTGGCACACATGAAACTGTTGTAGCATGGCAATTGAACCACCCACTACGCAGTCATAACTTCGTTCTGATGAGAGGTGACAACTACAAAATATGGTTTGTGTTAAGAATATAGGATGCCATATTCATGAACTGTTTATAATCATAGATTTGAACGTGGCCATGTATATTTAGGTAGCAATTTGATAATATTCTAACCCGTAAAAGAATCCAAAAAATCATACACCAATCAATAGGAGAGAACTTGCCTTGTGTGGTAACAGCACTTGTCAGAAACATATAATTCAGCAACAATCATAATAGTTTACCATAGAAATATTTATTTAGCGAGTAAGATATGGAGGACATCAAGTCACCTGGCTAAATCCATCCGGCCATGTTATTTGCACAGCGTAGTTTCCCATAGGCCGAATTTCTTCAGGTTCAATATCTTCTGGAACATCAGCATATTGCAGTTTTTGCTCCCCGGTCCATTCATCCTATTTCAGAGAGGGAGGGAATAAAACCAGGGCCAAGGGAGGCAGCCAGCAAACAGCAGAGGAACAACATATTGAGATGATGTGTGAGTTTATGTTAATAACAATTGAATTCGACCATAATAAGACTTTCTCAAGGCTGGTCTTCTTAATACAGATTTCTTTTTGGCACTCTAATCACTAGTCAAATTGTCTGATATAGAATTAGGATCCTTCTACTTTCCGTTCAATCTACTACTTTGTCTTTCAAGTCACCAGTCGCAAGCTTTTGACTTTATCTACTTGGTTTAGCAGAAACCTGTTTACTTCTGTCTGCAGATTTCTTGGCGAGTGTTATGCGACAAGTTACAAGATAAGAAATAATCAAATCATCACTGTATGCAGTGCTTCCTAGACAATCTGAATTGGAACGTTGAAGTACTACTTTTTTCCTTCATCGACATTGGTTCTTGTTGATTTCTTTGTCTGGTTTTCTCTCACCCCTTTCCTCTGCCTTTTCCCAATTTCATTGTATTTTGGGGATCAAAATAGATAGCTTTCTACTCTTTTCCAGTCGTTGAGTTTTGCTCCTATTTTGGACAGTACTACTTCCACTATCACATCATGTTATCAAATGAACATGTGCTACAGGCTTAACACAGTATAAAAAAACCTAGGGGTGAAGGAAAAGAAATAAAAGGAACAACGATTTGGACTCTAGTACTTCTCCAACTACATCATGTCACCGAAGTTCCACTCTTTAAAAAAAAAAAAAAAAGTTTTGTTGGTCTTAGCTAACTCCAATGAACGAGACACTCTTGGATTGAACGAGTTACCTTCTTGATTTTGATTTGACAGTTAGAATTTCAGCTTTTTCTGGAGCATGAAGAGATTATGTTTGCAATAAAATAAAGTCATCCCTCAGATGCATGAAGCTATCTTGTTTTTGACAGTTCTCTTTGTGCCTGTTTGGTGTTGCTGTACTTTTACAGTAGCTTTTACCTTCTTGTGGTGTAAAACCAGTGCTTGGTTAAGATCTGTTTTGCTTCGAAACAAAAACACATGCTACTTTAAAAAGAAGGTGATTTTCTTTTAAAATAATGCAAAAACCTACTACTTTTAACCAAAAGCAAAGCAATTTATTATGAAATCTACCATCTTCTCAAGTAAAATTAATGTCTTTACCATTGAACTAAGCAGTCGTTGGCTCCATTGATGTCTTTTTCAATAAATGCCAGTGGTAGCTTTGTTTCAAAATATAATGGCTTGTTCTATTCTTAATGGCTCTGTTATCATTGTAAATGTGGGCGTAGATGGTATTACGTAACTTGGAAAGATGAATTAGTTGCATAGTAACATACCACACTTTGAGCAGAGCGATCATTCCGTCTCACTGTTGCAGGATGCAAAAGGAACTCTTCCTCTGAATCCGGCACCTTCACCTTAATTGCCTTGATTGATTTATCATAGGTGACAGCTGTTGACACTAGAATGAACATAACATAAAAGGAGTTTTATTTCCAGCAAGAAAGTATTGAAAGTATCGCAATTAAAGTTCCCAAATACTTAAGATTTCAATTTTGGTACAAAAGTTTTTTGCTTTCTTGTACCGGTACAGAATATTTTTCAGTGTACCTTGTTGGCGAATCTTGGCACACTGTTGCACAATACAAATTCCAAGGTTCTGAAATATTTTTGCCACTTCACCTTGAGGATCAGCCGCCACTTCAGGCATTCCACCATCTCCAGAAGCAGATAGCTGCAAAGATGATGGAGTGAAAAATTATAGTTTGCTTAATCATTTTCAGCATATGTTTTTAAATTTCTAATGGAGTAATAAAAGGCTATGACGAAGTTAAAGTGCGGCACTAAAAATCGCGAACACTTTGACATTGAAACTATCTAATTTGAATGTAAAGATCTTATGGCATGCTCATGCAGGACGGAAATTGTTCAATGATTGTAACCAAAATTAGATGCACAGAGGTCACAGTGCCAAACATAACTAATTTAGAATACTTTTGGGAAAGGGAAATTATCCGAGATAAAGATGAGAATTTCAGCCCGGAGTGCAGGAATCTAGCAAGTTCACAATATGAAAGTAATGCCTATTCAGTAATCTATCTAAACAGATTACATGAAAGAAGTTTAAAGTATGTAGCCAAGTAGATTTCAAGTATAACCGACGATAAGAACACTTATATAGGGCGTACAGTTGGTCTAATCGGAAGATCAAACAGATGAGGGATTCCAAACTGCTGGACAACCTGCAAATATGTAATAAGAAAACAGTGAAATATCCGCATCTGCTAAACATTATTGATAATGAATGAATTATCCGCATTGATATCTTATTAATAGAAAATTAGATTTTTGGATAATGAGCATGCCTGAGAACCTGAACCTCTACCAAATGGGTAATAGCGTTTCCCATCGGCATCGAAGTGGCACATATTCTCTACTACAGCAACGCATGGCACCTGTACACTTAAAATAGACAACATGAATATGTAAAGGTAACAAGTAACATACATATTTTTTAGTTCTCTTGCATCATGTTCATGAGTATTTTCATCTCCATACAGATAATTTCTACCTCCATGTATGTGAGTGTGTGTGTGTGTATACATGTTGAAAAACAATTCCAGGGTGATTGTAATGAAGAAACGAACCAAACCTTAAGCTTTGAAAACATGCGTACTCCTTTGGCAACATCGATGAATGCTAGCTTTTGGGGTGTGGTAACAATAACAGCAGCAGTTAATGGGACTACCTGAAAATATATTTTATTCAGCTGAATTGCGGAGATTAAGCATAGGAGATGCCATGCAAAAAGCACATTTCAGCACAGTCTTTTCCTTTTCTTTCTACATATGCCTACAGATAATTATAACTCACATCAACAACAATTAAAAGCTAAAGCACATTCAACGGGTAATATCAGTTGAGCCATGAAGGTGAAAACACACACCATTTCTCAAAAAATAAATAAATAAAAAGAAAGAGAAATGGAAACCGGGGGGGTGGCAAAACCTGGCATAAAGTTAGCTGTATATCACCAGTTCCTGGAGGCATGTCAATAACAAGGTAATCCAGCTCTCCCCTGCATTGAGATATATTTAAGATGTGAATCTGTGAAATTAATAAGATGAACTGAAAATTAAATTTGTAATATCAATCGTATAGTAGTTTATAGGGAGACGTCGAAATGTGAACTGCTGTAGAACTGAAACCCACAAACATCTGAAACAGCAATATTATCAAGCTCCTTTAATTAGTGTTTCTGCTACACAAGTTCTGACTTTTATTTAGAACCACAACATACCATTCAGTGGTGGTCAGTAGTTGATCGATGACCCCAGAAACCATTGGACCTCGCATTATTGCCCTCCCTTGTCCAGCAAATCCAAAAGATACCAACTTGACTCCCAAGTATTCAGTTGGAATGATAGTTCTCTTCTCCGGATTCTGTAGAAGTTCTTATGCATTTGTAATTGCAGCATAATCAAATTGCTGTAGAAAAGAGTTCATTTTAAAATACTACCATCTCCAGCAATCGGTTTTCCGGGGAAACCATTGTCGGTAAACTTGGACCATAGACATCAGCATCAAAAATGCCTACTCTAGCACCCATACCAGCCAAAGTATATGCAAGATTTACTGCTACAGTTGATTTCCCAACGCCTCCCTGCACAACTTTTCACAAATAACAGTCATAGAAACGATATTGTACACATTAATTTTAGTTTCAGTAACCAAAGACATGATGGCGCAGCAGATGGCACGATCCATGAAGCATGATTTCTACTTTTCCCATCAAAAACCAAGGGGAAATGATAACTTATGTTGCAATCTCTTAGTAACTAAAGCACTTCGTATTCAGGATTGTGCACAAAAAATCGAAACTTAAAAACAATGTTAATGTAACGTACTTTAAATGAACAGGGTACCCAATATAATATCATGCCGATATGTTTGAAGCACATGAGGTGTCAGAGTCGAGTCTTTATTAACTTCTAGCAATTGTCAGAAGTAATAAAGAGCCAATCCTTATATAATCAAATATAAAGCAAGAAAAGCAGCCAAAGTTTATAGGAGGCTTACCTTGCAACTTGAAACTGCGATAATATTTGAAATTGTCTGCAACCCTTGGGGAAGTTGCCCTGCATAAACTGGTCTGGCAGGCTGTGCTGACATCGTCACTTTGACGTTCTTGACCCATGGAAGCAAGGCTACCACCTCATTTGCCTTCTGCTCAAACTGTTGCAATCAAATCTTGTCATACTTACTACACCACAATTGTAAACCATCTACATTGACGATCTTATCAAAGACTCTACAGAGTTGAAAAGATTTCTATAGGATCAAAGAACAAAAGAAGATCACTGGAAACACAAAGTTTCTGAATCATGTGCGTGGAGACCAATTAATACTAGGGACAGGTTTTACAAAGAAGAAAATAAATGGGATTTTGATTGTTACTCATCAAAAAGTCATCCACACATTTTCACTATCAAAGAGTGATGATAGTGTCATTTACCATGTCTTTGACTGGACATGCTGGTGTTGTGAGCTCCAACCGAAATGAGACCTGACGTAATATAGCAAACGTTTCAGCAACGACATTATACTTTTTATGCATATCAAGGAAACTTTGGATCTCGTGTTCGAATCAACCTCTCCTTGAGCTTCATCAATATTGAGATCTTTCACGAAACCACAAGAGACAATATCAGTTCCAAAGTCTGGATCAATAATCTGAGACAAGGCTTTCAGCACATCACTCTCAGCATTCCTTGTTGATACTGCAGAACCGCCAGCTACATAACACCCAAAGGAATATTGTGTTAGATATACAACCAAAAATAATACCAGAAAAAAAAAAAAGGACGACGCAAATGACTACAAAAATATTAAGCAAGATAAAGAAGAACGCTTCAAACTCCAGAGCTGTACTGAATTAAGAAGGCAAACTGGACTACAAGGGCAGTAATCTAGATCGATGACTTACAGAATGGAGTCTCTACATTATAATAATAAAAGAAAGAAAGATTACCTTGGACAGAGGAATTAAGAGCTCTGGTTTTCTTCAGGTAGAAGCATTTACGAGGTGGTAGTTTACAAGGCTGATTGTTAACAGATAAATGAAGCCATTTCTCTAGAGATGAGAACAACCCTGCAACAGAGACCGCGATCCATACTTGGAATTCAAAAGCTACCTCAAAAACACTATAAAAGAAAAATTATCTCAATGGAGTAGCGAAGATTGAAGTTAGTGTGTTCCGTTACCTTCTTTTGGTCGCGTGTGTAAGCTTCGCAAGGAGAGGTTATGGCAGGTTGGAGCATAGAGAAGTTGCATTTTGAGTGGGGAGGATTGGAAGGGAGGGAGGGAGAAGGAAGTGATCCGTTAAGCAGAAAGCAAGAAGCGAGTGGGCGTTTTGAGCCTCTCGTTCTCGTGGCTTAATGATGAGGATGGATGGATATAAACAGCATAAAAAATTTTAAACTCATTCCTGCAACGACGACGTTTACCTCTTGCCTCTCTTTCTTCTTTGTTTGTCTCCCTGCCAGGCGCCAAGCCCCACACACAATTTCTTTTTTAGTGAATTTTTCCGAGTCCCTGGATCTTGAATAGTAGCTCGTCGTTAAAACAACGTATTTACACTAAATAAATAAATATTCTCATGTCAATCATAGGAAAATAATTAATAATCACAATAAAATAAATAAAATAAAGGAAAAAAGCTGAAACCGATCGAGTATAGTGAAAAAAATCTTGATTGATAAAAAGAAACAGTTGATTAAAATGATCATACGAGTTTAAACACCTATAAAAAATTAAAAAATTTAATTCTATTTAGAGTAAGAATTCTTAATTAAATAACTAATTAAAAATCACAAAATTAATTTAGATTTTACTTTTTTCATTTGAAGAGCACATTTATGTGTTTTTTTTATGCCTTTTCTTTTGTTTTTTTATTGCACGTATTAAAAATATATACAGAATGTAGTGAGGCTTATCTAGGTAATTAATTTGGCAATGTACTAGGTTAACTTTTCCCATCTGTAGCTTTAACCAAAAATTGTTGGAATGTAAAAAAAAATTAGATTTCAGAATTTTTTTTCATTATCATTAAATTTAATATAACAATTTAAATTTTAAAATTTTTTGACCAAACTCTTGCTTAGTTTAAATTTTAAATTAAATTGTGTAGAAATTGTTTTGACGTGACTTTATCAATTAGGTATTAAAAAAAAATTAAAGGAAAAAAAATAACTAAGTTCATTTTAATCAATTCGTCAAATCCATGATTAGAGTTATAGATTACACTGAATTGAATTAATTTAGTTATTTTATTATATAATAAAAAATACAAAAACAATTTATCAACTTGATACCAAGAAATAAAAATCAATAAAAACCTATAGTATAACTAAGAAAACCCAATAAATAAATAAATAAATAAAGGAAGAAAGAAATCCCAAAGGTCCAATAAAAAGAGCCCAGGTCATAATATATAATTTAATGAGTCAATGCATTGGATAGATGGCCATGGCTAGTTTATATGCATAGTGGAAATAAAACACTTTATTTGTATTGCGCTCGATAAATCTCCTGAGCTTTCTGGTCTCGCATTCCACAATTTGTCTGTGCGAATCCGCGCGTACAAATCTAGCTGCTGCGGCGGTATGCTTCCTCGGTCAGAAAATACTGTTGTTTCAACGTGTTTCGCATGTTTGATTGTGGATATTTTCTAAAATATATTAAAATAATATTTTTTTAATTTTTAAAAATTATTTTTAAAATCAACTCCTTAAAATAATTCATAATATAAAAAACTTAAATTTTCATTAAAAAAAAATTAAAATTTTCTAAAAACACGTCTATTTTAATTTCGTAACAATCATTTTGGCGATCGATCAGCCAAATTACAAAAAGATTCGGTCAGGAGGAAGAGTAATCCAGTCTTGACTTCCAATCAACTAACTACTTTAAAAAAAAATCGACGTAGACTACAAGACTATAAATAAAATCCGCCATAAATTAGTGTACCCTTCTCTGATTTAAAGAAGGAGAGATAACAATAACAGCATCCGAGCAGATAGATGTCCTTCATAGCTACAGCGTACCGAGAATGTAATTAGAACAATTTAAAAGATGGCAGGCAAATCCCAGCATGAAGCCTTCCACCACACAAGGCCTCCCATGCATTGTCGTTGCCCTCCAATAAAAATGCAACCGTCTCCGCAATCAGCAACCAATCTTTTAGCCGGACAAACTTGTCCGTGATATAAATGAATCACTCCCGACAGTGATTGAGAAAAAAATGCCTATACAAAGAACGGCAAAACAATCAGAGGAAATTTATCGCACTGAAAAAATAATCATTAAGCAAATGGCGATCCTGTGTCTTGGAATCACCCGCCCTAATTTAATGCCACAGCTTGCCACAAAAACCATTCCGTGGCCTCTTGCTGGATATGATATCTGAAAAGGAATCAACCAACTGTCCTGCCAAGCTACTGGGATCATCGATCAAAGTTTGGATGAAGGTGTTAACCACTCTACGTTCTTGTTCTGTTGATCTCAAACTAAACCATGTCAGCAATTTCAATCTAAATTCCTGGTTAATGTGACCCTCGCATTCCAACCATCGGATTGTCTTCACACAGTACTCAAAGTTCTCATCCAGGTAACCTGAGCCACTGGACACATGGAATGGTGATCCATTTATCAACGTGCTATCACAGTCATGCAAGTCTTCATTTGCGTGTGCAGCCCTTTTCCTGCACAACTCCGACCGGGAATCAACAGTAGGCACTTCCCCACTTGGCCCATGCATCCAGGTCTGGGAGTCACCACTACCATGAGATGTCGCTAAACCATTTTTCTCCACCTCATGAGAAGCAGCATCATCATCTGCCTCAATGGCCTGCTCCAAAGTGCACCCATTATCCTCATCACGGGAGGACTCAAATGGAGGAGTCAGCTCTTCATTCAAGTCAGGCATGGAAACAACATTTAAGTCTAGCCCATGTGAAACAGATGGCACTGGATCTTCTGAAGTTTGAAGCTTGACCAGTTTACTTGCTCCACAGCATTTTTCAGTATCAGCACTGCAGAAACCTTCAAAGCAGCCTTGCTGTTGAGCCCCTGCCAGATGGAGGATCTTTCCAAGATCACGAACCTTGAATCCAGAAGAATTAACTCCAGTTGCAGTTTCAGAATCCCTGTTGTAGCTAGAAGTACATCCTCCAGTGATGGTATTCTCTTTCTTACTATTCCTTGCAACTGAAGGATTGGGATTTTTGTGAATTATCTCTATGCTCTTGGTAAAACACTTTGCTTCGGAGTGCCCCAAGTCACCAGCCTCTGTATAAGAAACAATCCGAAAAGTATACTCTGTACAAGGCTGTAGATTAGAGATCAAAATCCTCCTCTGAGATCTTGGAAACACGCAAATAGGTTCTTTTGCATGTGTCTCTTCTCTACTCTTGCAATACCAGAGTTTATAGCCCTTAATGTCAGCAGATGATGCAATAGACAATTCAATTAAAATAATTACAACAGATGAGGACTTCACTTCTTCAAATAAGAATCTGCAAGCAGCAGGAAGGGAATCCTCTGTGGAAAAGAAAAACATTAGATTATCCATTTTAAGTTTTCAAGATCACAATTTCAAACAATAAGGATACCAATAGAGAATGCTATAATGAACCCTAACCTCTGCAATTTGGGTTTGCACTAGAGATGGTAGTGAGCCATTCATCTGCCTTTTCAATTGCAAGAGAGCATAGTTTCTGCACATCACCAGCGACAGAGAGTCTGCTGACAATGCCACGTGCCATCTTGGCAGAAACACCATCTACTGGACCCACTTCTATTTCAAGTTTGGCCTTGGCATCCTTGACAATTTCATGCAGTTCTTTAAACCTTGAAGTCCCATCAAGTAGCCTGTAGCTCAAGTATATCCTATAACAGAGCACATCAAGTCGACGAGCATCCTTTGCTATACGTAGCTGCTTCTTCCAACTTCTGTCAGTATTAATCAAATCACAGCAAAACATCAGTCCAAGGATAAGAAACTATTCCAGAAATACAAAACTATTCCAACTTCACTTCCGGGCAGGTACAGTCTATAACAGAACCAGAGAAATTACCCTCTTGACAAGCCATTAGATCACTAAACTCAGTCTATATCATTCTAATCATTTCCCAGCAATAAAGGCACATTAAGAAACACTTTCTTCCATATAAATAAATATTTTTTAACAACACACAAATTTTTCATTAAATGAAATAGGAGAAATTTGTTAAAAGCTAGCACTGGAGAAAAATCTGTGCAGTTCAAGACATCAACCAAAAGTTGGAATCAGATGGCTCACTGAAACCAACTTGTTCGAGAATGTAGAAACCATAACAAGCTTGGAATTTACTTACCCGAGAATCCCTGAAACTTTACCACAAGAAGCACAACAATAACTACCATCTAGCTGCATCAATTGGCCAAGGTCAACAACCCCCACCTTTTCACGTTGAAGGGCACATTCAATATGACAAGATAGCTCACAGGAGTCCCCCTGACCACTTTCAGATGTGCAAACCAACCAGAGACTAGGGTCTTTATTGTCATCAAATAAATGACAAATACAGCATGAGCACCTCTTGCAAAACGTGTCGTCAATGGATAGAACAGCTCTACAAGCTGAATTTTTACATATCCATGAGTTTGAACATCCAAAATCGGGTGACTGCTCAGAAGCAGGTACAAGTCTCATAGGATTTTCCCCTTTTCTTTGTTGCTTCTTAAAAGAAGGTTGATTGTTGGGACTGGAAGAAGCTTTTTTAGTTTCCTGCTTCTTGGTAGTTTTGTTACCTGTCTTCATAAGTTCTGTCATTTTGCTTTTTGATGAAGCTGTCTGTTTCTTGTCCTTATCCAAGCAAGTTCGAAGAAGTTCCTTTTTGGGACCAGATTTTAGGAACTCTTGAAGGAGTTCTGGACTTCTTGAAGCATCATCTGAATTGCCATTTTTTTCTGGGGTGCTTTGCACACTGGAAGAAAGGCTTTGAACACCAGAAACTGGAAACAAACAGCATACCAACCAAAAAAAAAAGAGGAGTTTCAGCAGAAAATAGAACACATTTTTTCTAGTAAGTAATTCATCTGATTAATGCATGTAAACATGATAGAAGCTGTCTAACTATATTTATAAAGTTTGACTAACAAGGCAGGTAATACGGTTCTTTCTTTCTTCATAGCTCAACCCCACTTAACTTTTCGATATCTCTTCGCCTGTTAGTGCCTTCGATTTAGTTAAATCTCTCCTTTATCAAGGCATTTTTTCTAAATGCCACATTTGGTGCTCTTTCATACCAAAAAAAAAAAAGCCTATATCTTTAAAACTTCACCTTCTTTGTCAGCTAATTTATAACCACTCCACTGTTTTACAGATGAAAAATTATGTTAACATTGCACATGAATAGAATTGCAAAATGGAGAGCGAGTTAATCCTCCAAATAAAAGAGTATGAAACCAAGACAATGAGAACTAAAGTATTAAGAGCCCTAAAATGCCTTTGAACGTCAGACAATGAAACACCTAACAAGGCTGTCAAAGCTCTGAATTATAAGATGCAACAGAGAAATAAAACATAATTGTACCCGGAAAAAATGGTTTAGCTGGAAATTTTCTCAATATTTCTGAATCCATTGTAGTCCAAAAAAAACCCCAAAAACTCTCTCCCAAACCAAATAGATAGATTACCAACCACCTTGCACAGAATCACCCATTTCTTCATGCAGTTGGAAACAATATACAACCCAGCCCACAGGAATTGCAAGAAATGTGTGAAACACATTAACACAAATTTGTTATGGCATCCATGTTTCTTGGTAAAAACCAAACCCAATACGTACAACCCTACATATCTAATTGGAAAACAGTATCATATTACAGCTGAGAAAAACAAGAAGCATCAGCATCAGCATCAGCATCAGCAAAAGGGATCCAGCTTAGAAACATTAAACTTTATTTCTCCTTCCCAATGAACTAACAACTGAAAATAATGGGTAGGCAACAGGGTTTGCTACCGGTGAATGAAAACACAATAAAAGAAATCAACGGGAATATCAGCCAATAATGAGTACAATCTGATTGACAAATCAAGTGAACAATGTCATCATCAAAGTAAAGACCTATTAAGAATCGCCACAACCGCTATGAGTAATGGAAAGGGTAAGTCATGGCACTGCTCCTAGCTGCTGGATTCTTAACTGAGCATAGAAAGGAAAAATAGAGATCTCAACTGGTATATAGAAATGGATAAAAGAGCATACCTTTAGCAAGGAATGTATCCTCTAAGTCCATTTTAAACAGGTCGGCAAACTAATTTTAGCTGCCTTACCTGTCACCATAAATTCAAACACCAAAATGCCTTTAAATTTACTTAATTTGTTTTTTAATTTTCTTCTCAATTTTTTTAAGCAACGAAATAAATTGCATTAACCTAAAACACCACAAATTCCAATGTATAGCAACTGCTTTGCAAACTAAATTTTGTAAGAAAAATGCTATCACTCTCTACAACAACAACAACAACAATAATAATAGTATCTTTGAAGATTAGAAAAAAACTTTCAGCACATTGAATAATACTCAACACATAAGCAGAAACAACCGAAGAAAAAATAAATTACTATAAATTAAACTTATCGAAAAGGCTGAATTAAAGAGTAAATAGTGTTTAGATGTCCGTACATTGTCCTAAATTTTTTAAAAATAGAAAAAAAGAGCTAAATAATTCTCAGTCAGGAAAAATCAACACGTAATTTTGAGAAAACAAAAGAACAGTAACGGATCTGAGGCAACAAACAATCAAAACCAAAATTCGAAAGCAAAGGGAAAGGGGGGTTTGGGAGAGAGCACGTTGTTACTTAGTACCTGTTGATAATGGGCGAGGAATCTAGGGTTTTTCAATGTAGCCAAATCAAGAGAATTGGTTTATGAGAGAAGACACAAATCCAAGGCGAACGAGAGAGAGAGAGAGGAAATTTCTTTTCTTCGAGTTTATTTATTACGTTAGTTTCTTAGTTAGAGCCTTGAGGGAGATTTGTTCACGTTTTAGAGACAGGAGGAGAAGTTAGTCACGCTCGGTTAATACGCGTAGAAGCAGTTGGGTCTGTTACAGAGAAGTGTTGGCTGTGCCCAGCAGAAAAGGTTCGTCAACCACTGCCACTTGATTCAATTTGAGCGCGTGGCCTTCGTTTCTTATATTTGTGTGTGTGTGTGTGTATATATATATATATATATTACGTAGATGAAGTTATAA